>Ga0208960_1000019_pt1 | contig 89484 bp, 72 predicted proteins | sample GreLakmeON33MSRF_FD_187703 | JGI IMG/M metagenome (GOLD analysis project Ga0208960, IMG submission 187703) | Freshwater lentic microbial communities from great Laurentian Lakes, MI, USA - Great Lakes metaG ON33MSRF (SPAdes) | ecosystem: Environmental > Aquatic > Freshwater > Lake | place: Great... | reverse complement strand
ATGAATATACCTCTCCATTATCTGACATATTTGCTAATTCTACAGTAGCATATGTTGTTGATACTCTATTTGATGTACAAAAAATTAGAGATAATGATTCGGCATATCTCGTTAAAGACATGGTTCAACATAATCGCATTGAAACACTAAATTTGTCTGATGAAAAATTAGCAGAATCAATAATTAATTTTTGGACAAACCCTTGGAGTTTTAAAAATGGTACTGGATTAAATTGGATTACAGAAGCTACTATAAAGTATGCAAGTGTGAGTGTTACTTCAGGTAATAAATATTTACAATATTCCTTAGATGATGGTCTAATTTATGATAGATTAGATGAATGGAATGCAAATATTAAATTTATATCATTTACCTGCTATAAGTGAACCACACCTGTGGCATAATGCGAGACGTTGTTTATAGTGAAAAAGAATACCATGTTAACTGGTTGGAATTAAAATCTGAATATTTAAAATGTTGTAAAGAAAATGAATTAGAATCTAAGTATTAAGCGGTTAGGAGCCATTTCGTTAGTTGGTTAATAAATATAGATAAATAAATTCAAAGTAAAAGGACTCGAAAGCGCCATGAAAAAAGATAATCGTAATAGCATTCTTTGCAATATCATCGTTTGCAAGTTCAGCACAAACTACACAAAAATATCAAGAAGTTTCTTTTGAAAGATTCCAAGAATTAGAGGATTCTTTGTCAACTGACTCTTTGCTTGAATTTGAAGTTCTTTTATTTGGTTACATCGATACTCCAAGTGCAAATGTTGATACTGCAGTATCTGATTTGAAAAAACATAATTTACCTAGGCCGAGTCTTGCTTCTTTCTACATGGGTAGAGCTCAATATTCAGCAAGTAATGATATTATAAATCGGTTGTATACGACATACGTATGTATTACTAGAAACTATGAATTTGGGTCACAATCAATAACTTTGAACATAATCACAAGTAGCCTTAACGTTACTTGGACTAGTGATACAATCAAATAATTAAGATTTGCCCGAACCAAAATCAGTAGTACTCTGATTCGGCAAAAGCAAGTACTAAAACATTTCTGCTATGAAAACTGTCATTCCCTTTTTAGCTGCATTCTCGATATGTTTTGCAGGTTTTTCTTTTACAAATTGCGATACTTTATTTTCAGTTAATTATCGTTTTAGATCAGTTGAATCATATAAATTTGTAGCGTATGAAGAGATTTAATTTCTTCAAGATTCGGTCGAAAAAAATTCGATGTTGCAATTCAGAATTGATAATATTTTTTTAATTTAATATATTAGCTCTCTTTCTTTAACTGGTTTTCTAATCCCTGTATAAATAATTCTTTTCTCGCCAGCTCCAACTTCAATCGTTCTACATCTTCTCTTAAATTCTTATTTTCATTTTGAAGTTGGATTTCATGAGGCGCCCAAATATTTACATTGTAAAATTGATTTTCCGGATCCTCATTAACAGCATTTGGATTACTAAAAAAACTATACAAGGGAATTCTTAATTCTTTAGATATCAATTCAAGTGTTCGGATGTCAATGGTATGTTGATCCAACTTCTCATCTAACTGTTTTTCATCTAAATCGATATAATCAAGAAGTTGGGAATAGCTTAAACTCTTCGCATCTAAAACGGCTAAAATGCGTTCCTTCAAGGTTTGTGTTTTTTGATCAAGGTTTTTATTCTCTTCTTGCATTGTATTAATGTTTGTCTGTCGCAGCTGGGGGACTCTGCTTATCTGTGGATGATGGAAGTTCAGTCTTGAATGTTTTAATAAATTCAGCATACTCCGTAGTTTTTTCCATATCCTCACCATAATAATGGATATACGGTTCGAATTGCTCCGGTGGCATGTAGCCCTGCATAATTGTAAAACTCATTCGATCTTTACTAATAAATGCAAAGGAAGGGTAGGAGGCTTTACCTTGTAAAACTGTCAATGTAAAATCGTTTGCACTCCTAGCATTTGCTGCACCTCTATTGCCAAATTTTTGTCCATTAAAAACAACTGTATCCTGTGTTTCAGCATTGAACTTTACGCAGTAATATTTTTCATTCATGTATTTTGCAATAGTGGGATTTTGGAATGTATTTGCATCCATTACTTTGCACCATCCACACCAACTTGTAGTGAAATCAATAAAAATTTTACGTGGAGCGACATCACTTAATTTCTGTGCCTCTTCTAAAGTGTACCATTTAATTTCTTCAGTACCTACAATAAAGCTAGCAGATGCTGACTTATGAAAGAAATCAAATGTTGCTATCGCAAATAGTAAAATTAATCCGGTTAATATTATCTTTTTCATAAATCTAATATGCAATATTATAATGAATAGAAAATCAAAAACATTCTAAAAGCAATTAACCGGATTAATTTCTAAAACATACTACATTACGCCATTCATCATTTTTACCAATTTTTTGGAAATGAAGAATAAGATAATTGAAGCAAGTCCTGCCATTATCACAAACAACATAAAGAATGAATATAAGCTGTCAATTACAAAGCCTAAGAAAGCTGGCTTTTTAGGCTTTAAGTCCCATGCTTGAAAACGCTCTTCTTTTGACGATATTTTTTTGCCCCCAATAGTATTCACTACATCTACTGAGTCGTGAGTAATTAACATTGAATCATTCAACAAAAATGCTCGATCAAAATATTTATTACTTGATTTAATTACTTTCAAATAATAAATTGAAACGTTAGCTTTATTAGTATTATCAACAGCTATACTTAGGAGACTATCTTTTTTGCCATCGGAAGATTTAGTAGTTTTAACACTTGCTAAATTCAATAAGTGCTTACCCTTTGGATCTGCATTCCAGATATTAGTATCTAATGGATAAGCTTTAAATGCAGTCATTGCAGATGCATTAACTTTTGAATTGTATGAACCCTCAATTTTAACTTCTTCAGGGTATAATGCGCTCAAAGTTCCTGCAAATTTATTAGCAGAAGCAGTAGATAAAAACCAAACACCCATAAGTAGTGATGCCAATTTTATAGGAGCTAACTTATTCACCATCGAAAGTCCAATTGGTGACAAGCATAATTCTCCGAAAGTATGGATGGTATATAAACTGACTAACCATACCATGCTAAGTTTTGTGCTAGGATCAATACCGTTAACTCCAAAAGCAATAACTAAATAGCCAATTGCTAAAAGAAATAGACCAATAGACTGTTTGTAAGGAGATGCAGGTTCCATACTACGCTTTCCCATCCAACCCCACAACCAAACAAATAGGGGAGCAAATATTACAATAGCAACAGCATTGATACTTTGAAAATAGGATGTTGGAATAACTGTCCCAAATAAACTTCGATCTGTTTGCTCTTCTGCAAAATAAGTTAGTGAAGCACCAGCTTGTTCGAAAGCAGCCCAAAAGAATATAACGAAAAATGCAGCAATGTAAATTACCCAAATTCGCTCTTTTTCAATTTTAGTAAGTGTGGGATCAGTAATAATATACCCTGGTGCTGCAATGGTGAGTGAAAAAATAAATGAGCCAATTAAATCCATGGCAAATACAAAATAAAATAGCGAAAAGAGTCCTACAAATACTCCTAACCAAATGTACACTGCAGTAGAATTTACAGGAGCACTAACACTTTCAGTTTTTACCTCTCTTGCAGAATTTGGCTTTTCACCAATTTGCTCACCTTCTGGTGTAACAATGTATTTGTTTTTTAATGTGATAAATAATACCAAACTCAAACACATTCCAATACATGCTGTCAAGAAGCCCCAACGGAAATCAGCTGGATTGCCAGTATCGCCTAAGTAACCACATAATAATGGAGCAATGAAAGCACCAAGGTTAATTCCCATGTAGAAAATTGTGAATGCTGAATCTATGCGCTTGTCACCAGCAGGATATAACTGCCCAACCATTGTAGAAATATTTGGTTTGAAAAAACCATTTCCTAGAATCAAAAAACCTAATCCAGTAAACATTAGCGGAGCTGCAAGCGAAATGTCTTGGTAGAAAGTACCTGCAAAGAACATGAACAATTGTCCCAATGCCATTAAAAGCCCACCTATAATAATGGATTTTCTATTTCCCCAGTAACGATCGGCCATGTAGCCGCCCAACAATGGAGTGAGGTAAACCAAGCCAGTGTAACTGCCATAAATTTCTGATGCTAATTCTTTGTCGAAGAACAATGCTTTTGCCATGAACAACACAAAAAGTGCGCGCATGCCATAATAGGAAAATCGCTCCCACATTTCTGTAACAAAAAGTACATATAATCCTTTTGGGTGACCATTTGAAGTACTATCGCTCATAATTCGTATATTTTTTTAGTTAATGTTAAATGCGAAGATAATTATTTACTCTTAGTTACTTAAATATTATTTACATATTATCTTTAGTTGTAAAAAATCAAATAGTTACTTAAAGATTTGCTTTTATAAAATTTGTCATTTTAGTATACAAGTGGATTGTTGAATTCCCTCCTCTTATACCATGGTTTTTATCAGGATACATATAAAAATCAAACTGTTTATTTGCTGCAACAAGAACATTAATTAATGCAATCGAATTTTGAAAATGCACATTGTCGTCAGCGCTACCATGTACAAGCAATAATTTTCCTTTTAATTTATCCATATTATTTACTGGGGAATATTCATCGTATCCTCTTGCATTATCTTTTGGTAATCCCATATAGCGTTCCGTATAAATTGAATCGTAATACCGCCAATTTGTAACTGGGGCTACAGCAATTGCCGTTTTAAAAACATCAGCACCTAACGCTAAACATAAGCTGGACATGTATCCGCCGTAACTCCAACCCCAAATTCCTATTCTTTCTTTGTCAACGTAGGGTAAAGTACCAAGGTATTTTGCAGCGTCTATTTGGTCTTCACTTTCCAGTTTCCCCATTTTGCCGTAGGTGCATTTTTTAAACTTCTTTCCTCTGAACTCCGTACCTCTGTTATCTACAGCAACAATAATTACACCTTGCTGTACCAGCATTTCATGCCAACATAAAGCACTGCCAGCCCAACTATCCACTACCATATTACTTCTTGGTCCGCCGTATACTACTTGCATAACCGGATACTTTACACCAACTAATAATTGACTTGGTTTAATCATCCATGCATTAAGACTAATTCCTTCACGATTAGTAATAGTAAAAAATTCTTTTTTTGCAAATCCATATGATTCGGCCTTAAGCTTAAGTTTTGCATTATCCTGCAAAACCTGCAATACAGTTCCGTCAGCTTTATTTGAAGTTATGTAATAAGGTACATTCGCATTCGAATAGGTATTTATAAAATACTTCATGCCTTTACTAAAGCTGGCAGAATTGGATCCCAATTGTGAAGAAAGTTTTTTCTTTCCTTTACCATCCAATTTGATAGCATAAACAGCGCGTTGAATGGAATTGCCTTCATTCGATTGATAAAAAAGTGTTTTTGTTGAATAATCGTAACCGTAAACACTTGTAATATCCCATTCTCCTTTTGTAAGCTGATTAATAATTTTTCCATTCATCCCAATTTGGTATTCATGTACCCATCCATCTTTGTCGCTGGTCCATAAAAAAGAAGCAGAATCGTCAAGGAAAATAATTGGATCATACACTTCTAAATAAGTATCACTCGTTTCACTATAAATTACTTTAGAAGTTCCATCGTTGGCATTGGCGAGTACTAATTCAATCGTATTTTGCAATCTATTTAAGCGAAGAAAAGCCAGTGTATTTAATTTTTTAGTCCACATTACTCGTGGAATATATTGGTCGGTATTTTCTCCAACCTGTACTGCGATTGACTTATTTGCTGTTAAATCGTATACATGAATGCTGACTTTAGAATTTTCTTCCCCAGCTTTTGGGTATTTGTACGAGTAATTAGAAGGGTATAATCCTGTGTTATACATAGCCATTGAAAACTCCTTGACATTGCTTTCATCAAATCGGTAATACGCTAACTTCTTACTGTCGGGTGACCAGTATAAACCTTTTGTAAGTGCAAATTCTTCTTCATACACCCAATCGGTACCGCCATTTATTATTTCATTCCATTTTCCATCATTTGTAACCTTGCTTTCAATTCCTGTAATTAGGTTGGCAATAAAAATATTATTATTGCGAACAAATGAAACTGAATTCCCATCAGGAGAGAAAGCTGCTAGTCGCTGTTTCCCATTTGCCGACAACAGAAACATTTTTTTTGTTTTTAGGTCATAGATATAATTATTTTCAATGGTAGAGTGTCGGTAAATTTGCTCTCGCTCGGTAGCTATCAAAACCTTTGATTCATCGGGACTAATGCTGTACTCATCCATTTCAACCGGTAACGTTTTCCCATCAGGAATTAATTCATTTAATTTAAAAAATACCCCGGATTGTTTTCCGCTTGCATATTCACGAATAACCACTGCCGGCTCCTTCATATTTTCATCGGCAAAGCCAGCGGTAGTAAAATGATCCCCATCGCGCATTGCATTTCCACTTGTCACAAATTCTGCTTTAAAAGTATTGTTTTTGTAAATATCCTCAATAGATATTGTGTTTTGTGCAACTACAAAACCAACTCTACCTACTAAATTAAGGATTAGGAGAAACTTGATGTTTTTCATTTTTGTATCGTATTTTTGTGTGAAAATAATCAAATAGAGCTGTTCTTTTATATATTTTAATAATTCTATTTATATTGTTGAGCATTAGAACTTTTCAGAACAAATGAATTACTCAAAACTAAGTCCGGAAATCATTGAAGCACTTATTAAAGTGCTTGGGAAAGAATATGTACACACTGATGATGAATTTTTGAATACTTATGGTCGTGATGAAACCGAAAATTTACTTTACAAGCCAGCAGTTGTAGTCCGTCCAAGAACAGAACAAGAAATTTCAGCTATTATTAAAATAGCTAACATTGAAAATATACCCGTAACACCAAGGGGCGCCGGAACGGGATTGAGCGGAGGAGCTTTGGCAATATTTGGTGGAATTTGTTTGTCGATGGAACGCTTCAATAAAATTTTAGAAATTGATGAGCGGAACTTGCAAGCAACTGTTGAGCCAGGCGTAATTAATGAGGTATTTCAAAATGCAGTAAAAGAAATGGGTTTGTTTTATCCACCAGACCCTGCTTCAAAAGGCAGTTGTTTTTTAGGAGGAAATCTCGCACATAGCTCAGGAGGTCCAAAGGCAGTGAAATACGGGACGACTCGAGATTATGTATTGAATATGCAAATTGTACTACCAACAGGAGAAATTACATGGACTGGCGCAAATGTTTTGAAATATTCGACAGGATATAACCTCACACATTTAATGATTGGAAGCGAAGGGACTTTGGGGATAATTACAAAAATTGTTTTTAAACTTATTCCATATCCTCAGCATAACATAGTATTGTTAGTTCCATTTAATTCTGCCGAGAAAGCCTGTGAAGCGGTGAGTGCTGTTTTTAGGGCTGGAATTACCCCATCAGGAATGGAATTCATGGAGCGTGACGCAATTGATTGGGTTAGAAAATTTGAAGCTGATATAAACATTGAAATCTTAAATGAGGTACAAGCACATTTGTTAATTGAAGTTGACGGAAATGACATTGATCTTTTGTACAAAGAGGCAGAGAAAATAACAGAGGTAATGATGCAATTTGAATGCGGTGAAATTCTGTTGGCAGATTCAGCAGCTCAAAAAGATATGCTTTGGAAGATGCGAAGGAAAGTTGGGGAAGCAGTGAAATCAAATTCAGTTTATAAAGAGGAGGATACCGTTGTGCCTCGTGCGGCCTTGCCAAAACTATTAAAAGGTGTAAAAGAGATAGGAAAGAAATACGGATTCAAATCGGTTTGTTACGGGCATGCAGGCGACGGCAATTTACATGTGAACATCATCAAAGGTGATACCTCCGAAGAAATTTGGAATAATGATTTGCCAAAGGGTATATCTGAAATATTTCAATTGTGTGTGGAACTTGGTGGAACCATTTCAGGAGAGCATGGAATTGGTTTAGTACAACAACCTTATATGCACATTGCCATTGATGAAAAAAGGTTAGAACTAATGCGTGGAATTAAAAAATTGTTTGACCCTAATTTAATTTTAAATCCAGGTAAAATTTTTTATCAATAAATGCAAAATGAAATTAGTTGAAAAATATTTTGTTTCATTTTTATCCAACTAATCAATGCAATTTTAGTGTTGTATGAGATCTAAGTTATTGCTTTTTATATTTTCCTTTGCCACTGTTTTCTGTTTTGCGGATTGGAAAAGTGATACCAATTCTACCACCTCAAGTGCTAAAGTTGAAACGATAAAAAAGAAGAAGAAAAAGAAAAATAAACGCAAAAAACCAAAAAAGAAAAAGCAGGCAAGAAAAAAGAATCAATTTATTCATACTAAAAAACTACAAATAGATTCCATCAAACGTTCATGGGTGAAAAATTTTAATCAAAGAAGAATTGATAAAAACTTAAAGAAACTCCATAAGAAAAACGATAAAAGTGCCAAAAAGAAACAGGATTTCATGGATGACCGAAAAAGTTACACAAGGTGTGACAGTGCTTCATTAACTCGAACTTCTAAAGACACTTTGATATTGCCTAAATACATTAGTATTTACAGAACACTTGGAGGTGTTTGTTATATTCTTCACTTACAACAAATGACACAAATCTATAAATCATCTACTGGTTTTTATTATGTGATCATGCGAAAAAGCAAGGACCAGCGCGCACCTGCAGCCTGGCAAACTTATTTGTTTTGTCCAATTGGAAAACCTAATGGAACAATTGCCCTTCGATCAATCGAGGGTGATACGATTCAAATGTGTTCATATTTAAACGAGAAGAAAAATGGGATAATGTACTTCTTGAAAAAAAACAAAGGAGTCATTTATCAAGAGAAATACGTAAACGATGTTAAAGTTTGGGGAATGATTCCTGAAGAAGAAGATTAAAAATTACACAATTCGTCGTATAATTCTTTCACTGGCAATCCCATCACATTAAAATAAGAACCTTCAATTCTTTCTACACCAACATAGCCAATCCATTCCTGCGCTCCATACGCACCTGCTTTGTCAAACGGCTTATAAGTGGAAACATAAAATTCAATCTCTCCTTCCGATAATTCCTTAAAATAAACAGCTGTCTTCACTGCAAATACAATTTTCTTATTAGCTGACTTCAAACAAACACCAGTATAAACTTCGTGACGATTTCCAGAAAGTTCACGCAGCATAGTTCGCGCTTCTTCCGCATCCGCAGGTTTGTTGAGCACATGACCATTTATCCATACAATGGTATCAGCAGTTATTAAAATGGTATCCTCTTCCAATATTTCATCGAATGCATCAGCTTTTTTATGACAGAGGTAAAGTGGAATTTCTTCTCCTTGCAAATGAGCTGGAAAAGATTCATCAACATCTTTGGTTTCAATTACAAATTGAATTCCTAATTCGCGCAATAAATATTGTCGGCGAGGTGATTTTGATGCAAGTATGATATGGAATTTATCTAAACGTACAGGATACATTAGGATACTATCAATTTTTGAATTTGATGAGCATATAAAAAAAAGAAACTAATGCCAGCTACCATAATAAACTTAATAGTAATACTTGCAAAGCGCCAGTCTTTTTTGCCCTTTGATGTTAAAATACGATATGCTAAATAGAAAAGAGGCATTTGTAAAAGAACCAAAAAATAAATTAGAGAAGTCCAATCTTCTGCTGCTAATTGTAAATACTGTAGCCAGCCTAATGTAGTAATTACAAGTCCCAAAATAATTACCAAAACAATTTTTGTTGGAGCTACGCCAAGAACTATCGGCATGGTTTTGCAACCGTATTCAATGTCTCCTTCATAATCTTCTAAGTCCTTAATAATTTCACGCATAAGTGTGATAACGAAGGCAAATAGCGCTATAAACTGAACAACAATCAAAATCCCAGATAGGTCCAAGCTATTATTTGAAATTAAAATAGGAAACGATTTATAAATTAAAGGAATTTCAAATAACACTACAACCATAGGTACTATGCCAGAAAGCAGCGCAATAACTAAGTTACCAATAAGAAATCGACGTTTCAGATTGGTAGAATAAAACCAAAGGAGTAGGGGAGCTGAAATAAAGATCATCGCTCCTAAACGAAGGAAATTATATTTCCAGGATAAATAAATTCCTAAACTCACTCCAATAAAATTAATGATGATATGGGAAATCATTGCGATTCTTCTCTTTACACTTTTTCCAACAACATTTGAATCAGGCCGATTGATACGGTCAATGCTTACATCAAAATAATCGTTAATAATATAACCAGCAGCCCCAATAAACATTGTAGAAAGAATGAGTAGAAAGAAATCAAATTCCGTCATTTGCACTGTCAAGAGCGAATACCCTATATCATGCGCCTGCAAGTTTAAAGTAGGTATCAGCACACAATACCTCACCATATATTGTGTGAATGCCATGATGAGCAGATTCGGTAAGCGGATTAATTTGATAAATGAGATCATTACAGTAAATCTAAGACCATTTTTGATTTAAACGAAGAACTTGTTCAATTACATCGCGCACACAGCCCTCGCCACCTTTAAAAGGAGAAACATAAACACTCATTTCACGGATTTCAGATGCAGCATCATTCGGACAACAAGGTACTCCTGCTCTTCGCATAGCTAATAAATCGGGAAGGTCGTCGCCCATGTATAGCACTTCATCATTCTGTAAATTATAGACAGTGGTAAATTCTATAAATGTTTCTTCCTTGTTTAACGAACCTAAGTAAACTTCCTGAAGTCCTAACGCTTTAAATCTCGTATTCAAATTTTCATCTTTTGCTGCAGAAATTATTGTAACAATAAACCCTTCCTGAATTGCCCGTTGAAGCGCGAATCCGTCTTTTGCATGAAATGAACGGGAAGTAGAATTATCAGAATGGAAATTTATTTTTCCGTTAGTTAGCACACCGTCTATATCAAAAACAAAAGCCTTGATTTTATTCAACCGTTGTTTAAAATTCAAACTCATTTAATCTTTTTTTTAGCTGTTTTTAGAATTTCAGCACTAAACAAAGCATACATTTTTTTTAATTCCGGATGCTTTTTCAAATTAACTAAATGACTTTTCATGACGTTGTTATCCTTACGAATTGCTGGGCCTGTTTGAGCAGCTACAGGTGATATGTCCATTACTTTAACAGCAGTTTCATCAATAAGTGGTCGAATTAAATCGAATGGTAATTTTTGTTCATTCAATAATTTTTCAGCCACAGCATAAATGTGATTTGTGAAATTATTTGCAAACACAGCAGCTAAATGTGCGCCAGCTCTTTGTTTAGAGTTAAGATTGTAAACGCAATCAGACAACGATTCCGCCACGGTCATGAGTGATTGCAATGTACTCACATCACTTCCTTCAATGCACATTGGAACATTACTAAAATCAGTTATTCTTCCTTTAGAAAATGTTTGAAGGGGGTAAAGTACACCATACTGGTTGAATTTTTTTAAAACATCTAAGGAAACATTTCCCGAAGTATGAACTACAATTCCATCATTGACATTTAATTGTTTAACGATGCCTTCAATTGCGCTGTCTTTAACTGCAATTATTATCAAAGAAGGTCGTTTGTCAATTTTGGAAAGATTAGTAAGCACTTTAGGTTTACTTGCTTTACTTTTTTTTGCTAATGTTCTTGCAAGAATTTTTGCATTGGCTACATCTTGGCTATAAACCTGTGTAATTTCTGCTTCAGCGTCTTGTAATGCTATTCCGATATTAGTTGCTACGTTTCCTGATCCAATAAGAATAACGTTTAGTCGTTCGAGAGAATGTTGCGCCATTTTATTTATTTATTAGCTTTTATCTAAATTATTTTTTCTTTTTCTTTCTACTATAGCTATAAAAATTCCTATGGCCATAATCAAACATCCCATCCATAAAATATTTATACCTGGAAAAATAGATGCTTCCATAACAATAAAATCTGCTTTTTCAGAAAGTTTAACAGCTGAATAGACATCAATTTTATTTTCGTTTGGCTGTACTTTCCAAAAAGTAAATTTAACTCCAATTTTCTCATCTATCGCATCTACTTGTCGTGTGACTCCCGTTATTTTATTTATAAAATAATAAGCAGTAATGAGTTCCGTTTTCATTAATCCATCAAAAACTTTAAAAGTTGCTGCAATGCCATATTCATCATTGGAATAATTTGCATTTGTAGAATCTATTTTAAATACGTTGTCAACTACGGCAATGCAATTATCAAGACTAATCGTATCGCCCTTAGCTATAGTATGATTTTGTGGTTTATCAAATAATTGACTCTTTTTCATTGCTTCATCAACCGTATCTACCAAGGAAGCGGCATCTACAAATTTAATAAAAGTATAAATGTCTTTATGTATGAAGTGACGTGTATCGGGCTCGGCAGCATTTCCCATAAAAGGATTCAGTTGAATAAATGGGCGTAACGTAAAATCAAGTTTAGAAATCCCATCTTTCCCTTTTGTTAAAAAATCTACGTTAAAGAAAACATAAGGAGTACCATCTTTAATAATACGCTCTTTTTTTCTATAGGTGACAAAATAATCACCCATTTTAAGAGTGTCACCCTTTTTTAGATAAATGTTTTCAGCATTTGATCCTTGATCAGTAAAGGTACTGATATCAACTCGCGATGTGTTTCTAGAAATAGTGTCTTTCTTTGATGTAGAAATAACAATACCAATAATTAAAATGGCAAAGCCAATGTGCGCAATTGAAGCCCCCGCTTTTTTAAATTTACCCTTTAATATTTTAAAAAGGTAATCGGCATTAGCTAACAAAGAGAATATACTTGCAAATAATAAAAATGAACAAAGTATATATATTCCTCTTTTCTCACCGACGACATGTATATAGGAAGAATTAAAATAAATGAACCAAACCAATGGCACAGTAATAATTAAACTAATTAAGAAGGACCGAAAGAGCTGACGCGCAAAAAGTTTAAAATCTGTTTGTTTATATTTAAAAAACTGAGTTACTGCCATTAGTAAACAAACCAAAAAAGCAAATGGGATTTGCCATTTATTATAAAACAAAACAACACGATCGGAGTTACCCGGTGCCATGTTAGCTTCCACAAGTTTAGAAGACCATGTCCAATGTGTTGTTGATTCAACCCATTGGAAAAAATGATGAACGCTTTCAATTTTCAAAAATTTATTGACGACAGGCGAGGAGGTATAAAAACTGATTTGGAAAGCGGCTGCCAATAAAATTAATGCTCCAATAAACATCCAAAACTCTCTAGACCACAAATCCTCTTCTTCTTTTTGTTTTGGAAAATATTTAATGTATCCAATTATCATTACCAAAAGAGAAGCTAAAAGTAAAATGAACATAGATGAGGCATGTTGCCCATCGAGAAAGCGCAACAGAACAATTACTGCAATTCCCGTATAAATAATTTTAAGACGCCAATTAAATGCCAATAACAAAACAGAGAGCCAGAGGAAAAATCCCATGAATACAGTCAGCTCCTCATTTAATCCATCATCGGTAAACGCATGAACTGAGGTGTCGCTTAAAATTCCACTTTTAGTTAAAAACGTTGAGTATACAATTAATAAAAATGTTGCAATGCAAAGAAAAAATGTGGTAAAGAGAGATTGTCCTTTATTGCGATACAATAACATAACATGAGCTGCGCCGACCAGTACGAGCCAAGGAACTAAAGAAGCGTTTTCAACAGGATCCCATGCCCAAAATCCACCAAAGCTTAGCGATTCATAAGCCCAGGCGCCTCCCATTAAAATTCCAATTCCCAAAACCATTACGCCAATATATGCCCATGTTAATGCAGGTTTCTGCCATTCGTAATACTTTTTTGTCCACAAACCTCCAATGGCAAATGCAAATGGCACTGTAGTCAATGCAAACCCTAAAAATAAAGTCGGTGGATGAATGGTCATCCAGTAATTTTGTAATAGAGGGTTTAATCCTCTGCCATCTCTAAAAAGCGCAATCTTTGATAAATAATCAGGGATTTTTGTCCAGGGTAAACCTAAATTACTTTCTTTCAAACGCATTAATTCAAATGGATTACTTCCAATATGAATGTTACCGAAATAAATTCCAAGCAACATCATAGAAAGAAATACCTGAACCAATGACAGCACGGACATGACTGGTGCTTCCCATTCTTTTGAGCGACGCATAAGCACCAAACCAATTACGGAATGCCATAATAACCACAACAAAGTGCTTCCTTCTTGGCCTTCCCAAACGCAAGCCAAAACATAATTCATTGGCATATCACGTTTGGAGTGCTGCCAAACGTATTGGTATTCGAATCGATGAGCAATAATCATCAACAATAAGGTTGTAAAAATTCCAATAACTGCTACAGCGTGTGTAATGTATAAGCTGCGTGCCGTAATTTTCCAACCCACATCATTAATTGCATTCTGAACTCGGAAAACATTTGCTATCACCGAAAAAAATGCCGTAACAAATGCAAGCACCACAAAAAAATGTCCTAATTCACCCCAAAGTGTCTGCTCTCCGATGTAGTTGATTTCCATTTAGCTTTATTATTATAATCAAGGAAGTAAAAAATACATGCTTATTACTTCGCAACAATTAATTTCCCATCATTATATTTGGAAGGGCATTTCATTAATATATCGTTAGCAACAAAATCATTGCCTTTTATGGAGCCCACAATTACAACTTGTTGTGAGCGCTCAAAATCGTTTGGTTTGCTTTTTAATAAAACAACATGTTTACCATTTCCATTTCTATCTAACATGTAGAAAGAAAACTTATTTGGATTTATTTCAGGATTATATTCCATTGGTTTAGTTCGATCCAATGTACCCGCCACATGAACTTCCTCTTTACTCTCCATCGCTTCTTTGAAATCGGCATATGTACTTGAATTGCCAAGCAGAGTAAACATACTTCCAATGCCAATTGCTATAATTAATATTAGTACAATGTGTGTTTTTTTCATTACGCTTAATTTTTTATCTCTTTTTCCAATCGAGTAATTTTTCTTTCAATTCTATAAAGTGTAATAAATAAACCTATTAAAATAATCGCAAAAACTGCAACGACAACATTCATTGAACCATGGCCATGCAGCGATTGGTATAATTGTTCATCAACTGAAGTATTTGCTGCTTGCAATTCTATGAATGAAGATAAAACAAGACAGGTTAAAATAATTTTACTTTTCATAGTGCGTTTTTATTTTTAAAATTCGTAAGCGAATAGTATAGATCCAAAATCCAATTAAAATCCAACCCAAAACCGATGCATAGAAAAAGGGCCGTAAAGTGCTATCTAAATCATAATTGCTGAACGCTGGGTTTCCTCCATTTCCTGGATGAAGAGAATCTGTTCCTTGAAGTCGAGGCAAGATCCCAATTAAAACAATCATCATTACAAAAGCAAAAATGCTATACACGGCTGATACCCTTGCTCGTTTTTGCTCATCGGGAATTGCGTTTCTTAAAACAGTAAACGCGAGATAAGCCAGCATTGTAATAGCAGTACCATTCAGTTTTACATCATCAACCCACCATGCTCCCCAAGTAACTCGTGCCCATAATGAACCCGTAATGAGTCCGAGAATTCCAAATACAAGACTAGTGTTTACTGCTTCATTCGCAATTTGATCGTACTTCAAATTAAACCCTTTCAGAAATCGCAAATTATTCCAAAATGCCCAAGTGAGCAAGGCAATCATGGTGAACCACATTGGGACATGAAAAAATAAATTTCGCATCGATTCATAAAGTATATACCGAAACGGAAATGCAAAATGATCTTGTTTTTCCACTTTAACATCTGGACGACATGAAGGAACAATTCCACCACGAGTTGTGTCGGTTGTTGAAATAGCAGAAGGCATAATTAATTTACCATCCACATCATTATAAACTGATAATGAGAAAACGGGTTCTGCCAGTGGTGTTATTGGTGGAAAATCCAATTCAAGATGCGTATTGTCAATTGCACGAAAAGATGTGGCACAAACGTTTACGCCGTTGTTGATGAGGTAAGCTCCTGCGTTTTTACCATCAATAAAATGTGTGTTGTATCCAAAAACCTTTACCGTAAAAGGACCAGAAAAGGTTGATTTAGCTGAAGATTCAGCAGTTATTAGGCCGGGAGCTAAGGGTACAAGTAGTCCGGCAAACAATGTCAAAAAAAGCAGACAAACACAAAAAATTTTCCACCAATTCCGCTTCATTTATATTGCATTATTAATCGCGCCAAAGGTACGGAAATAACATATAGGCAAGTGCAGAAATAACGATGTTCAAAGCAATCAAAACTCCCAAGTATTTAAAAGCACCTGACCATTCTAAGCCATCTGCAGCATATTTAGAAAGTTTGATGGAAGCTAGCAATAGTGGAAGAACTACCGGAAAGCCAAGTATTGCCATAAGTGAAAAATTATTACTTGCTTTAGACGCAATGGCAGCAATCATGGTAAATGCTACAGCAAGTCCAGTACAACCAAATAGTAAAGAAGTAAAAAACAGTGTGTTATTTTGAATCGGATAGCCAACTAGAAAAGAAAAAATAAATAGTCCTGAAAATCCAAGAAATACCATCAATAAAATATTGTAAATCATTTTAGAGAGTAAGACAGCTCGTGGATCGGCAAGCGTATAAAGATAGAGTAGTCGGCCACGGCTTTCCTGGGCAAAACTTCTTGCCACACCAGTAACCGCAGCAAATAGAAGGATAATCCAAAATAAAGCATTCCAAACAGGAATATCTCGGATTACTTGGAAACTAAATTTTGCAACAAATACTGTTGATACAACAAATAAGATAAGTCCCCAAAAAGCATACTTATTCCTTTGTTCTAATAATATTTCACGTTTAACTAAACTGATTATTTGAAATAAAAGCTGCATACTTCTACAAAGTTATCAGTAATTTTGATAAAATGTGATAGGGAAATATGTTAATAATAGCTTATCAGATGATTGCCCTACAAAATTGATTCTTACATTTGTAAAAAATAAATTCAAATGAGTAAAGTATTTCTCTTGTTAAGCACCTTTTTAATATTTACGGCTATGACTTTCCAAAACGAAAAGGAATTAAAAACTATATATAATTTCAAAGCTAAATCTTTGGATGGAATTGATTTTGATTTTAATTCTTTAAAAGGGAAAAAAGTATTAATAGTTAACACAGCTTCAAAATGTGGATATACATCTCAGTATAGTGAACTAGAAGCCTTGTTTCAAAAATATGGAAAGAGTGGAGGATTGGTAATTCTAGGTTTCCCATGCAATCAATTTGGGGGGCAAGAGCCTGGAAATGCATCTGAAATTCAAACATTTTGCACAAAAAATTATGGTGTAACTTTTCAAATGATGGAAAAAATTGATGTAAAAGGCAATCAACAACATCCAATTTACAAATGGCTGACAACAAAAGAAGAAAACAATAAAGAAAACAGTAATGTGACTTGGAATTTCAACAAATATTTAATTGATGAAAAGGGTCAATACGTAAGTCATCTCGGATCGAATGACAGCCCAAATTGCGAAAAAATTATTAACTGGTTAGAAGGTAAATAAATAAATTAGAGCTTATACTTAATAAAATTAAAACAAAATTCATCTGTCGCCCCTTCGAGGTTTTTAATATGTGCTGGATGTTGTTTTCTACTCTAATAATCTCAATTTTAATATATGATAGATATCCTTGCCTTTGGTATTCATCCTGATGATGTAGAATTAAGTTGCGGAGGAACTTTGTTAAAACACATTGCAGCTGGTTATTCCGTTGGAATAATTGATTTAACTAAAGGCGAATTGGGAACGAGAGGCAACCCTGAACTCAGGTTACAAGAAGCCACAGCAGCAGCCAAAATTCTAGGCATAACATTTCGTGAAAATATCGGATTAGCCGATTGCTTTTTCAAAAACGATAGAGAAAGTCAGTACAAAATCATTGAGAAAATTAGAGAATACAAACCAAAAATTGTGATTTGCAATGCCATTTCAGATCGGCATCCAGACCATGCTCGTGCCGCTCAATTAATTTCAGATGCTTGTTTTTATTCCGGACTTTTGAAAATTGAAACATCCTTCAACAAAAAAATCCAAGCTATTCACAGACCAAATGTAATTTACCATTACATCCAAGACAAACAATTAAAACCTGATTTTGTTGTTGATGTGACGGGCTTTGTTGATGTTAAAATGGAGGCCATAAAAGCTTATTCTTCTCAGTTTTTTAATCCCAATTCAAAAGAACCAGTAACACCAATTTCAACTGAAGCATTTTTGGAATTTATCAAATCAAATATGCGAGTATTTGGAAGATCGATTGGTGTTGATTTTGCAGAAGGATTTACGGTAGAACGATGTATTGGTGTAGATGATTTGTTTTCAATAAAATAAATCATGACTTAGGGTATTTCATTCCAAATTCCCCATGATTTTTCCGCCTGCATTTTCAACATATCAAGTCCATTCATAGTTTGTGCGCCATGAAATTTCCCTCGTTTTAGAAATTCAGATTCTGCAGGATTATAAATTAAATCATAAAGAAAATGTTTTTCTGTTATGGAATCATAAGGAATTTCAGGGCAAAGATTTACATTCGGAAATGTTCCTACCGGTGTACAATTAACAATGAGTTTACAGGCATCAATTACATGAAAATTTAACTCTTCATAGGATAGAATAGTTTTTCCGATTGTCCAGTTAGGATTTAGTCCATTTTTTTTTCGAGTGACAAAAACACAATCTACACCAATTGTTTTTAGCACATATTCCACTGCTTTAGCTGCACCACCTGTGCCCAAAATTAGCGCTCGTTCGTGAAGGGATGAAAGAAAAGGTTTTATAGATTGACGGAAACCATGGACATCAGTATTAAAACCTTTTAACTTAATTACATTAGTGTTAAGGGATGAAATTAAAATTGTGTTTACTGCATTAACTGCTTGAGCTGTTTCATCCAATTCGTCAAGAAATGGAATGATGGTCTCTTTGTAAGGTGTGGTAACATTCAATCCAACAAGGTTAGAATTTTCTGAAATTAATGCTGGGAACATATCAATCTGTTCCAATGGAAAATTGCGATATAAATTATTTACTAAATTTTCTTTTTTAAATTTAGTATCAAAATATTGCTCCGAAAAGGAGTGGGTGAGTGGATAGCCGATGAGTCCGAAGAGTCGCACAAGTTAGCGCTGTTTTTTCTTATTAAATTTATGATTTATAAAGGCGAATAGCATTGGTAAAACAGATATAAAAATAATTGCCACAACTACCAATTCGAAATGTTTTTTCACCCAATCGTTTGTTCCTAAAAAATAACCCGACAAGGACATAGTACTAATCCATAAAACACCACCTATACAATCAAAGGGTAAGAATTTAGATTTATAATCCATTTTTCCAACACCAGCCACAAAAGGAGTAAATGTTCTGACAATAGGAACGAAGCGTGCCATGATTATTGCTTTAGTTCCATACTTTTCAAAGAACAGTTGAGTCCTATCCAGGTACTCTTGCTTCACTAATTTATAATTTCCAATTTTTAAATTTACAGCTCGTTTTCCAAAAAATCTTCCGATTAAATAATTTGATTGATCGCCTAAAATTGCGGCAAATGAAAGCAGAAGAATCATGACTGAAATATTCATCGGACTTGCATCGCGTGCACAGATAGCGCCAGCAGCAAATAAAAGCGAATCGCCAGGAAGAAAAGGCATAATCACAACTCCTGTTTCCACAAAAATAATTGAAAAAAGAATGACATAAATTAAAGTTCCATATTGTAAAATCATTCCATCAAGATGGTCATTGATATGGAGCACAAAGTCAAGTATAGAATGGATAATATTCATTTATATTGGATTTTGATTAAGGCAAAGAATTTGGAATTAAATTATTCTAATTCTCATGTTAATAAGATGGAATAGTAGGATCAATTTCCTTTGCCCAAGCTAGAATACCACCTTTCAAGTTGAATAGATTAGTAAATCCATATTGAGTCTCAAGCGCATTAATTACACTTGCAGATCGTGCACCACTACGACAATGGATAACAACAGGTTTGTCTTTTAAAATCTTACTAACATCAGCCATTATTTCACCCATCGGAATTAATAGTCCACCAATTTGTGATTGCTCAGCTTCATGAATTTCACGAACATCTATTAATTGAAATACCTCATTGTTATCTCGCATTTTTTTTAACTCCTGCACAGTAACTTCTTTCATTATTTTAATTTAAGGTTATTATTGTATTGTTTATTTCTGTAATTTTTTTGGTAAGAAAGTAAAAAAGGTATCGCCACGTAAGCCACAGCGAAGAGTTTCCAGTGGAATAACATCTTCATAGCCAATATTTCCAAGGTTTACATTTGCACCAAACAATTTAATAAAATAAACTTGTTGTGCTTTTAGAGGTGCTTCCCACAAAATGTTTTCCGGATTCACTTTAGAAATAATTTTATTGATTAATAGCGAATGTGCTTGCCCATTTTTACGATAAATTCCAACCGTTCCACTTTCTCTAGCTTCAGCAATAACTTTCCACGAACCGGCTTCCAATTCTTTCTGCATCATGGTTATCCACATATTTGGATGTATAATAATTCCTTCTTCTTTTGAACCTACCTCAGAAAGTACTGTAAATTCCTTAGAAAGTTTCCGAATGTATTCACATTTTACATCATGTTTCATTTCAATTGAACCATCAGAAACTTCAACATGGTCAATGTTTAATTTATTTACGAACTTGATGAAATCATCAAACATGTTACGAACAATAAAAGCTTCAAATAATGTTCCTCCCAAATAAACTCGAAATCCGGCTTCTTTGTAAATTTTAACTTTGGCGGCTAAATTTTTCGAAAAAACAGAAGTTCCAAAACCTAACTTTACAATATCGACATAGTCACTGGATGCATCAATAAACTGTTCAGCTTGTTTGATACCAAGTCCTTTATCCATAACCATGGTTACGCCATTTTTTCGAGGACTTTCCGTTCGATCAGGTAAATGAGGTAATGTTAAATTCATGGTTGATTTAAATTTATGTATTCAAATCTAATAAAAAAAATGGACTTTGGGGAAATGAAAAATAAATTTTAATTTAATCTAGTTTACGATAAGATTCAATTATTTCAGTAAGTCCTGTATTATTTTTCAAAGATGGCCTGAATTCAAAAATAGTGTTGTGTTTATCAAAATCTAAGCTCAATGCATTGTGCAAGTACGAAAGAGCTTCTTGTTTTTTTCCAACACTAAATAAATACGCTGACATTCTATAGTTCAACTCTGCATTTTGGGGATGGTATTTTATGCCTTCCATCAATGTTTCCATTGCCATATTACAATGTTCCATTTCAAATTGAACGCCTGAATAATCGAGCCAAATATTTACGTTTTCCGGTTCCAATTCAACTACTTTTTTATAAGCCATTTCGGCCTCTTCTTGAAAACCCATTTTCAACTGAATATCTCCAAATACATACCAATATTCAGCATTATCTGGTACAATTTCGATGGCTTTTTTTACATAATGAATTCCTTCTTGCAAACGATTTTGCTGCTCAAGAATCACACCACTACTCAACCAGCCATCTGCCAATAAGGGATCAATACGAGTAGCGCGGTTGTAATGTGCGAGTGCTTGCTCCAAATCATTTTTACGTTCGTAACATTCTCCTAAATAATAATGTGTGTCGCCTCGCTGCTCTTCAAATTTAAAAGTTTCTTTATAGGTAGCAATTGCTTCATCTAATAATCCAGTTGCTGCAAGCGCATTTGCTTTATTGAAAATTGCAGAAGGAAAATCTTCTTTAATGACAATAGCATATTCATAAGATTCTAGCGCTTTTTCATATTGCTCACTTCTGCTGTAAGCAACGCCGAGGTTAAACCAAGTTTGGTGATTATATGGTCGAATGTCAGTGAATTTGTTGAAATAATGGATACTTTCCTCTTTGTCATTCACCATTTCATAACAATACGCTAATTCATTTTGTGCTGTTTCATGATCAGGATTAATTGCAAGCACAGCTCGAAGTAGGGGAATCGCTTCTTTATGACGACCCATATTGGTGAATTCAAATGCACAGCAGAATTTAACTTCTTCTTCAGGAACATCATACTCTCCAGCACGTTTGTAGCTAAGCATAGCCTTTTCATGGAGTCCCATCTGTCCGTAAATACTACCACGTGTCATGTGAATGTCACCGAAAAATGGTTCCATTCTCTCCGCTTCATCTAAAAATTCAAGTGCAACCTGATTTTCACCAAGTTGAACATGGACTTGTGCTTTTAGTACAAAAAACATTGGGGAAAAAGGGTACTGCTTTATTGCAAGTGCAATAACTTCCAAGGCTTTCCTATTTTGGAGCTCCTGCATATAATACTCAGCGAGTTCTTCTAATTCATCTTCCTCAAAAAAGACAAATGAATTATCCCTTAACATCGCTTCAAACCGCTCTACCAACCCCTCGTTGGAATTTGGTATATTATCCATAGACCGGCTATTAATTACTTATACAAAGATACTAATTCGAACCCAAATTTTGACATTAGTTGATATTTGAGTAATTTTTTAAAATATATTTAATCCGTTGGTTGTTAGTATGTTTTATTTTTATTGTGCACACTGCTTTTTCCCTGCTTATATTTGCCACCTTATCAAAAATAGTTTACCTAAAAATTTAATAAATTGGCTTTAATAAAATCAATTTCCGGAATACGTGGAACAATCGGAGGTAAACCAGGGGATGGCCTAAGTCCGGTAGATGTTGTGAAGTTTACTGCAGCATACGGAACATGGCTAATGAAGTGTTACGATGTTCATGCTGAAAGTAAAACAAGCAAAATAATAAAAGTTGTTGTTGGTCGCGATGCTCGAATTTCAGGCGACATGATTAACCGATTGGTAACTGGAACACTTATTGGATTGGGAATTGATGTGGTTGACATTGGATTTTCTACTACACCTACCGTAGAAATGGCGGTTGTTGCTGAACAAGCATTAGGTGGAATCATTATTACAGCAAGTCATAATCCAAAACAATGGAATGCCTTAAAATTGTTGAATGCAAGGGGAGAGTTTATTTCTGAAAAAGACGGTGCAGATGTATTAGCAATTGCCGCAAAAGAAAAATATACGTTTGCAGATGTCAGTGCTTTGGGAAAAATTACACTCAACGATAGTTATATTGATTATCACATTCAAAAAATTCTTTCATTACCACTTGTTGACGTTAAAGCAATAAAAGATAAAAATTTTCGAATAGCAGTTGACGCTGTTAATTCAACAGGTGGTATTTTTGTACCGATGTTGTTGCGTGCGCTAGGAGTTGAAAATATTACCGAGTTGTATTGTGAGCCAACGGGAGAGTTTCCGCACAATCCAGAACCCCTTCCAGAAAATCTGCGTGACATTGCAAAGGTTGTTTTGAAAAGCAAGTCACACTTAGGAATTGTTGTCGATCCTGACGTAGATCGGTTAGCCATTGTATGTGAAGATGGTGAAATGTTTGGGGAAGAATATACACTTGTAGCTGTTGCCGATTATATTTTAACAAATAGTAAAAAAGGAAATACCGTTTCAAATTTATCATCTACTCGTGCCTTACGAGATGTAACGGAGAAATCCGGCGGAAAATATTTTGCATCAGCAGTAGGAGAAGTGAATGTAGTTGAAATGATGAAAGCCAATAATGCAATTATTGGAGGAGAAGGAAATGGGGGTGTAATTTATCCAGAATTACATTATGGTCGTGACGCTTTGGTTGGCATTGCTTTATTTCTTACACACCTTGCAAAATATGGAAAGAGTTGCTCTATGTTGCGTTCAACTTATCCAGACTATTATATTTCAAAAAATAAAATTGAATTAACTTCAGAGATTAATGTGGACGACATTCTTTCAGGAATTCAATTAAAATATAAGAAGCAACCTGTGAACACAGTTGACGGTGTTAAGATTGAATTTGAAAAGGAATGGGTTCATTTACGACGTTCGAATACGGAACCTATTATTCGTATTTATGCAGAAAGCGTATCGGAAACAACAGCCAATAATTTGGCAAAGAAAATTATAACTGACATAAGGGAATTGATAAAGGTGCAGCAGAAATAAACTAATTTTATAAAATATTCATTTAGAAAACACAAATTTTAAATTATAACTTCTAAAGATTAGGTATGAAAGTTTATTTAGATAATGCAGCAACCACCGCACTCGACAAGGAGGTTTTAGAAGCAATGCTTCCAATAATGGTTGAACATTATGGTAACCCTTCATCTATACACGCATTTGGTAGACAAACACGCGCAGCAATAGAGCAAGCTCGCAAAACAGTGGCCCGATTGTTAAATTGCTCGCCAGCAGAAATATTCTTCACCTCAGGTGGAACGGAAGCTGATAACATGGCCATTCGATGTTCCATAGAAAACTTAGGGATCAAACACGCCATTACCTCTGCAATTGAACACCATGCTGTATTGCATACACTTGAAGAATTAGCAGCAAAAGGAATTATTAAGTTAAGCAAAGTAAATCTTATTGATAATGGTCATATTGACTTAGCGCATCTTGATGAACTTTTGAAAACCAACGAGCGATCATTTGTATCATTGATGCATGCCAATAATGAAATAGGGAATATTCTACCTATTATGGAAGTTGGTGTTATTTGTCAAAAATACAATGCCGTTTTCCATTCCGACACAGTTCAAACAGTAGGGCATTACCCAATTGATACTAAAGAAATTAACATTCAATTTTTGAATTGTGGAGCACATAAATTTCATGGTCCTAAAGGTGTTGGATTTATTTATATTTCGAATGACATACAAATTGCACCGATGATAACAGGTGGATCGCAGGAACGAAACATGCGAGGTGGAACAGAAAATGTGCCAGGTATTATTGGCTTAGCAAAAGCAATGGAGATATCCTACCGAGAGTTAGCGCAGCATACTGAATATATTTTGGGATTAAAAAATTACATGATACAAGTGCTTGAACAAAATATTGCCGGCGTTACCTTCAATGGTGATGTAAAAGGTAATTCACTGTATACTGTTTTAAATGTTTCTTTACCTCCTAATGAAAATGCAGAAATGCTTATTTTTAATTTAGATATTAACGGGATAGCAGCTTCTGCTGGAAGTGCCTGCAGTTCTGGAAGCGAAACAGGGTCACACGTTTTACGTGCAATTGGTACAGATATGTCACGTCCTTCTGTACGATTTTCATTTAGCAAATTCAATACAAAAGAGGAAATCGATTATACCGTTTCCAAATTGAAAGCGTTGGTTCTAGTTACAACGAAAAACTGAAAATGATTTTTTCAATAAGCAAAGCAATAGCCACCTTAGCTCAGGGGTAGAGCAGCTGATTCGTAATCAGCAGGTCGTCGGTTCAATTCCGATGGGTGGCTCGTTTCACAAAAATATTTTACCTTTTTTAAATTCAAATTTGAAAAACTATATTTATTTCGTGCTTTTTATATATGCCGCGCTGGCTGCATGGACCATTATTTATTTTGATGGTACAGGAGACACAGGAGATAGCGTTTCCCACTATTTATTTGCAAAATACGCTCCCAAACATCCTGAACTGTATTTTGACCATTGGGCAAAACCAGTTTTTGTTTTACTCGCTAGTCCTTTTGCACAATTTGGTTTTACTGGAATGAAAATATTTAATAGCTGTGTGGTATTGCTTACCATTTTTACTACTTATCATATTGCTAAAACATTAAAGTTTAGAAATGCAATCATTGTTTCCTTCATTCTGATTTGTACACCACTTTATTTTACACTTACATTTTCGGGTTTAACGGAACCCTTATTTGCTTTAGTTGTTTCCATCTCTATTCTTCTGCTGTTAAAGGATAAATATATTGCGGCATCAATTTTAATTTCATTCCTTCCATTCATACGATCAGAAGGACTTATTTTTATAGGAATATTCGCAATTTATTTTGCATTTAAATACAAATGGAAAATGTTACCGTTTCTAGTTGTTGGTCATTTAATCTATTCTTTTTTAGGCTATTTTATTCACCACGATTTACTGTGGGTAATTCGAGAAATTCCGTATGCTCACCTTGATAGTGTATATGGTAATGGGACCTTATTTCATTTTTCCGAAAAATTATTTTATCTCTTAGGTTTACCAATTTATTTTCTTTTTGTTATTGGGCTAATTGCTATTTGCTGGGATGCAATTAAGAAAAAATCAAATTTAAACGAACAAGTATTGTTAGCACTTGGGTTCTTGTCTTTTTTTATTGCGCATTCTTTATTTTGGTTTCTAGGAATTTTTGGGTCGATGGGCCTCCTCAGGGTTTTTATTTGTATCATGCCTATAATTGCATTGGTTGCACTTAAAGGATATAATTTTATAACAGAAACTGTTTTGGGCCAATTAAAATTACCGCAGTTGATTTTTAAAGCTTTGTTAATTGTATGCGTAATAATTTTCCCATTTACGTCCAATAAAGCTGCGCTTAATTTCAATCGTGATTTCAGCATAAGCCAGGAACAACTTTTAGTTCAGCAAATAGCAGATTTTAGCATTAAAAATTATGGGACAAAGCATGCATACGTATGTGCACATCCTTACTTTAGTTTAGCGCTATCTATTGATCCATTCGACAAAACAAAAATGGTAGATTGGAATGAAAGCAATTTATTAAATCTCCAAAGTGGAAGTTTACTAATTTGGGATAGTCATTTTGCTTTAATCGATTTAGGTGTTACAAAACAAATCATTGATTCTGATTCATCATTTGTAAACATTTATAATGCTAGTAAAATTGACCAGGGGAAAGAAATTCTAATGTCCATGTATCTTAAGAAATAAAAAAACATTGAATATTCCAATGTTATGGAATAATACTGTAAAATAGTTTTTCGTAAACCTCCGCACTTTTCAGCTCAATTACATCGCCAGACAACATTTCTGGTAATTCAAGATTTCCCATTTTAATTCTAACAATCCTAAGAGCAGGAAATCCAACAGCTCCCATCATTTGTCTAACTTGTTTATTCTTTTGTTCCACAAGCGTAATGTTAATCCATGATGTTGGTACTGTTTTACGGAATCGTACTGGAGGAACGCGGGGTGGAAGGGAAGGCTCATCGATTTTCGTGACGATAGAATTTTTACTATTAAATATTTTTCCTTCTACTTTAACATCAACCCCCATGGCTAACCTAGTTATTGCTTCCTCATTGATAGCACCATCAACTTGTACATAATAAGTACGTTTGAATTCTACTGTTGGATTTAAAAATTTCTGACTTATTTTTTTATCGTTTGTCAATAGCAATAATCCTTCGCATTCCGTTTCCAATTTTCCAACCGGATAACAATCCAATGGAAATTTGAGCAAAGAACTTAAGGCAGGTTTATTTCCTTCGGGTGTAAATTGCGATAGCATCCCGTAGGGTTTGTAAACGATAAAATAACTATAGAGATTACTCATGTGCAAATTAAAGGAAACTAATTAGAATTTTGTTAAAAAATAATATATATTAGTAATTACTAATAAATACCAAAAACTCCAAAAACTTAGAATGTTTAAAATTGGAGTGCAACAAATGTCAGGTATATTCGTTTGTAATACTTGACTATAAATGAGAAATATGCTGAAATTTTGAATTTTTAGAAGCATTCTCAAAAAATAAAGTTAAATTATTAAGAACTTTCAATTTGAATTTATTAAACTTGTATTATAAACTTAAAATATAAATCATTATGGATGAAAATTATGTTTTCGAACAAATACCATTTGGGACTGATAGCTTTGCCGATAATCCTGAACCTCGCTGTCCATGTTTATTACTCTTAGATGTATCAGGTTCAATGTCTGGACATAAAATAAAGACATTAAACGATGGTGTAGCGTTTTTTAAAGAAGAATTAATGTCTGATTCTTTAGCTGTAAAAAGAGTAGAGGTTGGGATTGTAACTTTTGGTCCCGTACATTTAGAAAACTCGTTTCAAACGGCACAAAACTTTAACGTTCCAAATTTTGAGGCTAGTGGTGATACACCCATGGGAGACGCAATAAAATTAGGGATAGAATTATTAAATCAGAGAAAAATGGAATATAGAAATAATGGTATTTCATTTTATAGACCTTGGATATTTTTGATAACAGATGGTGCCCCAACTGACTCTTGGAATGAAGCTGCTATGATGATTAGGGAAGGAGAAGCCAGTAAATCGTTTGCTTTCTTTGCAGTTGGCGTAGCTGATGCTAATATGGAAATTCTAAAACAAATTTCAGTTCGTGCCCCACTTAAATTACAGGGCTTAAAGTTTAGAGAATTGTTTATGTGGTTATCGAACTCAATGAAATCTGTTTCAAGATCGAGTTTAGGTTCTAATGTTAAACTATTGCCGCCTAGTGGCTGGGCTGATGTATGACAGAATGGAAGATTATAGGCGCTAAATCGCAGGGAACCTCACATTTATATACTAATACTCCGTGCCAGGATTATTATAAAACTGGTTGTATTCAATCATCGCTTTATTGTTTTGTTAGCGATGGGGCAGGAAGTGCACAATATGGTATGGAAGGGGCAGAAATATCTTGTGAAACTGCATTAGAACATATTCAGACTTTGTTAATTAACCCAGACTACGAAATTAATGAGGCCGATTTAATTAATGTTGCTGAAACTATACACGATAAACTAAATCAAAAGGCTATTGAGTTGAAATGTCAGGCTCGAGATTTAGCATGTACTTTTCTTGGAGTAGTGATTACCAATAATTATGCTGGTTACATTCAAATTGGAGATGGAAGTATAGTTGTTAAATATTCAGATATCTATTCAAACTATCAGGTTTTATTTTGGCCTCAAGCAGGTGAATATGCCAACATGACTTTCTTTATCACTGAAGAGAGTTATTTAGCTAATATAAATTGTAAGTGCTTAGATGACCTACCCACCGAAATAGCTGTATTTACAGATGGCATACAGCGTCTTGCATTGCTATTTGATTCAAAAGAAGTTCACATACCTTTTTTTGAGCCAATGTTTAATATTTTAAACAAAACAGAAGACGCTCTGGAATTAAATACTCTTAATAAAAAATTAGAAACATTTCTTGAAAGTAATGCTATAAATCAAAGAACAGATGATGACAAAACTCTTGTTTTAATTAGTCGAAAAAACAATGAGTTGGAGCAATAAAGTTGTATATGATAAGTATAAAAAAGAATACTCAATTGCTGCCAAAATTGGGAGTGGGGGCGAGGGGGATGTCTATACATTAAAAGAAAAGGAACAGGTCAAATTAGTCGCCAAAATCTATCACGATACCATTCAAGAAATTAAGTTGCAAAAACTTAAAGCAATGATTGATTCATATGATAGTAAACTTGATCAAATTTCTGCATGGCCACAATCAATTTTGTTTGACAAGTCAGGCAAGCCAGTTGGGTTTTTAATGAATGTAATAACAGGTTTTATTCCAATACATGAATTGTTTAATCCAAGTTCTAGAAAAAGAAATTTTCCAAATGCTGATTGGACTTTTTTAGTTCATGCGACAAGGAACTTGGCTATTGCAGTAAATACAATACACGAACATGGTTGTATAATTGGAGATATTAATGAAGGTAATATTCTCATTTCTGATGAATCAACAATAAAATTTATTGATTGTGATTCTTTTCAAATAAAAAGCAAATTAACAAATCAATTATTCCGATGCGAGGTCGGAGTCCCGCTTTACACACCACCAGAACTACAAAATCAGAAAAACTATCGAGATGTAGAAAGAACCTATAATCATGACATATTTGGGATGGCTGTTATTGCATTTCAAATCATTTTTATGGGTAGACATCCATTTATTGGAAAATACATTGGACCAGATATTCCATTTGAAAAAGCCATTGAAAACTACATGTATGCTTATTCAAAATCTACTAGTCCAAATAAAATTCAACCACCACCAGCAAGTTTAAGTATTAATTCCATTCATAAAGAACTTCAATTGCTTTTTGAAAAAGCCTTTACCGAACAAGGGAAACATAGTCGCCCAAATATAATCTCATGGATTAAAGAGTTTGACTTTCTTAGAAATCACATTAAAGTTTGCAGCAAAGAGAAAACGCATAAATTTTATATAAGTTTAGAAAATTGTCCTTGGTGTACTCTTGAAGATAAACACAATGTTTATTTCTTTCTTGCAAATAATACTAGTGATTTCAATAAGTCAAAGTTTGATTTAAATAAAATATGGGCGCAGATTACAAGACTTTCAATTCCTTATGATAAAATTATAATTGATCCAACAGTATTGATTGTTTCACGAAAATTTAAGTTGTTTAAATACTTACATTATTTTCAAAAATGGCTTTCTATAATATTATTCTGCGTTGCAGTTTATTTTTATCCAATAGCATTCTTGTTTGCTTGGATTCCTGCTTTAATTTTATTCTATTATGAAGGCTTTGGTCAAAAAATCACAAATGAGAAACAAAAACTGAATTATAATTACGAACGCATGAGAGTAAAGTGGGAAGAAGCCAATAAAAAATGGACAAAATTTGCATCTGATTTTCTCTTTAAGCAAAAGATGATGGAGTTACACAAGGCAAAAGTTGAATACCAAAAATTACCATCAGATTATGAAATAGATAAAAAACTGCTTTATTCTAATACGGAATCATTTCAATTAAATGCTTATTTAACTTATTTCTATATAAAAAACTATGATATTCAGGATATTGGACCGACTAGAAAAGCGACTTTAGCTTCATGGGGCATTTATACAGCGGCAGATGTCAATTCTAATGTTCTATTAAATATTCAAGGTTTCGGAATTCATCTTGTCGGACATTTAGTTTCTTGGAGAAATAAAATGGCTATAGGATTTAAATTTGATTCAAATAAAGGAATTGATAAAGAAGAAATAAATAAGTTGATACACAGATTTAATTTTAAAAAAATAAAGCTGGAAAATACTTTAAAATCAGGATTTGAAGAATTAAACATTATTAAAATACAAATTCTTAAATACAGAACTCACAACAAAGCAAATATTGAAATAATTGCAAATGAGTATCAAAAAGCTAAAAATGAGTACGAGCATTTTTTAAAACTTTAAATCAGTTTATTTAAACGATTTCTGTTCGGCTTATAATTAACATTATGTTAAATAGGATTTGACAGATATCTCTATTTCATTAGCCCCCAATTGATTTAAAAAAAGAATGCCAAGGAATTAACCATGACATTCTTTTTAACCATCTAAAACCAAGTGCCCAAAAACACCTGAGATTCTCCAATTTATATTATCCTAAATTATATCCAACCACTCGAACTGCTCCCGTCAGATGACACAATAATAAAAACTGTAGTAACAAGTATTACATAAATTAGTACTCCACCAACAATGTACTGCCATGTCTTTAATTTCTTTTTCTTCTTCTTTTGGGTACTTTCTGTTGCTGATGCTGAGGTTTGTGTCGATTTATTTTGACCATTAAACGATTTTACCTCGCCAGCTGAATTATTAACTTGAACAGTCACTTGACCGACTTTTTGTTCAGGAATAGAATTTTGATTTGATTGTGCATTTGTGAAAATAGCCAAACCAAAAACCATTACTAATGTCATTAATTTTGTTTTCATGTTATTTCTTATTTAGTTAAATTAATAATTTCTTAAATTTATAAAAAAAAGATTATTTAAATTAACTGTTTTCTGATTGACATTATCCCCCAGCTTGTAATTTCTTTATTTCATTTTTAACACGTAGATAATTATCGTTATCACCCATCTGGCTATAGCATGCCTTTAAAGCATTAAGTGTATTTAAATCTTTTGGCATTAACAAAGAAGCAGCCTCTAAAAACTTAGCCGCATTTGGTAAAGGTTTCTCCCAAAGCGTTTTGTACTTAGCGGCATTACTCAAAGTAGATTGTGACATCTCATAATAGCTAACCGATTGATTATAGTAAAGTGCTCCAATGTTATAATGTGCTTCAAAATTTTGAGGATTCAACTCAATAGCTTTAGTGTAATACAAAATGGCCTTTTCTAATAAAGCTTCATAATTTGCAGGCTTTGGTCCTGGCTTTCCATCAGCTCCAATTGGATTCGCCATGCGGTCGTACACATTACCTACTACAGCATTTAACTGAGCGTCATTTGGCCGTTGTTCAACAAGTGTAGTTAGTTGCTCAATTGCTTGAAGCGCTTTTCCACTTTTCATTTTAATATTTACATCTTCTGTCAACAAATCTGCGTCAGTAGGATATTTTTTTAATCCTGCTTCAATTGTAGAAAAGTAGTTAATGCTATCACCACTTTCCGAAAAAACTCGTGCTAACATGAGCCAAGTATTTGCTTTCCCATAGCCAATATCAGCTAATTTTTTATAATTCCCAATAGCAGACACATAGCTTTTAGCACTGTAAGCACACGATGCCGAATTTGAAATATTAAGCGTATCCAATTTACCATCACCCGCGAAAACGGCAGAAGCTAACTCAAACATCGGTAAGGCGGTTGCAAATTGTTTTTGATTATATCTACTAACACCCACATTTTGCACGAACGAATAACAATCTCCCAATCCTCTATTGTTATTGTCTAAATAGACCTTATAGGCATCCATTTGTTTCGATTTCAAAAACGAATTGGTAGCTTCTATTAAAAACAAATCAGGCGTTTCAGAATAGGCTATTGAATTTCGTTTATCAATATTTGCTATGTCTTTGTGTAAAGCCAATGTTGTTGAAAATTCTTTTTGATACAAAGCCAAATAAATTTGTCCTTTATAAGACCAGGTCTTTGCATCTTGCATCGTTGAAGCATTTAAAGCCGCTTTATCAATGGCAACTTTTGCACGTGCTAGTTCTTCAACATCTTTTTCTTTTTGGTAATGCACCAATCCCAAATAGGCATTCGTAAGTTCATTCTTTTGCGCAAAAGCTGAAGTGCCCAAAGCAATTGAAATTAGTACTGCTAGAATTCGTTTCATATATAAATTTTTAAAACCGTTAGTATTGAATCTATGAATTAATCTACTCTATCATTTGTTTCAACATCCGTGCCAGCATCATCTGCATCGTCACCAGCATCTGTTTCATCTATCGGTTCTGTTTCATCTGCCGCATCTTCCATAGAAGTATCAACGGAACCATCCACTTTAACATGCTCCTCTTCAGGATCAGATTCAACAGTTGTAACAGCCCCAATTTCATCAGAGCCTCCAAGATTAATTAATCGAACGCCTTGTGTTGCACGACCCATTACACGAAGGTCAGCAACAGATAATCGAATAACAATTCCATTAGTAGTTATAATCAACAAATCGTTTTCATCGGTTACAGCTTTAATTGCAACTAAGTTGCCGGTCTTTTCTGTAATGTTGATTGTTTTAACACCTTTTCCTCCTCGTCTTGTTTGGCGGTAATCTTCCACATCAGATCGTTTTCCATAACCTTTTTCAGAAACAACTAGTACTTGCGGTGGATTAACTTTTGGCATCACAATCATTCCAATCACTTCATCTTTTTCTCCTTGTAATGTTTGACCTCTTACACCAGATGCGTTGCGTCCCATTGCACGAAGGGTATCTACTTTTTCATCACCTTTTACAATGTATTGTGAGAATCGAACAACCTTTCCCATTTTAGAAGCAACCATTAATTCATCTTCACGGTTTACAAGAACTGCTTCTAACAACATATCTCCATCACGAACAGTAATTGCATTTATTCCATTTGCACGTGGTCGAGAATAGGCTTCTAATATTGTTTTTTTGATGACACCTTTTTTGGTACACATTACAATGTAATGGTCATTTAAATATTCTTCTTCTGATAAATTCTTTACATTAATAAATGCACGAACCTTATCGCTTGGAGGAAGATTTACAAGATTTTGTATTGCTCTACCTTTTGAAGTTTTTGTTCCTTCAGGAATCTCGTAAGCGCGAAGCCAGAAACAACGACCTTGTTCCGTAAAGAACAATAAGAATCCGTGTGTATTGGCAACAAATAAATGCTCTACAAAATCTTCCTCACGGGTAGCTGATCCGCGAGAACCACGCCCTCCCCTATTTTGTGCTCGGTATTCTGCAAGTAATGTTCGTTTTACATAACCCATGTGTGAAATGGTAATAACCACATCTTCATCAGCTATTAAATCTTCCATTCGCTGATCATCAGCAGCATAAATAATTTCAGTGCGACGAGCATCGCCATACTTCTCTTTTATTTCACGAAGTTCTTCTTTGATTATTTCCATTCGTAAACTTTCATCGCCAAGAATTTCTTTTAGGAATGCTATCAGCTTCATCAAATCATCGAATTCTTCGCGAATCTTGTCGCGCTCCATGCCAGTTAAAACACGAAGACGAAGCTCGAGAATGGCAGCAGATTGAATATCACTCAGTCCAAAGCTAGCCATCAATTGTGTTTTGGCTTCATTTGGTGTTGCAGATGCACGTATTATTTTAATTACCTCGTCCATATGATCCAAGGCAATAAGATATCCTTGCAAAATATGTGCACGCTTCTCGGCCTGGTCTAAATCATACTTAGCGCGACGAACAACTACTTCATGACGGAAATCAACAAAGTGGCCGATCAACTGCTTCAGATTTAGAAGATAAGGCCTCCCTCCTACTAACGCAATGTTATTCACACTGAATGAAGTTTGAAGAGAAGTATACTTGTATAAATTGTTTAAAACAACATTCGCAATTGCATCACGCTTAAGTTCATACACAATACGCATACCATCGCGATCGGACTCATCTCGAATATCGGAAATGCCTTCTATTTTCTTTTCATTGATTAAGTCAGCAGTTGCTTTAATCATCTGCCATTTATTGACCTGGTATGGAATTTCAGTAACAATAATTCTTTCTTTTCCGGAATCTAACGTTTCTATATTGGCTTTAGCTCTTAAAACAATACGCCCTCTTCCAGTTTCAAAAGCTTCTCTAACCCCAGAGTAGCCGTAAATTGAGCCACCAGTTGGGAAATCAGGAGCCGTAACCATTTTCATTAATTCTGGAATGGTTATTTCTTTATTTTCAATGTAAGCTACAGTTGCCTCAATTATTTCAGTAAGGTTATGTGGAGGCATATTTGTAGCCATTCCTACTGCAATACCTGAAGCTCCGTTAATTAAAAGATTTGGGATTTTTGCTGGAAGAACACTCGGCTCTTCTAAAGAATCATCAAAGTTTGGACGGAAATCCACTGTGTTCTTATCAATATCGGCAAGCATCTCCTCTGCTATTTTTCGAAGACGTGCTTCAGTATATCGCATTGCTGCAGGTGGATCACCATCTACCGAACCATAATTACCTTGTCCATCTACAAGTGGGTAACGCAAACTCCAATGTTGAGCCATACGAACCATAGTATCGTATACAGAACTATCTCCATGTGGATGATATTTTCCTAAAACCTCACCTACAATACGAGCTGATTTTTTATAAGGGCGATTGGAAAGAACACCTAAGTCAAGCATTCCGAAAAGCACACGGCGATGAACCGGTTTGAAACCATCTCTCACATCAGGAAGAGCACGAGAAACAATTACAGACATCGAATAATCGATGTAAGCTGTTTTCATTTCATCTTCAATATTAATCGGAATAATTTTTTCGCCTTCAGCCATTGTATTTATATCACTGTTTTTAGTTTAGCACACTTATTGATAAAATAGCATTAAATATTACTATTTTTTAAGATTTCGAAATTACCTATAATTTGCTCAATTTGTAGATACATTTACACCTTAATTATGAACATTATATCGTGTATAAAAACGGAAAAATAAATCATTAAAAACAATGATTGTTTCTACTTTTGAATATGCTGTCAAAAATGATTAATTTTATACAAATTTAAAGTCTGCAATAGCAGCTAAATAAAGAACCAAAATATATGGAAGCTAAATTTTCGCCTAGAGTAAAAGATGTAATTACATATAGTAAAGAAGAGGCTTTGCGATTGGGGCACGACTATATTGGAACGGAACATTTACTTCTAGGTATTATAAGAGAAGGTGAAGGAAGTGCTATAAAATTATTGAAAACATTAAACGTATTACCAAATGATCTTCGAAAAGAAGTGGAGATGTTAACTGCAGGCGTTGCAAAAAAAACAAATAATAACTTAGTAAACATACCACTTGTAAAGCAGGCCGAGCGGGCATTGAAAATAACTTATTTAGAGGCAAAAAGTTTTAAAAGCGCTATTATTGGAACGGAGCATTTACTTCTCTCTATTTTAAAAGATGAGGACAGTGTTGCTACAAAAGCACTTCAAAAATTCAATATCGATTACGATACCATCAAAAACGAAATTGAAAATGGAGGCTCTGCTAATTCTGATGAAAGTAGTTCAAAACCTCGCGCAGAATTCCCAAGCAATCCGGATGAGGAAGGGGAAGAAGATGGCGCTTTCGGAGCCAGTCAGAAAAAAATAACTGACTCTAAATCAAAGACACCTGTGTTAGATAATTTCGGTCGTGATCTTACTAAATCAGCGGAAGACGGAAAACTAGATCCTATTGTTGGTCGTGAAAAAGAAATTGAACGTGTTTCACAAATTCTTTCTCGACGTAAAAAAAACAATCCAATTCTAATAGGTGAACCAGGAGTTGGGAAATCAGCTATTGCTGAAGGATTGGCACTTCGAATTACACAGAAGAAAGTTTCACGAGTTCTTTTTAATAAGCGCGTTGTTGCATTAGACCTTGCTGCATTGGTAGCAGGAACAAAATATCGCGGTCAATTTGAAGAAAGAATGAAGGCCGTAATGAATGAATTGGAAAAATCGCCAGATGTAATACTTTTTATTGATGAAATTCATACTATAGTTGGAGCCGGTGGAGCTTCTGGCTCGCTAGATGCATCCAATATGTTTAAGCCAGCATTAGCAAGAGGTGAAATACAATGTATTGGAGCAACTACACTTGATGAATACCGTCAGTACATAGAGAAAGATGGTGCACTCGAACGTCGCTTTCAAAAAGTAATTGTTGAACCAACAAGTGTTGAGGAAACAATTCAAATTCTAAATAATATTAAATCTAAATACGAAGACCATCACAATGTAACTTACACAGATGATGCAATTAAAGCATGTGTAACACTTACCTCGCGTTATATTACCGATCGACATTTACCCGATAAGGCGATAGATGCACTTGATGAGTCAGGATCTCGTGTGCACATCACAAACATCAAGGTTCCTAAAAAAATTCTTGAAGTTGAGACTGAAATTGAAAAAGTAAAAGAGGAGAAGAACCAAGTTGTGCGAAGTCAGCGCTATGAGGAAGCTGCACGTTTGCGAGATAGAGAGCGACAATTACAGGAATCATTAGAGGCAGAAAAAAAAGCGTGGGAAGAAGAAAGTCGTTCGCACCGCGAAGTAGTAAGTGAAGATAATGTAGCTGAGGTTGTTTCTATGATGACTGGCATTCCTGTTCAGCGTGTTTCTCAAAACGAAAGTTCGAAACTCGCAATCATGTTTGAAGAATTAAAGGGAAAGGTAATTGGACAAGATGATGCAATTAAGAAAGTTGTAAAAGCGATACAACGAAATCGCGCAGGATTGAAAGATCCAAATAAACCAATTGGCTCTTTTGTTTTTCTCGGACCGACAGGAGTTGGAAAAACACAATTAGCAAAAGTTCTTGCTCGTTATCTTTTCGATAACCATGAAGCGCTAATCCGAATTGATATGAGTGAATACATGGAGAAATTTGCTGTTTCAAGACTTGTTGGTGCACCTCCAGGATATGTTGGATATGAGGAAGGTGGTCAATTAACCGAAAAAGTTCGTCGGAAACCTTATTCAGTTGTGTTGTTAGACGAAATTGAAAAAGCTCATCCAGATGTTTTTAATTTATTATTACAAGTTCTCGATGACGGTCAATTAACAGATTCGCTGGGACGAAAAGTAGATTTTAAAAATTCTATTATCATCATGACATCAAACATTGGTTCCCGACAATTGAAAGATTTCGGAACTGGCGTTGGTTTTTCTACAGGAACTAAAAATGATAATCTTGATGAACATTCAAAAGGAGTAATTGAAGGTGCTTTGAAAAAAGCATTCGCCCCTGAGTTTTTAAACCGAATTGACGATGTTGTTATTTTTAATTCTCTCAACAAGGAAGACATTCACAAAATTATTGATATTGAATTAGAAAAACTGCAAAGTCGGATTGTGCAAATGGGTTACACAGTAGAAATTACCCAACCAGCTAAAGACTTTATAGTCGATAAAGGTTTTGACCCTAGCTATGGTGCTCGTCATTTAAAACGGGCAATTCAAAAATATGTTGAAGATCCATTAGCGGAAGAAATAATAAAAGCTGGAGTTGTTGAAGGGGATTTGGTAACAATAGGTTTTGACGATATAAAAAAGGAAATTGTAATTACTGCTTCAAAACCAAAACCCAAAAAAGATAAAAAATCAGATAAAAAAGAATAATTATTTTCTTCTTTTAAAAGTAAAATCCCCTTAGCGTCACTAAGGGGATTTTACTTTTATGTTTTACCAATCTTATTCAAAAAACTATATACAAGATTAAATCCGAGGTTAAAATGCGTCCATATACCATTTAGGTCTGAAGCGATATATGCATGGTGCTGATTTAAATAAAGTGCATATGGATCAAAATTATAATTCGTTAAAACTGTTGACAAATTAAATCCAATTGCAAAATTTCCTTCGGTATAAAAAAACATGCCTGCATCCAAAACAACAGAATTATAAAAATCTTTATCCTTCAAAAGCATAAGATCTGTTCCAGAATTAATGGATAGGCCAGAATACTTAATCATACTCCGCTCTGCAGCAATACCCACAAAAGCAGTTGACTGTTCTGAACGAACAAACTCATAACTAATTCTAAGTCCACCGTTATGTGCTTTGGCATGGGTATTAATACCTGGTATTTTATTGTCTGCTGTCTTCCAGTCATTCGTTCGAAATTGAATTCCTGCCATAAATCCTTTAAATACTTGAGCATTTACATTCATGGCAATATCATAAATACCTGTAAAACTCGACCGAAAAGCCTTATTCGAAACACCGTGAGGAACAGACACGCTCATATGGAAATTCATCCGAAAAGGGATGTTTTTACCTACATTTTGAGAAAGGCAGGTAGTTATTAAATAAAAAATAAAAAAAGATATGAAAAATAACCGTTTAGCCATATTCTAACAAAAATCAAATATAATAGTTATTGAGGAGAAGGATTCTTTCCCAATACTATGACGAATGAAATTGAAATAGTTGTGTGGCTTCATACTTTGCTTACACACGCTTCGAATTAAGCAAAAAAACGTCTTTTAGACGGGAAATTCTAAAAGTAGCGAGGGGGAGGGTCGAACTCCCGACCTCAGCATTATGAGTGCTGCGCTCTAACCAACTGAGCTACCTCGCCAAAAACGGAGGGCAAAGATAACATTTTCAATGTTTCTTTAATTTTGTTCTTAATGGTTTACAAAAATATCATAAAGGATTTTAAAGATAGCTTTTAGTTACAGATTTTTTTATACTTTTCATCCCTGAATCATATTTAAGACCAATTTGAATTAGTAATCCCTATAATGGCACAGAAAAAAGTAAAAAAATCTATTAAAAAGCCAGCTAAAAAGCTTGCTAGTGCTAAAAAAGTGGCCAAAAAATCTAAAATCAGTTCAAAGTCAAAGCCAATTAAAAAGAGCATTCCTAAAAAGAAGGTTAAAGTTTATATAACTAAGAAGACAAGTCCTGCAAAGAAAAAAACAGTTGCTAAAAAGGCAGTAAAAAAAGTTATTGTTAAAAAGATTATTGTTCTCAAAAACAAGCTATTAAAGCCAGTTACTTCAATTAAAACACCTTTTGCAAAGGTTATCATACCTAAGGAAATCAAAGCAAAACCAGTAAAAGTTCCGGCTCTAAAATCAAAAAAAGAAATAGTCGCCCCACTTCCACCACCACCAAGCAACCTACCAAAGCTTCCTAAAGGATTTGTGCTTAAAAAGCAGAAAGGGAAATTACCACCGGGTGAAAAGCGTATTTTTAAAACAAACGTCATTACCCATCACATTATCAGTGAAGTTCCGCTTACAGAAACTGATAAAAAATACAAACCGGAGCCAAAAGGGAAATATGAATTAGAGTTTATTATTCATACGCCTGTAACCTTACTTTACGATTTCCTAACCACTCCAAATGGTCTTGCTGAATGGTTTGCAGATGGCGTTGATCTTAAAGATGATATATATAGTTTTGACTGGGACGGGCAAAAGCAAACTGCTAAAATTCTTTCTGCCAAAATAGATACTCATATTCGCCTGCGTTGGACTGATAAAGCTGAAGGTTCTTACTTTGAATTTCGATTGAACCAAGATGAATTAACAAGTGAGGTTTCACTTATTATAACAGATTTTGGAGATAACGAAGATGATATAGTGACCTCCAAGCGCTTGTGGGAGTCTCAAATCCAACGATTGATAAAAGCTTTGGGGACTTATTAAAGATTGTGAGTTGTAATTTACCAGTCGTAAGCATAGCACCTCCTTATGCGAACCCTTTTAGCTAATTTAAAAAATACAATTTATTTTCTTTTACCCTACGGAATATTTCTGCTTTCTGTAGGTCTCATTTTGTTTCTAAATGGTAAGGAAGATATTCACATTTGTATAAACAAGTATTACAATGCATTTGCAGATCGAGCGATGCCTTGGATTACACTTGGTGGCGACGGTATTATCGTATCCATTGCAGTATTATTGTTGTGTGTATTAAATAGGAGATTTGGCTTATTTACTGGAATTTCCTGTCTACTTGCTTCTGGCATTACACAATTATTGAAACACACAATTTATTTTGAAGAAGTTCGTCCAAAATTATTTTTTTCTCCCTCCTCCCCGCTCCGATTTGTACCTGGCGTAGAAAATTATTTATACAATACTTTTCCTTCAGGTCACGCAACGCTTGCATTCGCATTTTTTTTTAGCTTAGCAATCATAGTAAAAAATAAAGTATTACAATTACTCCTTTTCACGACTGCATTGCTAATAGGTTTTTCGAGAATATACCTTTCACAACATTTTCTCGGAGACGTTTTCTTTGGCTCTCTAATTGGTACTTCCACAACTTTACTGGTCATGACCTATGTAATGCACAAAGGTTGGCTAACACTTAGTACTGGAAAAATATAAATGAAGTACAGTCAATACAAAACACCAATTGTGATTGCGATTTGTTCGCTGGTTCTTTTTGTACCATTCCTTGGTTTTGCACATCTTTTCGATTGGGATGAAATAAATTTTGCGGAATGTGCACGAGAGATGGTTTTAACAAATCAATATTCGAGCGTGCAAATTGATTTCCTTCCTTTTTGGGAAAAACCACCACTATTTATTTGGTTGCAAGCCATTGCCATGAAAATTTTCGGTGTTTCTGAATTTGCAGCTCGCTTACCAAATGCCATTTGTGGAGTAGTAACATTGTTGACAGTTTATTTTATCGGAAAAAAAATATACGATGAAAAATTTGCTCGACTTTGGGTTTTAGCTTTTGCTGGCTCCTTACTGCCTCAGTTTTATTTTCACACGGGACTGATTGATCCCTGGTTTAATCTTTTTATTTTTCTTGGAATTTATCATTTTGCAATTTATACAAATAACTACTCTTCGCTTTCATCACAACATTTCTTTAATCGTAGTATCGTTTTAGCTGCTATTTTTATTGCACTTGCTGTATTAACAAAAGGCCCTGTAGCAGTGCTTCTATTTGGGATTTGTTTTTGCATTTGGAGATTATGGAAAAGAAAAGCCATCATGAGTTGGAAACATTTTTTTCTGTTTATTGGAATTGCGCTTATTTTACCTTCAGTATGGTTCTTAACATTGGTTGCTCAAGGAAAAGGTTATTTAGTCCAGGAATTTATTGCTTACCAAATTCGCTTATTTTCTACAGAAGATGCAGGTCATGGTGGAAGTTTTTTTTACCATTGGGTTATTCTATTATTGGGCTGTTTCCCTGCCTCTATTCTTGCCATGCTTTCTCTTGTTAAAAAAGCGGATGACACACCATTTGAAGTGCACCTGCTTAAATTCATGCGAATTCTTTTTTGGGTAGTATTAATTTTATTTTCAATTGTCAAAACTAAAATAATTCACTACTCATCGCTCTGTTATTTCCCAATCACTTATTTGGCAGCTTACACATGCTATAAACTAATAAATGGTTCATTCGTTTGGAAAAGATGGATGACCTTATTCGTATTGGCAATTGGAGGTATTTTTAGTGCTGTATTTACTTTGCTTCCATTCCTACCGTATTTCAAAAAAGAATTAATAAACGCAGGATTCTTTAAAGATACTTTTGCCATTGCTAATTTACAAGCAAATGCAAACTGGTCAGGATTTGAATGGATGGTAGGATTGATTTTCATAGTTGGGATTTTTACTGCAATTTATTTTTTACTAAAAAACAATTTTAGTCGTTCTATACCAATTCTATTCGGAACAGTGCTCCTCACTACAACCTTAGCTACTGTACTCTTGGCTCCACGGGTGGAAGAGTTTTCACAAGGTGCAGCAATTGAGTTTTGGAAAGACCATAGTGGTGCGAGTTTTTACTGTGAAACCATTGGCTATAAAAGTTACGCACAATATTTTTATGGAAACGCGCAGCCAACTATTAGCAAAAATTCAAACTACATTGACTTCAAAAAAATAAACGGGCAAAGATTAACAAACCCCTTACTCTCCAATTCAGAAAATGAAATAAACATTCAACGGGAATGGATGTTAACTGGCGTAACTGATAAGCACTCATTTTTTATTTGTAAAAATTGGTTTGAAGCAGAGGTAAGTAAAAGCTACCCTAATCTTAAAAAAATAGGTTCAAAAAACGGTTTTGTTTTTTGGAAAAGGGAAAAATAATTTCAAGATTGGAGATGAAATTATTCCAAAAACCATTCGCGCTAGTATTAGCTAAGCTTCCTATAAAGTTCACTCTTTAGCAATCCCCATTTATTGAATCTATGCTTAAATGAAACACCCATGCAACCTATTCCGTATTTTAAACTACGGGAGAAATTGATTGAAGATGCTTCTTCAAAATATTTAGTTGGACAGGTTATTTCTGCAATTTCATATTCTGCATAAACAATTTGAGATAGCATTTGATTATCGAAAACAAAATCATTAGAGTTCGCTTGGTAATTAATTCCTCTAAGAACTTCTGCTGAAAAAGCACGATAGCCGGTATGGTACTCAGATAATTTTTGGGAAATCAAAATATTCTGTGCAAGTGTCAAGCAGCGATTAAAAACATACTTATAAAAAGGCATTCCGCCTCTCAACGCTCCTTTTCCTAAAATACGAGATCCCAAAACAACATGAAAAACACCATTAGCAATTAAATATGCCATTGAGTGAATCAACTTAGGTGTATATTGATAATCTGGGTGAAGCATAATGACAATATCTCCTCCTATAGCCAAAGCTTTATCGTAGCAGGATTTCTGATTCCCTCCGTAACCTTTATTTTTTTCGTGACTTATAATATGCTTGATTCCAATTTGCTGGGCAACTTCAATGGTATTGTCTTTACTGGCATCGTCAACAAGCACCACCTCATCAACTATGTCGAATGGAATTTCATCATAGGTGCGACGAAGCGTCAACGCTGCATTATAAGCAGGCATAATAATGACTAATTTCTTACCAAGTATCATAGTTCACAAATATAATACCCATGTTTGAATTAATAATCATTATTAAAGATTGAGTTCAAATTTGTTCATTATACAAGCTAAAATTCCTACTGTATTGTGCATCTATTTAATAATTGAACTTAGATAGATATAAAATCTATCTATTAGCGTTTATACCGAATAAAAATTTAAGAATAAAATCCATATGTCGCCCCTACGGGCTTCTAATACGTGGTGAATGTTGTTTTCTACCAAGATTTCGTCCCTCTGGGACTATGCTTAACAAAGACCATATTTAAGTCCCGTAGGGACGAAATCTTGGTAGAAAAACCAATTTAAATTGTTTCAAAGCCCCGTAGGGGCGGGATATTTTAAAGCATTTTAATAACATCTTATTCGGTATAAACTCTATTCTGTGAATACCTTTGCAAAATGGATTTCCAATTAGTATCCGAATTTCAACCAACAGGCGATCAGCCACAAGCGATTAAGGAATTAGTTAATGGACTAAATGCAGGAACAAAATTCCAAACCTTATTAGGCGTAACGGGATCTGGAAAAACATTTACTGTTGCAAATGTTATCCAACAAGTCAATCGACCAACACTTGTATTAAGTCATAACAAAACACTGGCCGCACAATTATATTCTGAATTCAAATTATTTTTTCCTAATAATGCGATTGAGTATTTTGTTTCTTATTACGACTATTACCAACCGGAAGCATATCTCGCAACTTCTGATACGTACATAGAAAAAGACATGTCCATCAATGACGAGATTGAAAAACTTAGGTTAAGTACTACTTCCTCTTTGCTTTCTGGTCGTCGAGATGTGATTGTAATTTCTTCCGTTTCTTGTATCTATGGTATTGGAAATCCAACAGAATTTGCGAATAATATAATTCATATAATTAAAGGACAAAAAATCAGTAGAAATAAATTTTTACATACGCTTGTCAATGCTCTTTATTCAAGAACAGAAGCAGAATTTCACAGAGGAAATTTTCGTGTTAAAGGTGATACGGTAGATGTTTATCTTGCCTACGCTGATTATGCTGTACGGATTTATTTTTTAGGCGATGAAATAGAAGAAATTGAATCGTTTGAAACAGCTACAGGTAGGGTTTTGGAAAAATTTGAAAGCTTAAATTTATATCCTGCAAACATTTTTGTAACTTCTCAGGATACTATGAAAAATGCAATCATAGGTATCCAGGATGATTTGATGAAACAAGTAGCATACTTTAATGAAAATGGTCTTCCACTTGAAGCAAAAAGAATAGAAGATCGAGTCACCTATGATATGGAAATGATGCGCGAACTTGGATTCTGTTCTGGGATTGAAAATTATTCAAGATATTTTGATGGACGGAATGCAGGAACTCGACCATTTTGTTTACTTGATTATTTTCCAGATGATTATTTAATGGTCATTGACGAAAGCCACGTTACTTGTTCGCAGGTAAAAGCAATGTGGGGAGGTGATCGTTCTCGAAAAGAAGCATTAGTGTCTCATGGATTCCGACTTCCATCTGCAATGGATAATCGTCCTTTGAAATTTGATGAATTTGAGTACATGCAAGAACAAGTAATTTACGTTAGCGCTACTCCAACTGAATATGAATTTACAAAAAGTGAAGGCGTAATAGTGGAACAAGTAATTCGTCCCACAGGATTATTAGATCCTGTTATTGAAGTTCGACCAAGCAAAGGGCAAGTGGATGATTTGTTGGATGAAATAAGTAAAGTAGTAGCGCGTGACGAACGAATTCTTGTTACTACACTCACCAAGCGAATGGCAGAAGAGTTGACAAAATATTTTACTGGATTAAGTATTCGTTGCAGGTATATCCATTCAGATGTGGACACTATGGAGCGCGTAGAAATTTTACAAGATTTACGGCGTGGTATATTTGATGTGTTAGTTGGAATAAATTTATTGAGGGAAGGATTGGATTTACCTGAAGTGTCCTTGGTTGCTATTTTAGATGCGGATAAGGAAGGATTTCTGCGTTCCGAACGTGCGCTTGTACAAACAGTAGGTAGAGCAGCGCGTAATCTAAATGGAAGAGTAATTATGTATGCCGATAAAATTACTGAATCAATGCGCAAAACAATGTTAGAAACTGATCGTCGACGGAGAATACAAATACATTATAACTTGGAGCATGGAATTACGCCAAAAAATATAATAAAGGATAAAAGTGGTTTAGAAAATTTACTATCACAAACCCGTGGAGGTAAAAAAGTGCAGCGTTTTTATGTGGAAACAGAATCAGGTATTGAAAATACTGCTGCAGAGCCAATATTAAATTATATGACAAAGGAGCAATTGACTAAAGCTATTTCACATGCAAGAAGAGCTATGGAATTAGCAGCAAAAGAAATGGATTTTATGGAAGCTGCTCGCCTTCGTGACGAAATGTTTTTGATGGAGAAAATATTAAAAGACAAATAGAAAACTACCGAGTTGGATGTATTTCTAAAGGAACAAATCCACCCATGTTTGTCATCTTTTTGATTTTGCGAGTGCGCTGGTGGTGTTGACGCTTATTTCCACAAGCACGTTTTGGAGCGCAAGACTCCATTACAAACATGACAGATACAAATGCTAAAATAACTAAAGCAAATTTACTAGAAAACAATTTACGAGATGAGTTTTTCATGTTTATGTTTATTATAATACTTTGATTTTTATAGAAATTTAATATTGAAAAAAATAATAGACAAATTTACTAAATTATTTAATAAGCACCGAATCGTTTTCGAATAAACCACTCCATAGACAAAATTAGGATTAATATGAAAAAGACGAACGGCAAATTAATAATAGCTATCAGCTTTTTGGTATTGTAAATAACAGGCTTTATGTCTTCTCTGCTATTCAAAACTTGGGCTAATGAGTCAAGTGCTAAGGGCGAAAATAAATCGCCATTATGTTTTTTAGAAAGTTGATACAAAATTTGATGGTTAGCTGTAGTAGTTGCCATTTCTACCAATAATGGACTCACACTAAAACTCCCTTTTTTTGTAAGCAACTTATCCCCTACTTTAACTTTTGCTAGGTAGTTAAATTCTCCGATTGGAAATTGTTTAGCATCCAGTCGATACGCCTGCCCTACTCTTGAAAAAATAAATGGAAATTTTCTCCCTGATTCATCAATAATCTCAATAGAAACATCAGGTGTGTTAATTAATTCATAACTCTGGTTGTAAACTTCTGCTTCCATCAAAATAGATTCATTTTCAAGAAAATTAGATTTAGACTGTACTCGAAATAAACTTTTCTCTTCCCTAACCGTTAAATATTGAACCGTTTTCCCAATCAGTTCATTAAAAATTTCATTGTTACCATGATCAGCAAAATCGTGCATACGCCATTTCCATAATCCTTCACCAACAAAAATTGAAATTTTCCGTTCGCCCTGTCTACTGAAAATCCAAAGTGGATAATCCGTTTTCAAAGCACCAATTTTTTGTGTAAAAAGTTGAGTTACAGCAGTACTTTTTTGAAAATTTCCGAATGGTGCTAAAACAGCTGGTAATTTTGAACTGTAATTTATGACCTGCTCACTTAAATTAAATAACGGAAAATTATTGACAAGAATAGCTTCACATTCATTGGGCCTGGTACTGTTTGTTTGAATACGAATACCGGTATTAAGTTCATTAAAAAGTGTAAACCTATTTTGAGCACCCGTAATATAAAAAACAGGTATGCGTGCCAATGCTAAGTCTGCTAAAAGTTGTTGAGCATTAAAATTAGCTGACGGTATGTTATGCAAAATTGCAAGATTATACTTTTTGACAGGGTTTATAAATTTATTAAGTACAAAAGTTTCCACTTCATAATTAGCATTCGATTCAATAGCTAATTTTAGTGCTCCCATATCCGGATGCGGACTAGCTCCAACTATTAAAATTTTTTCACGACCATCAAGAATATCAATATATATATCCTGTATATTATTTAATTTGTTATGCTCTCCATCCAAAACTGAAAGTGAAACTGTATAATGCTGAAGTCCAATCGAAGCTGCTGTTAACTCAACTGGAAGTGTTAGATTGAAATTATTTGTTGGGATGTTTAACGATTTTGTGAACACAATTTGTTGTCCTTTGCGTATCGTCAAAATGCTTGTTGTGTTTTGACACTGGTGTGCATCAACAATTACATCAAGAGGAAATGTATTTCCTAGAAATGCAATTTTATTGTGAATGACTTTTGTTAATATTAAATCTTGATAAATAGTAGTATCGCCCATGGCAATACAAAAAATTGGTGCTTTTATTCGTGAAGAGGAATACACTGGACTTTGTCCCTGATTGAAAATCCCATCGCTTGCAACAATTATAGCTCCGAGATTACGATCTGAATAGCGAGTTTGTAATTCATCGAATAATGAACTGAAGTCTGTGACTTTATCTTTAAAATCGAACACTATTTTTTCTCTGAATTGTGAACCAAAAGAATAGGTAACAACATCAAATTTTTCACTTAATGAATTTGTTAATTTTTTAATTTTATTCAAGTACTCCGTTCTGATAAAAACAGAGTCTTTACCCATAACCATCGACGCTGATACATCTTGAGCAAAAACAATAACAGGTTTTTCTACTTCACGAAAAATAGTTTTCAATAAAGGATTCATTAATAAAAAAGAAAGCAAAAAAACGAGAATGAAACGTAAACTTCCCATCAACATTAGAAGCCGTTTAGGAATAGCTGCTAATCGGGCCTCCTTAAAATATAATACTGCGGCATAAAATAATCCAACAAGCAGACAAAGTACGATATACCATAAAGAAGATTCAGTAACGACCGATAATTTCATGAAGTAAAAATCCTTAGCTTTAAGATTGAAATGCAAGAAAAATAAAAACTAATGAATGCGATTATTTTTAAGTGAGCATTCCTCCACAAACGTTGAGCACCTGTCCAGAAATATATCCTGACATATCAGAAGCTAAAAAAAGACATGCGTTTGCAACATCATCAACAGTTCCACCGCGTTTCAACGGGATTGCATTTCGCCAAGATTCAACAACTTTCTCATCTAGCGCTGCAGTCATTTCTGTTTCAATAAATCCAGGTGCCACAGCATTACTTCTAATATTTCTTGAACCTAATTCAAGCGCAACTGATTTCGTAAATCCGATTATACCTGCTTTCGAAGCAGCATAATTTGATTGTCCTGCATTTCCTTTTACTCCCACAACAGAACTGAGATTTATAATTGAACCTTTACGCTGTTTCAACATTGGACGCTGAACGGCTTTTGTTAGGTTAAAGACTGATTTTAAATTAGCGTTGATGACTTCATCCCACTGCAGTTCACTCATGCGCATCAATAAAGTATCTCGTGTTATTCCTGCATTGTTCACCAATATATCAACGGTGCCAAAGTCTGCAATAACTGAGTTTACTAAATCATCAGCAGCTTTGAAATCGGCAGCATCTGATTTGTATCCTTTTGCTTTAACGCCAAATGCAGTCAGTTCCATTTCAAGTGCCAATCCCTTTTCAACAGAAGAAAGGTAAGTAAAAGCAACATTTGCCCCATGCTGAGCGAAAAGTAGTGCTATGCCGCGCCCTATTCCCCGTGATGCTCCGGTAATAATCGCTGTTTTGCCTTCAAGAAGTTTCATAATTATTTTGTTTAAATCGTGTTCAAATTTACGCTAACTATTTGGTCTTCAAAGATAGCATAAAGCATAATATTTTTGTTTGAGCTGTGCCTTTAATTAATTCGTTTTTAATAGCATCGGTAATGTAGTACTGACGATATATTTCAATATTCTAATTTTCTATTCATAAAAAAAGCCCCTGTTCAAACAAGGGCTTTTGTACAAAATAAAATTCGTTTAATAGAAAAGAGATTGGCTGAAACTTTTTCCTTTTAATCCTAAAATACTTAAAGAAACCTCCCAAGCTCCTCTACCAGAAGAGTAATTTGCTAAAGTAGAAGTATTGATGTCGTAACTAAATCGAAGCATGCTCATCCCTTTCTTGAATCCAATATGAAAAACACTTGCATCTCTAAAACGATAATCAAAACCTCCGACTAAATCATACCCAGAAGTTGCGAGCTTATAATACATCAAAATACCTTCATTGTACTCCGTTGCTGTTCCTTGAAACATCACTAAAAACTTTGGGTGCAATGTTATTTTTTCGCTGATGATAAAATCACATGCAAGCATACCATTAAATCGCATTGGAAGGTAGTCTTCGCCACCTGTGATTGACTCATTTGGTTTTGTCATATGGTAAATAGAGAACCCAATTTCAGGATGTATCTTTTTTTCAGGATGAATGTATTTATAATATACTCCCATGTTCCTTTCAAACTTTAGAAATGAAGTTTTGTTAAAGTTCTCTCCGTTTGAAAGATTACTGTTAAATGTATTCGTTGACGCATCATACTGTTCATCGTAAGTATAATTATTAGGTCTTAATGTTTTATATCCGATTCCAAGTTGCATCCCAACAGTTAAGTAATGTTTTGGAGATGCAGACATTATGTTATAGGCAAGAGAACCCATTGCGTTTAGCGTATTAAAAGACCCACTCATTGCATTGTTGTCAATTACATATCCACCAACACCCCATTTTTTTACATCTGCTTTACCTACTAGTTTATCAAAGGATATAAAAGCAGATGTAAATGGCTTACTCAAAACGGATGTCCATTGGCTTCTGTAAATTGAGGTTGCACGATAAGATCCATCTACAACAGGAAATACGCCTGTGAGCGCTGGATTCATATACAACGGCGCAATATCATATTGCGACAAATGAAAGTCTTGCGCATTGATACTAGTAGATACTACCAGTAATGAAATCGATAAAAATATTTTTCTAGTTTTCATTATCTTATAAGATTAACTGAACCGCTTAAGTGAATTGGTGTATCTATTGTCTTTTCTGCATCTATAACCCAAACATAAGTTCCAGGAGGTTGTGGTTGTCCTTTGTAAGTACCGTCCCATCCTTCTAACTCATCACGTGTGAAGAATACAATGTTTCCCCATTCGTTATAAATTTTAAAGTTAAATTGTATGAATGGCCCGCCATGCACGTAGAAGGTATTATTATGCCCGTCACCATTTGGAGTAAATGCAGTTGGCAGCGATGGTGCTACTGGAGGGCAAGCAATTAAATCAAGTGTATCGGAAGCAATCGTAACACAACCTGAATCAGAAACAACAGCAACACTATAAATATAATTTCCTATTGTTGGATAGGCATGATCTGGATCACTTCCAAAATAATAGGTTGAGTCTCCAAAACTCCAATTAGTCGAGAATATATTTCCCTGAGCAATTAAAGAGGTCTCATCAAAAGTCACATTTACCGGACAGTCGATAACATAAGAAGTTGAAACTGTTGGAGCAGCATTTATATTCAACGCTATGGTGTCAACATTTGAACAGCCAGCTGAAGTTGTAACAAGCAATGAAACAACATGGCTACCATATGAATTGAAAACATAAACAGGATTTTGCACCGTTGATGTATCCGTGTCAAACAACCAATTCCAAGTTACAATAGGTCCATTTATATTACTAGAACTATCAATAAATTGAATTGATGCAAACTGACAATCCGAAGAATAAGTATACGCAACAGTTGGAATAGATTGCAGATAAATAATAATTGAATCAGTAGCAATGCCACACACATTTGGAGCAGAACTTGTTCCATAAATTACTACACTTCCATTAACCAAATCTAAAACTCCAGGTAAATAATAAGTACTCATGGCTGTATCGGATGGTACAAATACTCCATCACCTGAACTTAACCAAAGTAAAGAATTGGAATTAGTAAGTAAAGCAGATAATTGTACCGAATCGCCAGCGCAGAGTAATGTGTCAAATGCCGAAGAAAGAATTGTTGCTGGCGATTGAATGCTAAATGAAATAGAATCAATTGCATTTGAACAAGAATTTACAGCACTTAAAACAAGTATAAATGTTCCAGAACTTACATCATTAATACCAGGATTGTAAGTTGAATTTAGAAGTGTATCAGAAGGTGTAAATGTACCATCTCCACTTGTTGTCCAAATTACTGAACCGGAACCTCCAACATTTGTTCCATTCAAGTTTACGCCGCCAGCACTACTACAGAAAGCTGTGTCATTTCCAGCAAAAACTGTCGCAGGACTGTTTAATAAAACTAAAACTGTATCAGTTACAGGCAAACAACCTTGGTTGTTATTGACAGTTAAATAAAGCCATACGAAGCCAGCTAAAGTATCGGCAGTAGTAAACGTATAATTGGTGTTTAATACAGTTGATGAAGGGAAAAACGTTCCTGTTCCCGATGATGCCCAGTTGTATAATGATGAGTGATAAGTAGTCACGACAGGTGAAATAGAAGTAACACCAATACAAATACTTTGAACTGGAGACATTAACACAGCAGGTGCAGGAGTTATAGTAATGTACATGGTATCGGTTACCGGAGCACAAGTACCATTTACAGTTGAGGTAGCTATAATAAACACTCCACCATTTGCTGTATCAAGAACACCTGGAGAATAAAAGGCATTTGGAAAAGTTGTTGAAGGAATAAATGTTCCGTCACCAGTTGTTGACCAATTTAATCCTCCACCATTATTAAAAGAACCATTTAAGGAAACGATTCCGCTATTTGCACAAGTTGTTAAATCAGTTCCAGCAAATACTGTTGGCCCTAAAATAACAGATACTAAAATTGTATCGCTTACTGCTGTACATCCTCCATTTCCTGTAGATGTTAGTACAAGAATAATTGGGCTATTAAGTGTATCCGCAAATGATGGATAATAAGATGCATTTAACAATGTGTCAGCAGGTAAAAACACACCTGTTCCATTGACAGTTGTCCAAATACCTGTTCCACTTCCACCGATAACAGAACCGTTCAACATAATAGATGATCCAGTACATACCGATGTATCAGCACCTGCATTTACAATTGGTGAAGTAATGATTGATAAAATCATTGTATCAGAAACTGATAAACACAATCCATTTTGTGTACTCATTAAAATAAACTGAACCGAACCACTAAGAATATCACCTGCGCTTGCTGTATAAATCGCATTTAATGTGGTGTTATTCGGATTAAAAGTTCCAGTACCGCTAGTCAACCAAATACCAGATGACGAACCACCAGAAATTAATCCATTTAATTGTGCAACAGGATTAGCAGAACATACTGAAATACCTACACCTGCATTCACAACTGGTGCATCAGAAATATAAAGCACCATTTGATCCGTTTCAGGAATGCATCCTCCATTATTTGTAGTAGTTAATGTAAGTGTAACTGATCCAAAAGCGGTATCTGCTGCACTTGGAATATAAGTTCCAAGTAAAGTGTTTGGACTAAATATTCCTGTTCCACTACTAGTCCAAGTTCCAGATCCAGTTGAGCTTGTTCCCTGTAATAAGTAAAATCCATTATTAGCACAAATAGTATCATCAGCACCAGCAGATACAGTTGGCGATGATGTAAATGTTAACAATAATGTGTCTGTCGCTTGTCCACATGTTCCATTGTTAGTAGAATTACAAATAAGAATTACAGAACCATTTGTAAGATCTAGATTTGAAGGAACATAAATTGGTGTAAGGATATTTGGACTTGGATTAAACAATCCAGTTCCAAGCGTTACCCAAGTTACAGATCCTGTTGATGATGTTGCAGAAAGTAAAGCAATTGGGTTATTATAACAAACTGAAATATTAGGACCCACATTCACAACAGGTGAGTTTGTTAAATTGATTATCATAACGTCTGAAACCGCATTGCATAATCCATTACCAGTACTCGTTAAAGTAATAGTAACAATTCCAGCAGTTGTATCCGCTGAACTTGGAATATAAGTAGGATTTAGAACAGAGCTTGACGGTAAGAAAATTCCTGTTCCGCTTGTTGTCCATAATCCTGTACTTGCTCCACCTGAAACAATTCCAGTTAAACTAACAGAAACAATATTAGAACAAACAGTTTGGTCTGGACCTGCATTTACTACTGGTGCATTTGTAATTGTAATCGTCACCTGAGATGTTGTTGGAGGACATCCTCCATTATTTGTAGAACTAAGTGTCAATATTATTGACCCTGCAGTGGTATCAGCATTGCTAGGTGTATAGGTACAATTGAGAGAAGTATTTGATGGCAAGAATATACCGCTTCCCGATGATGTCCATGTACCAGTTCCAGTTGATGAAACACCATTCAATGTAACTATTGCATTATTGGCACAAACCGTTTGATTTAATCCTGCACTAACTGTAGGTGGATTATTTACGATTACTGTAGTTGTAGTAACTATACTTGAGCAACCATTTACGGTAACAGTCAAAGAGTAAATTCCTGAAGCTGCAATAGTTGAATTCAGTATAGAAGGATTTTGAACTGCGGAAATAAATCCATTTGGTCCTGTCCAACTATAAGTAGCTCCAACAACTGGTGTAGATGTTAGCAAAATAGTAGATCCAACACAAACAGGTGAATTACTACCTATTGTCGGGGAAATTGGTGCAGGATTAACTATAACTGAAATAGTTGTTGATGTACTTGAACATCCTGCCACAGTAGCAATCACCGAATAAGTACCGGATGCAAGTACTGTTGCATTTACAATACTTGGATTTTGAAGTGCTGAAACAAATGCATTTGGCCCTGTCCAAGAATAAGTTGCTCCTGGAACTGTTGAAGAAAATAAATTAAGAGTTCCATTAGCACAAATTGGACTGTTTGATGTAAGTATTGGTGTAACAGGTGGAATATTTATAATTACCACAACAGTTCCCGGTGCAGAACTACATCCACCAACTGAAATTATTAAAGTGTAAGTTCCAGAAGCAAGTAATGATGCATTTAAAATTGTTGGATTTTGTAATGCAGAAGTAAATCCATTTGGACCTGTCCATGCATAGGTAGCACCAACAACTGCTGTCGTAGTTAAGTTAAGCGTAGCACCAATGCAAATTGGGCTATTACTACTTGGTGCAGGTGTTGTTGGTGTAGGAGTAATTACAACAACAGTAGTTCCAAAAGCACTTGGACAACCATTAACTGTAATAGTTAATGAATAAGTACCTGCTGCTAATGCAGTAACATTTAAAATACTCGGATTTTGTAACGCAGATGTAAATCCGTTTGGACCTGTCCAAGAGTAAGTAGCACCTACAACAGTTGGCGTTGTAAAGCTTAAAGTGGTTCCCAAACATCTTGGAGAATTACTAGACAATGTTGGTGCTGCAGGCGAAGGTAATAATGTAACAACTGTAGTTGCCGAAGTACTGCTACATCCACCAACAGTTACTGTTAAGGAATAGGTTCCAGCAGCCGCCAATGTTGAATTTAAAATTGATGGATTTTGTAATGCAGAAGTAAATGCATTTGGACCTGTCCAAGCATAAACACCACCAATAATTAATGTGGATGTAAGATTTATTGTCGCTCCAACACATACTGGACTATTACTAGAAACTACAGCAGGAGCTGGCGGCGGATTGACTACAACGATTGTAGTTGCACTAGCACTTGGACATCCACCAACAGTAATAGTAAGCGAATAAGTTCCTGCTGCAAGCAAGGTTGCATTTAAAATTGTAGGGTTTTGCAATGCTGAAGTAAATCCGTTTGGACCTGTCCAAGCATAAGTTGCACCTACAACTGTAGTAGAAGTTAAATTGAGTGTATTTCCCAAACAAATTGGGCTGTTACTATTTGGAAGCGGAGTTGCAGGAGTTGGTGTAATGACAACAACAGTTGTTCCAATAACACTTGAACAACCATTTACAGTAACTGTCAACGAATAGGTACCTGCTGCTAATGCAGTAACATTTAGAATGCTAGGATTTTGTAATGCTGAAGTAAATCCGTTTGGACCTGTCCAAGCATAAGTTGCACCTACAATTGTTGGAGTTGTAAAGCTTAATGTGGTTCCAATACATCGTGGAGAGTTACTGGATAAGGTTGGAGCAGCTGGAGCAGGTATGAGTGTTACAACTGTAGTTGCTGATGTACTGCTACATCCACCAACTGTTACAATCAAAGAATACGTTCCGGCAGCGGCTAATGTTGAATTTAAAATGGATGGATTTTGAAGTGCTGATGTAAAGCCGTTTGGACCTGTCCAAGAATAAACACCACCAACAATTAAAGTTGAAGTAAGGTTTATAGTTGAACCTACACAAACTGGACTATTGCTGGAAACTACAGCGGGTAAAGGAGGTGAATTTACAACTACAATTGTAGTTCCACTTGCACTTGCACATCCACCAACAGTAATAGTAAGTGAATAAGTTCCGGCAGCTGCCAATGTTGAATTTAGAATTGATGGATTTTGTAAAGCAGAAGTAAATCCATTTGGTCCTGTCCAAGCGTAAGTAGCACCAACTACTGTTGTAGTTGATAAACTAATTGTATTTCCTAAGCAGACAGGGCTATTACTAGTTGGAGCTGGTGTTGCTGGTGTTGGTGTAATTACAACGACAGTAGTTCCAAATGTGCTTGGACAACCACTAACTGTAATTACCAAAGAATAAGTACCCCCTGCTAAAGCAGTAACATTTAAAATACTTGGATTTTGTAATGCAGATGTAAATCCGTTTGGTCCTGTCCATGCATAAGTTGCTCCTACAACAGTTGGCGTTGTGAAACTTAGTGTTGTTCCAATACACCTTGGTGAATTACTTGTTAATGTTGGTGTAGTTGGCGCTGCGGTTAGGGTAACAACAGTAGTTCCAGGTCCGCTACTACAACCTCCAACAGTAACAATTAAAGTATAGGTTCCAGCTGCTGCATTGGTAGAATTTAAAATCGAAGGATTTTGAAGTGCAGAAGTAAATCCGTTTGGACCTGTCCAAGCATAAGTAGCACCAACTACTGTTGTAGTTGATAAACTAATTGTAGCACCTACGCAAACAGGACTATTGCTAGTTGGGGTCGGTGTTGCTGGTGTTTGTGTGATGACAACGACAGTAGTACCAGATGCACTTGTACAACCTCCAACAGTAACAGTCAAAGAATAAGTTCCTCCTGCCAATGTAGTAACATTTAAAATACTTGGATTTTGTAATGCAGAAGTAAATCCGTTTGGACCTGTCCATGCATAAGTTGCGCCTACAACAGTTGGCGTTGTGAAACTTAGTGTTGTTCCAATACACCTTGGTGAATTACTTGTTAATGTTGGTGTAGCTGGTGTAGCTGTGATGACAACAAGAGTAGTACCAGATGTACTTGGACAACCACCTACTGTGATGACAAGTGAATAAGTACCAGCAGCTAGCGCTGTAACATTTAAGATATTAGGATTTTGTGATGCAGATGTAAATCCGTTTGGACCTGTCCATGCATAAGTAGCACCTACAACAGTTGGCGTAGTTAAACTTAATGTAGTTCCAATACATCGAGGCGAATTGCTTGTTAATGTTGGAGTTGCTGGAGCACCATTTATTGTAATATTTATTGTTGTTGTATCGGTACAGCCAAGCGAATTATAGACTATTAACTGCGTAGTATAAACCCCGGCGGCGGCATAAATATGCGTAGTTGTTCCTGTAAGTGTATTGGCCGTTTGTGTGTCACCGAAATCCCAATGGTATAATGTAACTACAGAGTTTGTTGACGTTGATGCTGTTCCAGTAAATGTTACTGTAGCACCAGCACACTGTGGGGCATTGGTTGAAAAACTACCGTTTACAAATCCAACATCAATAATTGTAATACTTGTATCTGCGCATGGGGTATTGCGATTGATAATAAGAGTAACGGTATAAGTACCAACAGCTGGATAGGTATAAGTAGGATATTGAAGATTTGAAGTATCGTTTGAAACCAAAGGATTTCCAAAATTCCAGTAAAAAATAGTAGCCGTTGGGTCACTATTATTTGGGAAAGCAACAGATAATCCACCACAAGCATTGATTGTATCTCCAGGAACAATTAGAGACTGGGCAGGCGTTGGGCAATAGACAACATTAAACTGAAAATCACGAATAACTTGATTGATTAAAACATTATTTCTATACTCACTAACTTTCAAACCAACAACATACTGACCTGTCAACGTTGGTGTACCAGTAAGATCACCAGTTAAGGCATTGTATAAAATGTTAGCACCTCCAAGCGGATTATTAGCAGAAAATCCATTAACCCAAGTTACAGGCGTAAAAGCAATAACGTTATTTGAGTAAGTTGGGGCTACATCTCTTAATGGTGTAATTAGTGAATAGACTAAAACATCACCATCTGGATCTACTGCGGCTTGAGGAATTACAAATGGATCACCTTGACATAAAAAAAGTGGCGGGGAGGTAGAAAAAGCAGCGCTAGAGTTGGTAATTAAGTCATTACTACTTACAAAAATATTATCCCACCTAATAACTTCGGTAATATTAGATGCTGCGTCGTGACGTACTCGAATAACTATTTGAATGGTATTACCAATTAATGAGCCAGATGTAGCTGTTGAAGCTGTAAAATTATTTGTCAATACTCCATTCACCGCAAATGCTGTTAACGGACCTCCATTCAAGGAATAATAAGAAAGAACGCTATCATTTGGATCTAAATTTCCCGTTTCGGTAAAATCAACAGATAGATTAACACCTAAAGCATAAGAAGAAATATTTATTGACTGAGAGGTCCAAGTTGCCTGTGAATTATTAGCAGGAATTACTTCAAATAAATTATTATTTACTTGCGCAGATATCGGAGGTGTTGTACCAAGTGATCGAGACCAAGCAGTAGGCCCATTATCAACTGTTACACCATTATTAAGTGTGAAGTTTTCATACCAAAATGGCAAATAACCAGGAATGTCCGTATAAGTTGAAAAGCCAACATTGTTAGAATTGGCAACATTTGTTAATGTTGCATTTCTACAACACAAAGAGTAATAACAATGATAACCACCTGGATTAGGAGGAAGGTTGTTTACAGTTAGGGTGTAAGTCCCCTCTTGAACACAAGGTAATGGTGAAGGCGGTGGCGCACAAGAATCTAAATTTGAGGGAATAGTAACGACTGTTCCAAGAGTCATAGTGAAATTTTTACTTGTACTAAAAGTTAAGCCATTATAACCTCGCACATTTATTACTGCAGTAGCAGGCATTACATTGGCACTTGGAGTACAATCCCTAAATAACTTTAGCGTAAATGTATAGCTAGAACCACCATTGTAAACATAGGATAATGTTCCACCAACAATATGGCTGGCGTGTGCGCTTAACACTGAAATGATGACAATAAATACGGATAGTATAAACTTTTTCATATTCTTTTTATTTGTAAGCAAATATAAATTATTATTTACGAAAAAATGGTTATTTAGTAATGATAATCACTATTTATGTTAAAAATTGTGCTTTAAACGTTCTTTAAACAAATAGTTAGAGAATTTCTATCCTGAGCATCTAATTATCAAACATTAAACTAGGTTTATTGCATTGGCACTTCAATGAGTAATAACATTGTATTTTTTGAAATTCCAACATTAAATTGAGTTGCATCCCACACTCCTATTCCATCGCGTCTTTCAACATGTATTCCGTCAATTTTTAGTTGACCTTCAATAACAAAAACATAAACTCCATTACCTTCCTTATGTAATTTATATTCTAGTTCTTTTGCTACATCAAATAACCCTAGGGAATACCATGCATCCTGGTTAATGTACATGGTATCTTTGGCATCCACATCAGGCGCAATTATATTTAAAAACTTATTTGTGTAATCAACTTTGTTAAATTTTTTCTGATTGTATCTTGGAGTTATATTTTTTGTTTTGGGATACACCCATGTTTGTAAAATTTTCGCCTCGTTCGTTTTTGAAGCGTTAAACTCTGAATGATAAACACCCGTTCCTGCCGACATAATTTGCACTTCACCGTGTTCTATGATTCCAGTATTGCCCATACTATCTTTGTGTTCCAACGCACCTTCCAATGGTATTGTCACAATTTCCATATTGTCATGTGGGTGCCGCCCAAAACCATTTCCACCAGCTATAATATCATCGTTAAGCACACGGAGCATTCCGAAATTCATTTGATTTGGATTGTGCCACGAAGCAAAACTAAAAGAATGCCTTGCTTTTAACCAACCATGGTCTGCATAACCTCGTTCATCGGATTTATGAAGGACTAATTTCATTTAAAATTTTATTAAATTTAAAATAGAGTTTATACCAAATAAAAATTTAAGAACAAAATCTATATTTCGCCCCTACGGGGCTTCTAATACGTGGAGAATGTTGTTTTCTACCAAGATGTCGTCCCTCTGGGACTATGCTTAACAAAAGCCATATTTAAGTCCCGTAGGGATGAAATCTTGGTAGAAAAACCAATTTAAATTGTTTCAAAGCCCCGTAGGGGCAGGATATTTTAAAACCATTTTAATAACATCTTATTCGGTATAAACTCTAATAATAATTTAAAATGATACCTTTTAGAAAATAGTTCAATCTTGAAATATTGGTACTTCCAAAGCAATGATAACGTGGTCTGCTTTTGTCGAACTCGTTTTCCCAACACCATAATCTCCCGCTAAAATATCTATTGTACCTTTTAGAATTGTATTTTTTTCATTTCTTACAAACTTAAATGGAAGGTTAATATTTTTTACTGAATCCCGCATTGACAATTTTCCAATCGCAACATATCCAGAATCATTTTTTAATATCCGTTCTGATTTAAATGAAATGGTTGGATGATTTTTGGAATCAAAAAAGTCTGCAGATTGAAGATGCTGATCTAATTTTTCATTATCCGTTTTAATTGTTGAAACTATAGCTGTAGCTGTGATTACTCCAAATTCAGCATTGGTTGGATCAAAATTAATTACTGCTTCAAGTCCTGAAATGGTTCCATTGTGTTTTCCATTTGGCATCGTAAAACTAATGACGGAATCCTTAGCATTTATTTTCCACTCAGCATTTAAATTAAATGCAACTAAGCTAGAAATTACACAAAGTGTAAATAAAAATAGAATTATTTTTTTGAATTTCATAAAATTAATTTTTATGTAAAAAATCATAATTCATTCGAACTCTGATTTTTTTACATGTTTATAAATATTAGTTTTGAAAAAAGCGTAGTGTAAACAACTCTCCAATTAGATACCTAGTGCCATCCTTTTCGCCAGTCACAAAAGCATCTGATTGTCCAGCTGCAATAACTTCTTGTCGAAATTTTTCGGCTTTATTGAGCGTTAAAAACTCACTAATTGTAATACGTGTAATCTGATCCTCCAACTTATTTTTCCTGAAAAATCCTAATCGCTTTAAACGATCAGCTTTGTAATTTTGAGGTATATTGTAAGCTCCAATTTGAACTCTAAATACTAATCCTGGAGAAGTTGCATCGCCATAAATTCTCAACGCATCGTTGTAATCTCCACTATTTCCAGTTGGATAGACAACATCAGGTTTTTTATCGACAACAACAACAACATTTCTTGCAATGGAATCGGCGCGTAATGAATCCAAATAAGCTTTTGAATAAAAAGAAATATTAATTGTATTCATCACCATTTGTTCAGCAGGAGCTGCATCAATAAATCGAATCTGCGGATCGGAACCAGCAATAGCAAAACTCACAGAATACTTATGACCCAATGCAAGTGTGGTAGAATATTTTCCTGTTGAAGATTTTGATGATATGTTAAGGTTGCGAAGTTTACCCTCATCATCCTTGATATTTATATTAGAATAGACTTTTTTGCCATCCATAGTGACTAGACCGCTAAGTAACATCACATTCACATTATCTACATCAAAATTAGACGCAATATTGTAAATATCCTGCTGACCCATCCCACCTTTTTTACCTGAAGAATAATAGCCATGTTTTCCGTCAGTAGAAAGAATAAAATATTTTTCATCGCCTGGTGAATTTATAGGATAACCTAAATTGATAGCTGCAGAAAAAGATGAAAATGTACTGTCAATAGGAGTCAGCTTTGTTCTGAAAACATCGTATCCTCCCATGCTATTGTGACCTTCTGAACTAAAAAACATGGTTACACCATTTGCATGCAAATAAGGAGAATCTTCGTTATACAAGGTGTTCACATTTGGTCCTAAATTTTTAACATTACCCCAATAATTGTCAGCATTTTTTGTAGCCACCCAAATATCACGACCACCATAACCTCCATCGCGTTCACTCGCAAAATACAAAGATTGCATATCAGGTGAAAAGCAAGCGCTTCCTTCCCAAGCCATTGAATTGACTTCACCTGATAATGGAATTGGTTCTGAATAAACATCTGACACTAATTTACTAGAGTAAATATCACCAGCACCTGCCTCATCCTTAAAAATCAAAAGTGTCTGCCCGTCGTTAGAAATTGTTATACAAGCATCGTTACTAAATCCATTAATTGTGGAGTCCATTGGTTCCGGATTTTTCCAACTTCCTCCATAACGGGAAGCAAAAAACACATCTTCAAAATATTCACCTAAAGAATCTGAAACGAAAGGTTCAGTTTGTAAACCACCAATTGAACGATCACCTTTATAGGTAAATATCATAAGTGAGTCATCGGCAGAAACAATAGGTACATATTCAGATGACCCTGTGTTAATTGGCGCTCCTAAATTTGAAATTGTTGCATCAACAGGCGCAGCTGTTATTTCCTTAGCATGAATACAGTTTTGCCTAAGTCTAGCCGACTCAACAGTATTTTCGGGTGTATTCCCCCTGCCCAAATCGTACAAATCTAAGGTTGTCATCGCCTCATCATACCGTTCATTTAAGTGATACGCATGGGCTAAAAAAAGATTAATATTAGCAGCTTTTGAATTTTTTGATTTAACTACCAATAAATGCTCCAATGCTTTATCGAATTCGTCACTTTTATACAGTTGACAAATACCTTCTTTATAAAGCAAATAAGTGTTTGTACCGTATAAGGCATCAAGGGAACTGTAAAAAGGTAGGGCCTGTAAGTAGCTTTTGTTATCAAAAAAATACTCAGCCAAAGTAAATGTTTCTACGCTTTTCTTATCCTTTAAAAATCCTTTACCAAGATCTACCTGAGCACAAATTGGTAATGATGCGGAAATAAATAGGGCTAAAACTAAAATTCGTTTTTTCATAAAATCGATTGAATTCTGCGAAATTAGTCAATTTATACTAATTCTGCATCAATTTGAGTAATACCAATAGCTGCTAACCAACCCGTTGTCCAAGCTGCCTGAAAGTTAAAGCCACCAGTTACGCCATCTATATCTAATATTTCACCTACAAAGAAGAGTCCTTTAACCTTTTTGCTTTCCATAAACTTAAAATCTATTTCCTCTAACGCTATACCGCCACAAGTCACAAATTCCTCTTTAAAAGTAGTTTTTCCACTTACAACATAGTTATCAGATGTTAATAGTTGCGCTAGGTTACGAAGTTGTTTATTGGATAAATCAGCCCAACGAAAAGCTGTATCTAATCCGTTTTTAAGTACAAAAAATTCCCATAGTCGCTTTACAATTTTGAATGGATTGACACTAACTAATAGCTGTGCATTGTAAACTTGCTTTGATTTTTTTAATTCTTCTAAAATAAACTCTTCTTTATTTCCTGCCATCCAATTTACATTAACTGTAAAATTGTACTGGCAATCAGCTAATTGCCGCGCAGCCCAAGCAGAAGCTTTTAAGATTGCAGGCCCAGAAAATCCCCAATGTGTAATCAATAAAGGACCTTTAGTTTGAATCGATGTTCCTTGGATGCTTACCACCACTTGTTCCACGCTTATACCCATCAATTCTCTTATTGAATTGTTAGGAATATTAAAAGTAAAAAGTGAAGGAACGGGTGGAATAATTTTATGACCTATTTGTTGAATAAAATTATAACCAGCATCCTTAGCATTACCACCAGCTGCAATAATTATTTTTGAACATAAAATTAATTCCTGATTGTTTGTTAGAATAGAAAAACCTAAAGAAGTTTTATTGATTTCTAAAACCTCCTTTTGCATGATGATAGATACTCCCAACTTACTTGCCTCTAATAGTAAGCAATTCAAAATGGTTTCTGAGCTGTTGCTAACAGGAAACATGCGTCCATCGGGTTCAGTTTTTAATTCTACTCCTCGATCCTTAAACCATTCAACTGTTTGCGTTGGATTAAATCGACTAAATGCACCTCTTAATTCTTTTCCACCCCTCGGATAAAAATTCACCAATTCACGATTGTCAAAGCAGGCATGTGTTACATTGCATCGTCCGCCACCAGACACTTTTACCTTAGCCAATACTTTAGACGATTTTTCAATTATGACTACCTTTTTACCTGGAGCAAGTCGTGCTGCATTGATGGCTGCAAAAAAACCGGCTGCTCCACCACCAACAACTATAAAATCAAAAAAATTCGATTGTGCTTCCACATTGCAAATTTAAGATTAATAGATAATATTTTAAAATAAATAAAACAAATTTGTATAACAATTGTAATTAAAAATTTATATTTATAGTCTTATGTTTGTTGCAACATTAAACTAACTATTTAATATTAGCATATAAAGAAATGGCATACTTAAACGATCAAACCATACAACAACTTGCTGATGCACTCAACGGCAATGAACGTGCGCAGGAATGGTTACAACGACAAGGACGTACCGATTTAATTATGGTGCACGATGCTATTCGTTTTGGTAGCGAAAGTGCTGTGGAATGGTTGCATGAAAATGACCATGACGACTGGGGCTTGTTCATAATTGCAACAGAAGGCGATCCCTACGCAGTACAAAGTTTGTTTGATGGAAAACAAGCTCGAATGGCAATGTGTGCAGGAGCCGTAATTGGGGATGAACGTGCGATCGAGTATTTACAGAAAAATCATTTGAAAGCATGGCTCAACTTAGTAGCAGCCATTAAAATAATTAATGAACAAGATCAAGGATAAATATTATTTTCAATTAAAGATTTTAAAGTTCTTCTTGGTATAAAATAATTCCAATCTTATGTCTACAAAAATATATAAAGAAGATGCAATTCGTCAAATGACTTTGTTATTCCTGCCTACTCATACTCCATCCTACAATTGGTTAGTGGAAAAAGGACATCGGGAATTAATAGAGACCTCTGAATTTATAAAGTTTGGAAATGAAAAAAGGTTTCAGTGGCTTTTAGATCAAAAATTTTTTATTTTGGCTGCTTTTATCAATGCTATTGATGGAAATAAAAAAGCTTTTCGTTGGCTAATGGAGAATAAATATATTATTTGGGCTGCCACCGCAAATGCTGTGAACAAAGATACAAAGGCCATGATTTGGCTGCGAAAAAATAACTTTACTGCATATGCCGAATTAGCGCAAGCGATTATTGAATTTGGAAAGACTGATAATTCCGACATTACAGGGTATTATAAAGGACCTTGAGCTTTCTCGTTGCAATTAGAATTTAAAAAAATTAAAATAACAAAACAATCAATACCACATTTACAGCTCAATACTATTTAGAATGAGAATAATTGGTAATATCCAGCACCCTGATATTCGTATAACAGTCTTTCACATGAACAATAAATTCATTCTAAAAATGGAAGCTGGACCCATGGAACAGGTATTTAAATTTGATCAAGAAAAATATCCTGGAATGGAGTCCATTGAAAAGTTAGTTGACGAGCATTTTATTTCAGCAGCTTTGAGTCGTTTTAATGAAATGTTTTTAGAATTAAAAGGTGCTGAGGAAAGATTTAAACTATGATTTGGAAACTAAAGACTTTTTCTAAAAAAAGAAATTGTTGCTTGTAAAGCAGCTATTGTTTCATCTGGTAAATCATTTGAACTCCAAGGATGATGACCACCAAAAGTGTGATTTCCATTTTTAATCTCCACTAATTGCGCCAATAAATTCCAAGAATTTAATTTTTCCGCTTCAGCAAAAGCTACCGATTCATCAACCAAGCCATGCACTATTAATTGAGGTATGCTCAAATGATTTACAGCATGAGGAATGCTCAGCTTTTTTCGATGCTTATAAAAATCATCTCGTAAACTAAAATTTAAAGGCAACTGCTGACCAGTTCTTGAATTGGCAACATACATAACTTTGTTTTTTTTCCATTCAACCAAATTTGCCGGGTTGACATGTGGCTCAAAATCACTAACACCTCCCCATGTAGCAACTGCTTTTACGCGCTGGTCCTGGAATGCAGTCAACAAAGCAATTCCTCCTCCCCTACTGTGTCCAATTAATCCAATTTTACTTGGATCGATATTCAACTCTTTACCACCCCTCCAAAAAATATCATCAATAATTACCTGAACATCCGAAAGCTCAAAGGAAAAAGTATTTTTACCAAATGCGTCGAGATCTACAAATTCAGTAAGGGTTTCTGGTGTAGTACCGTTGTGTGAGAAATTAAACCGAACAACAGCAAAACCAGCGCGACATAAATATTCAGCTATAAGCGGAAAATGCCCCCAGTCTTTGAAACCTTTAAACCCATGAAGAAAAAGTAATACAGGAACGGGATTATCGCCAACCTCAGGGAAATGATAATCAACAGCTATTGGAGCGTGGTCGTTCAACCGAATAACTGTGGATAGTACTTTATTCATTTCTCCTAATAGAATGTAAAATTAAATAAATTATTTGCTATTTTAAAATTAAACAAAATACTTAGACTTTCAACTGAAAAAGTACAATTGATAACATGTATTAGGGAATTTCCTAATAATATTAACAAGTTCAAACATAAAAATCGTTAGTAAAGAAATTAATTTTTTTGCAAAACCTAAAAAAATTGTGAACACCTTTACACAATTGAAACTCGATAAAGATAATTTACGACAAGACCCTTTCGCAGTATTGCGAATACGTGACTTCAGCATATTTATGTTGATGCGTTTTTTTTTAATCTTAGGAGTTCAAATTCAAGTTGTAATTGTAGGTATTCAAATTTATAACCTAACACCAGGAAGTACTGGCGAAAAAGCCCTTGCTATGGGTTTTATTGGTTTAGCAGAAGCAATACCATTTATCTTGATTGCTATTTTTGCTGGACACGTAGCTGACAGAATCAACAGAAAAAAAATTATTCTTTTCAGCATTGCATTTCTGCTGCTTGCTTCCTGGACACTTTTCTATATTTCTTTCAATAAAATTTACCTTGCCTCACTGGGAACATTTCCAATTTATGGAATTATATTTTGTACTGGTATTGCTCGTGGATTTCTTGCCCCTACTTTCCCTGCTTACCAATCACAATTGATACCACGAGTACTGTATGCAAATGCCGCTACATGGAATGGAAATATATGGCAAACGGCATCGGTTGTGGGTCCTGCTATTGGAGGATTACTAATGGGTTTTGGAAATATTTCTGTAGCTTATGCAGTGAGTGCCTCATTAGTAACATTTAGTTTTTTGATTATACTTCCCATCACAAATGTGCCAGTACCTAAAAATGAAATAAAAGAAAAATTGAGCAACAGCCTCACTGCTGGATTTCGTTTTGTTTTCAAAAATCAAATAATGCTTTCTGCACTTTCCTTGGATCTGTTTGCTGTATTATTAGGTGGCGCAGTAGCTATGCTCCCAATTTTTGCACATGAAGTTCTTAACCTGGGAGCAAACGCCGACATGGCCGTAGGATTTATGCGCGCGGCTCCTGCGGTGGGATCAATCATAATGGGAATTTTCCTTGCTTATTATCCACCTACAAAAAAAGCAGGAAGAAATTTATACATAGCTGTTAACGGTTTTGGAATTTGCATGATTGCTTTTGCGCTCTCAACAAATATTTATTTGACATTAGTAATTTTAATGTTAAGCGGTTCTTTTGATATGGTGAGCATTATCATTAGAACAACTATTATGCAATTGACAACACCTGATAATATGCGAGGAAGAGTGGCTGCAGTGAATGGAATATTTATTGGCTCCTCCAATGAAATTGGTCAAATGGAATCGGGCCTTGCAGCAAGATTAATTGGTTTGATTCCATCTGTTATTTTTGGTGGGTGCATGACCGTACTGGTTGTCAGTGGAATTATGTATGTAGCCCCCAAGCTGAGAAAATTAAACTTAGATCAAATAACTTAGTTACCGTTTTTAGTTTTCATGTTATTTTTTTTTTAATTTTAGTACGAAGCAAATGTAGATGGCTAAAAGCTGTGTTGAGAATTGAATTTCGCGATAATTTCCTAAAACATGTAGCAATTGTAAATGCCAACAAAACTTGTCGGAGATTGGATTTTTTTGACCAATTTTACAAAATAGTAATCATTTTGCATTAAATGCAAATAGTAAATATCAACTTACTAGAATACAGTAAATATAATTTAAACATGGCAACTGAAGACCGCAGCATTCAAGCTCAATTTATTCAGCTCCTAAAAGAAAGCATACCAGCTAACTTTTCATTAGTGGATGAATTGGCTGATTTACTTGGCGTAAGTAACGATAGCGCTTACCGAAGAATTAGAGGGGAAACTGCGCTAACAATAGATGAAGTCTCAAAAATATGCGCACATTATAAAATCCCTTTTGATTATGCAGGAATTGAAAAAGGAAAGGGAAATGCAGTTACTTTCAGCTATAATCATCTGTCAGAAAATACAGAAAGCTTTCCAAACTATATGGAAAAAATTCTTACTGATTTGAGACGAATAAATTCTGTTGAAACAAAAGAAATCATTTTTGCAGCTGAAGATGTGCCAATTTTTCATCATTTCTGCTTTCCAAAAATTTCAGCCTTTAAGTTATTTTATTGGTCAAGGTCAATTCTAAATGCTCCTGAATTTGAAGCGAAAAAATTTGATCCTTCATTCATGACTGAAAAAATGAAGGCGGTTATTGCTGAAATCTATACTTTATATCTACGCATTCCTTCTATTGAGATATGGACCGAGGACACTTTAAATAGTACCTTAAAACAAATTGAATACTATTACGATTCCGGCTTATTTAAATCTAAAGAGGATATGTTAGATGTGCTTGATGATCTTCGAAAAATGATCAAACGAATAGAATTACAAGCATCTCATAGTGCAAAATTTAGTGCAGATAGTCCAGATTCTTCAACAAAAGAAAATTACAAATTATACAATTCCGACTTGATGATTGGAAACAATTGCATACTTATAAAAGCAGGCGGATCACGAAGCACATATATTTCTCACAATACTTTTAATTCTATGGCTACTACTAATTCTAGCTTTTGCGATGAAACTGAAAATTGGTTGGTAAATATTATTAAAAAATCAACTCTCATAAGTGGCGTTTCTGAAAAACAAAGATTTCGGTTTTTCAAAATAATAAATGATAAAATTTCAAAAATTAAAGAACGAGTTGAACAAGACAAATAATTCAATTACTGGGATTAAATTTTTAAAATTCCAACTTACCAATTGATTCCGCCAATGTTGAAGCGTATACAAAATACCTAAAATATATATATCCAGATGCCAAACCACAAGTATATAGTAAAGGAAGGTGTCTATTGGCTGAAGGCGAATACCTACTTGAGATAGAAATAGCAGGCACTAAACAAAGTTTAGAATTTAAAATAGTACAAGATAAATCAGAGATTGATAATCACAGAATTCCAACTACTCCTACTGATAAAGAGTCGATTGAATTTTTCATTGATAAATAGTTAATTATTAAATGTGATTTATTAACTATTCAATCAGATAAATTCTCTTCATTAAGATTAGTAATGCTTAACTTTGAAAAAAATAGAAGCGTGTATTTTAAATCTTTTTACATACAATTTTGTTTTATTATTATTTTAGGTGTTAATTTTAAATTAGCATCACAAACTTTTTCGATTTCCGGAAATATTGTAGATAGTACAGGGAAACTTCCACTTTTTGGGGCAAGTATAAATCTAAAACCTTTAGGCGATACACTTTCAAAATTTAATTTTGGTGCAACCACAGATACATTAGGCCATTTTACAATCTCCAATGTTAGTATTGGTAATTATCGATTAAAAGCAGCTGCTATTGGCTACAAACCTTCTGTAAAAAGAATTTCTGTAAGCAATTCAAACATTGATCTTGCAACTATAAGTATAAGTAAAAGTGGAATAGTTCTTAAGGATGTAAGCATTGATGAAAAACAAACTAGGACGGAACAAAATGGTGATACAACAGCATTTAACGCCGGTGCTTATAAAACAAATCCTGATGCTACTTCCGAAGATCTTATTAATAAATTACCAGGCATAACCAATCAAAATGGAGTACTAAAAGTAAATGGTGAAGAAGTGAAACAAGTACTTGTAGATGGGAAAGCTTACTTTGGAGATGATGTAAATGCTGGTTTAAAAAACTTACAAGCAGATATGGTGAATAAAGTTCAAGTGTATGATCAAGCAAGTGAACAATCACAGTTTACAGGTTTTGACGATGGGCAAGCAAAAAAGACAATTAATATAGTTACAAAAAATAAAAACATGAATGGCCAATTTGGAAAGGTTTATGCTGGCTACGGAACAGATGAACGTTACACTGCTGGTATAACTTTAAACCATTTTGACAATGCCAGAAGATTAACTTTTCTTGGATTATCAAATAATATAAATCTCCAGAACTTTAGCATGTCAGATATTTTTGGTAGTTCGAGTGGGAATAAATTTATGGGAGGACGTGGCAGTAGTCGTGGTGGCTCAAGCAATAATTTTTCAGTAGGGCAATTAGGAGGAGTCACACAAACAAATTCAATAGGAGTAAATTACTCAGATGAATGGGGTAAAAAAATAAAAGTTACAGGAAGTTATTTTTTAAATCAAAGTGATAACGTAAATACGAGTAATTTACTTAGAAATTATTACTTAAATAATGAAAGCTTTTCTTACTACAAAGAAATAAATGATGCAAGCACAACTAACATCAATAATCGGTTAAACTTCCGATTAGAATACACCATAGACTCGATGAACGCTATGGTTGTTACAACAAAATTAACTTCTCAATTTACAGATTATATTAAAAATTTAGATGGCGGAAATTATTCCATTATGGACCAGCTTCAAACTTCTATTTTGACATCTAATACCACAAAAAATCTTGGCTACAATTTCTCCAGCGGAATTACCTACCGCCATCGATTTGATAAGCCAAGAAGAACCTTTTCAGTTGACATAAACGGCTCCAATAATCCAAGAACGGGCAACGGTGCTTATTTTTCAACGAATAAATTCACTAGCGATACAACATTGATTGACCAAAGCTCTAATTTAAAATCAACATCTTATTCTGGATCAACATCATTTGCTTGGACAGAACCTATGGGTAAATTCGGACAACTTCTATTTAATTACGTCCCATCAATAACATTGAATTTACAAGATAAAGAAACAGACAATTTTGATTTTAATACAAACGATTTTACACTAATAGATACAGCCCTTACAAACAAATATGAAAATAAATACTACACACACAAAGTAGGAGTCAATTACAGATACAAAAATGCTAAAATGAGTATCATAGTAGGGAACGATTTCCAATATGCAATACTTAACGGAAATCAACAATTTCCATCTACCGTTCAAGTCAAAAAAACATTTCAAAATATACTTCCTACTACCACCCTTAATTACAAATTTATGGATGGTAAGAACCTGAAGATGATTTACCGGACGGCAACTGCTGCACCAAGTATAACACAATTACAACAAATTGTTGACAATACTAATCCATTGCAATTGAAAACTGGAAATCCTGATCTTTCCCAAAATTACGAACAAACTTTTATTGTTCATTATGGAAAAACAAATGCTGAAAAAGCAACTGGGTTTTTTGCCTTTTTCTACTTATCAATGACGAATAATTACATTGCAAATACAACAACAATTGCAAAAAGCGATACCATTGTTAATGCTATTTTTCTGAATCAGGGTTCGCAACTTTCTAATTATGTAAATATGAATGGCTATAAAAATGGTAGAGGATTTCTAACTTATAGTCTTCCGCTGACTAAAATAAAATGCAATTTAAGTTTCAATGGTTCTTGCAACTATTCCTTAACACCAGCGTTAATCAACGGACTTACCAATAATTCTCAGAATATTAATTTTGGTCCGGGGTCAACTTTTAGCAGTAACATCAGCGAAAAATTAGATTTCACAATTGCTTACAATGGCAGTTACAATATAATTTCAAATTCGATTCAACAACAAGCCGACGACAATTATTTCACCCATACAGCATCATTTAAAATTAATTGTTTGCCCTATAAAGGCATCGTTTTAAACAGCTCAATAGACCAACTATTTTATACTGGTCTAAACCAAGCGTACAACACCAATTTCTTATTATGGAATGCCTCAGTGGGTTACAAGTTTTTGAAAAACAAATCCTTGGAAACCAAAATCAGCGTCTTTGATATTTTAAATCAGAATACAAGTGTAAATCGCGCGGTGACTGAAACTTATATTGAAGACAGTAAAACAAATGTATTGAAACAATATTTTATGTTGACAGTTACCTACAACATCAAAAAGTTGAAAAGTCAAACGCCAACGGTTCCGGTTGAAAATAAGTAGCTCTTCATTTAAAATGTAAGCTAATTAGTTAGAAAAATAGTAAGAAATTTAATGAGAATCGCGTGAATAATTTGGAGCTTCACGCGTAATTACAATATCGTGTGGATGACTTTCACGAATGCCTGCTGCTGTAATTCGAATAAATTTTGCTTCCTGTAGTGCAGCAATATTTTTTGCTCCAACGTAACCCATTCCAGCCCGCAGTCCGCCGATCAACTGAAAAACAACCTCACCTAAAGTTCCTTTGTATGGCACGCGTCCCGAAATTCCTTCCGGCACCAATTTTCTAATATCATCTTCAACATCTTGAAAATACCGATCCTTTGAACCTTTCTCCATTGCATCCAATGAACCCATACCGCGATAGGTTTTAAATTTTCGGCCTTCAAAAATAATTGTTTCACCAGGCGATTCCTCAACACCAGCAAAAAGCGAACCTGCCATAATTGTACTGGCACCAGCAGCAATCGCTTTCGGTATATCGCCTGTAAATCGAATTCCTCCATCTGCAATAACTGGCACACCTGATTTTTTCAAAGCTTTTGAAACCATCATCACAGCAGTTAATTGAGGAATTCCAACACCTGCAATTACACGAGTTGTACAAATAGAGCCCGGACCAATTCCAACTTTCACGCCATCGGCACCCGCTTTCACAAGAGCCAAGCCAGCTGCTGCAGTTGCTACATTTCCAACAATAACATCAACTTTAGGGAAATTTTTCTTTACCAACTTCAGCATTTGAATTACACCTTTGGAATGTCCATGTGCTGTATCAATAATAAGTGCATCTACTCCGGCATTTACCAAAGCTTGTGCACGCTCAATACCGTCTGATGTAACACCTATGGCTGCAGCAACACGCAAGCGGCCTAAATCATCTTTGCTTGCATTCGGCCTTTCTTTTATTTTGCTGATGTCACGGTAGGTAATTAATCCGATGAGTTTATTATTCTTATCAATTACAGGTAACTTTTCAATTTTATTGTGCTGAAGAATTTGCTCTGCTTTTTTTAAATCAGTGACTTTTGTCGTAATGATATTATTAGATGTCATCACTTCACGAACTGGACGTTTAAGGTTTTTCTCGAAACGCAAATCCCTATTTGTAACAATTCCAACCAGTAAACCATTTTTATTTACAATAGGAATCCCTCCTATTTTATTATCGTACATTAATTTCAAAGCATCAGCAATCAAAGCATCCTCATTCAATGTAATTGGATCCTGAATCATTCCACTCTCCGACCGTTTCACACGCCTAACCTGCGCGGCTTGCTGTTCGATAGTCATGTTTTTATGAATTACACCAATACCGCCTTCACGAGCAATTGCTATAGCTAATTCAAATTCTGTAACCGTATCCATTGCCGCGGAAACAATTGGTGAATTAATAAAAATGTTACGAGAAAACTTAGTACGAATATCAACTTCCCTAGGAAGAACCTCGGAGTAAGCCGGTACCAATAGGACATCGTCGTAGGTAAGGCCTTCTCCCAAAAATTTAGAATTGTCAACTGGCATGAGAAAAGTTTTTGAATTTTAAGGTTTATATTAAAATTCGCACAAAGATATGCTTCTGGCGCCTTAAATTCAATTCTAAGAAGAGTTTAGAATACTAAAAAATGAAAATTGACGAAAAAGCAACAGAAATAATAAATATATGGGGATCAATTAACGCAAAAGTGTAACCACGCCTTTTCGATCAATATACTGGCCACTTGCAGATTTAAATGACATCACCCAAACATATACACCAGGTTCACATTTGTGTTCATTATACCTTCCGTTCCACCCCTGTGCGCTATCGCTAGTTTGAAACATTACCTCACCCCAACGATCGAAAATCGTAAAACGATAAGCTACAATATCTATAAAACCTATGGAAGGAGAAAATAAATCATTTAACCCATTATCATTTGGAGAAAAAGCATTCGGAACATAAACCAATGGCTTTTGAATAACTTCAACATAATTTGAATAGGATGTATCTGCAAATGCGTAAATATTTCCAGCACCTTCAACTCCTTCAATCTGATAACCAAATTTTCCTATGTACTGGATGTATTGAGAAACATCGTCGACATAAATATTATTAAATGCATTTGTAAATGGGACCGTGTTTATAGGAACAGGATCTGCAATGCCGTCAATAGTCCTGTAAATGTTATAATGAGAAACCCCTCCAGACCATTGATCATAATCATTCCAATTGAGCGTATTGGTGAGCTCATTATTACCCGACGCCTGTAAATAAATAGTATGAGCAATATTTGAAACAAATCCGTTTTGTCCACAACTATCAATTGCAATCATTTTGTAATAATAACTCTGCTTGTCGGCACGAGGAGTTACATCCGTAAATAATAACAATGAATTAGGAGGGTTTGTAGGTCTTGTACCAATTAAAACATATGTCCCCATTAAAGAATCAGACCTTAAAATATCATAGCGAGAAACATCAGCAGCTATGTCAACATATGCTTTTAAATTTACAATTTTTGAACCTGCTACACTTGCCACACGCAAATAATTAAATATCGGTTGCTGAGGAACATTTGCGAAAAGACATACTTGCTCAGAGCTTGCTGTAATGGTGTTACTTATATTATTCGCAACAACATAATAACAATACGTATTAAATTGATTCAAACCAGTGTGTACAAAACTGGAATCTCCAGCAGGAGCTGTACCAGCCAATAAAAATGGTCCAGCATTAGCACTCACATAAATAGAATATCCCCCTAGTCCTCCTGGCATATTTATAAATGCATTCCACTCCAATAATGTTGTAGCATCACAAATATTTAATTGAATAGTCAAAAATATCGAATTTTGAACTGCACTAAAAACGCTAATATTTCCACAAGAATCAAATGCAGCTACAACATAATATTCGCTTTGAACACCACAATTCGAAATGAGATTTTCATAAAAGGTATTACCAATTCCCCATACGGTGTCGATGGCTGTCCAAATTCCATTTATATTTTGATACACTACATATCCAATGACATCATTTGAAGTACTTGCGTTCCACCCAATCAATGCAGTGTTGGTAGATGAAACAGAAACAGAATCTATCAAAGGAATAGCTGGAACAATTGGGTCCTGGAAAAGTGCACCGGCAACATTTGAAACAGAAATACAGCCCATGGAATCACCAATTTGAACTACGTAATTCACTTGCGAATTACAAATAGAAAGTGAATCAATATATGTCAATGCTTGTAAAGAACTAATCAAAGTCCAAGTCGCAGCTGGATACTCACGATAAATACGGAAAAATGGATATTGTGTAGCTGGTGCAGGATTTGAAATGTTATTCCAATTCAAAATTGCTGCTAAGTTTCCACTGTTAACAACAGTAAGGAATATGCTACTTAGCGTATCTGTAGCATTTGAAAAATACATTCCACCGCAACCTGATCGCGTTTTAATAAAATAATAAACGGGACCAGCATTTCCATTTGCAGTTGCATCAGTATAAGTTAACTGATTGTAATTGAAAATAGAATCTACATGAACATATGGCCCTGCCAGATTTGTAGAAGAATATATATGATACGAATCAAATGACCCTGCTGCATCTATTGGCTGTTCCCATTTTAAAGTAATTGCACCATTGACACCAACAGCAACACAGTGTAAAATAGGAGATAAAACTAAAGGTAGTGCAAGCACAGTAATTGAAACTGTAGCAAATGTTTGTGCAGGCGAGGGACAAACATCATCTTTTGTTTGAAATACAAAATTGTGAGTGCTTGATGGAACATAACATTGATTCGAAAAGTTAATGTGGTTACAATCTGTTTGCCAATTAAAGTTTGTGCTGACGTTAAAAGGTCCCGAAACAGGCGGAGGCGCATTTAAAGTAGCACATGGAGGATTTACACAACCTATTGCAGCATTTATAAACCCTGCGCCAAAATCTTGCCCCGATGCATTAATCGTAATGGTTTGTGGTTGTCCATTTGGAAGTAAGCCTAAATCACTTGCAGAAAGCGTAAAATTTACAAGCGTTCCCGCATATACAGTATCCTGAAAAATCGTATTCGATTGAAATGGAGGAACTACTGATGGTGGCAAATTGGTACCACATGGCAACAATACAACTTGAATATCACGATAAATTTCAGCTATTTTTTGACCACAACGCCAGGCCTCTACTTTTATACACGAAACATAATTACCTGAAGTAAATGATGTGTAAGAAATTGATCCTGTAAATGGATTTAAAACTGCGGCAACATTATTCGGATTTAATGTTGGACCAGGCATTGGACTATTAAAAGAAAACGGAACCACAAATGGAATCAAACCAGGATTAAATGCTGCGGGTGGTAAGTTTGTATAGGCATCAAGTGGTTGTGTCCAAGAGTAAGCTAAAGAATCAAGTTCAACATCGCTTGCATTGTGATTGTAAGTGTAAGGATAACCTGTGCAGGTGATTGTCTTGGGGCCTTCCAAAAATTCAGGTGAATTATCATAGCAAGTACCCGTATTTAAACTATTGTAAGGAAACATTATTGCACGCAATGTAAATCCAAATGCAGAGGGATTGAAAAGATTAGATATCACATTATTCCTACAACAATTTTGAAAAGCAAAAATCCAACCTGCAGCTGTTGGTGTTCCAGAAATAGTAATTGCAGCTGATTGGTAAACAAATTCTTCAACTGCACCGGGTGTATTGACTGCAGTGGCACATGTAATTTGCGGTCCTAATACATTACACTGCGGAGAAATATCAGTTTGCGATACAAGGTTCATCGCAATGGAAGTTAAAGTAGGATGGTTAAAAACATCAAGAACAGCATTAGCAGGACCTACTTGTCCATTACAATCACGGTATAATTTCATGTGAAAAACAAAGGACCCGTTTCCTTGACAAGTCCAAGTTATTTCTCCACCCATCAAATGAGCAGCTTGCAGTTGGTTTGTACCCCCCACAATCAAAAGCAGAAATAACGAAATGCGTTTAAGTAAACGCATAGAAAATAGTATTATTATTGAAGTATAAAGATACGGTTTTCAACTACTTTTTAATAAGCAAAAAACAAAATTTGAGAGACATCTTAACAATAACTAATTTGAAATTTCAAATCATTATGCTATGATCCAAGTTTTTTCACCTGAAAGTATTTTATCAAGCGAAGTTTTTCCTTTTTTAGCAGTAACGGCAGCAATTTGAGCAGTCAAATCATCCTCATAAGTAGGACGATCTTCTACATAAAATACACCAAAAGGACGAGGATTGTGAGGAATCAATGATACATTATCAAACAAGCCAGCAAGCAAACTTGCTTTTGTTTTATCGCGCTCATCATGAATCCAAAGGTCATTTATAGAATTAGTGCTGTCAATGTTAACTATCACTGGCTTTAACCCATCTAACTTTAGACCTTTATCATTGTTATTCCCAAATACCATTGGCATGCCATGCTCAATAAATAGGCATTCTTCCCTCTTAGAATCTTTTTCTGTATAAGGGGAAAAAACTTCATCATTAAAAACAGGGCAATTTTGATAAATCTCAACAAATGCAGTTCCTTTATGCTCATGTGCTCGTTTGAAAATCATCTGTTGATGCTTTGGGTCGCGATCCAAAGAACGAGCAACAAAAGTTGACTTTGCACCCAAGGCTAATTCTAGTGGATTAAAAGGTTCATCAACTGAACCATAAGGAGTTGATTTAGCGACTATTCCCTTTTGAGAAAGTGGTGAATATTGTCCCTTTGTTAGTCCGTAAATTTCATTGTTAAACATCAAGTATTTGATGTTAAAATTCCTACGCATCAAATGAATAAAATGATTTCCTCCAATTGAAATAGAGTCACCATCACCTGAAATTAACCACACATCAAGCTCTGGATTGGTAGCTTTTACCCCAGAAGCAACGGCAGCTGCCCGACCATGGATACTGTGAAATCCATATGTATCCATATAATAGGTAAAACGAGAAGAACAACCTATTCCAGAAATAAATACATAGTTTTCTTTCTTGACATCAAAGTCAGGAAATACTTTTTGTACTTGACTGAGAATAGAATAGTCGCCACAACCTGGGCACCATTTTACTTCCTGATCAGAAACAAAATCTTTTGCTGTTTTTTTAGGTGCTAGAGAAATAATATCGCTCATCTTATTTAGAATTTAGAGTTTCAACAATTTTAGATTTCAATTCATCAACTGCAAATGGAAGTCCCTGTACTTTACTATAACTTTCTGCAGGTATTAGGTATTTTGCACGAATCAATGAACACAGCTGTCCCATGTTCATTTCAGGAATCAATACTTTATCAAATCCTTTCAATAATTCACCAAGATTTCTTGGAAACGGATTCACCCAACGTAAATGAACATGGGCAACATCATGACCTTCTGCAATCAATTCAAGGGTAGCCGTTTTTATAGCTCCATAAGTTGATCCCCAACCAAGAATACAAATTTTAGCTTTTTCCTTTCCGGTATCAACTTTTGCAGGTGGAATAAAGTCAGCAACACGATCTACTTTATTTGCACGTAAATGGGTCATCTTTTCATGATTAACTGAATCATATGATACATTTCCCGTTTCATCTTGTTTTTCTAATCCTCCAATACGGTGTTCAAGGCCAGGTGTGCCAGGCTTTGTTCTAGGTCTTACTCCACGATCATCTCGTTTATAAGGTAAGAATTTACCATCTGGATTATTTGACTCTGTTACAAATGTGCAATTGATTGGCGTCAGATTATCAGCGTTAGGAAATTTCCATGGCTCCGATCCATTTGCAACATATCCATCGCTAAGGAAAATTACGGGTGTCATGTGTTCAATAGCAATTCTTGCTGCTTCATAAACTGCTTGGAAACAATCAGCTGGCGTCGACGCTGCAATCACTGGCATTGGCGCTTCGCCATGTCGACCATATATAGCTTGTAAAAGATCGGACTGCTCCGTTTTTGTTGGCAAACCTGTCGAAGGTCCGCCACGCTGAACGTCAACAATCACCAATGGAATTTCTGTAATTACTGCTAAACCCATCGCCTCTCCTTTCAATGAAAGACCTGGGCCAGATGTTGTTGTTACACCTAATGCTCCTGCATAAGAAGCACCAATAGCAGAGCAAATAGCTGCTATTTCATCTTCCGCTTGAAAAGTTTTTACTCCATTTCCTCTATACTTAGAAAGTTCGTGAAGAATATCAGATGCAGGAGTTATTGGATATGAACCAAGAAACAATTGAATTCCTGCTTTCTCTGCAGCACAAATTAATCCAATTGCTGTTGCGTGATTGCCAGTAATTTGACGGTACACGCCAGGACTCAACTTAGCTACATCAACCTTAAATCGTGTTTTAAATACTTCTGTATTGTCACCAAAATTCCAACCCGATTTTAGCGCCGTTATATTGGCATTCATTACATCAGGGACTTTCTTAAATTTATCAGATATAAAACCAATAGTATAATCCATTGACTTATCGAACATCCAAAACAAAAGTCCAAGGACAAACATGTTTTTTGAACGTTCCATTTCCTTATTACCAAGTCCACTCGTAGCAAGAGCATCCTTTACATGTCGCGTAACATCAATTTTATAAACAATAAAATCATCGGTAGAACCATCTTCAAGGGGATTAATTCCCTCAGGATAATGAGCTAATTTGAGATTTTTTTTATCAAATCCAGCTAAATTAACAATTAGGATTCCTCCCTTTTTCAATTTGTGAATGTCTGTTTTTAAAGCGGCTGAGTTCATTGCCACTAAAACATCATACATATCGCCAGGTGTGAAAATTTCTTTACTTCCAAAATTTACTTGGAAGCCAGAAACTCCTGCAACCGTACCTATAGGAGCACGAATTTCAGCAGGGAATTCAGGGAAAGTACTAATATCTTGACCTAAAAAGGCAGAGGTGTCAGTAAATTGTGTTCCTGTTAATTGCATTCCATCACCAGAGTCACCAGAAAATCGTACAACAATATTTTCTGCCTCGCGCACATCTGTTACTTTACCAGATTTCAAATCCAATGTATTCATAATATTTTATTAAAATTGCTATGGGTGTAGTGAATCTTTCTTTAATGTCAACTCATCTTTTGATTCCACGTGAGCAGGATCAGGAAGACAACAATCTACAGGACATACAGAAGCACATTGTGGCTCATCATGAAAACCAACACATTCTGTACATTTATCAGGAACGATGTAATAAAAATCGGGTGAAACAGCTGCTTGCTCAGCATCTGCATCAACAGTTAGTCCGCTTTTTGCAGTAAACATTCCCTTTACCTCTGTTTTGTAGGTAAACTGCCAATTTGCAGCTGGTTCGTAAATAGCCCCATTCGGACATTCGGGCTCACAAGCCCCGCAATTGATACAATCTTCAGTGATTATAATTGCCATAATCTCTATTGTTTAAATATTTGGAAAAATTTCGATGTAAAAGTAACCTAAAATTGTATTTAAAAAGTAATATTTGTGCCGAATTTTCAAGCATAGCATTGTTAATATATTTTAAAATGTTGTAATTAATTTAGTAAATACATAAAATTAAGATGGGAGCTGGGTCACTTATACTATTAATAATTTGCGGAATTGCATTTGCGGGGGGCGGAATGCTCCTATCAAAAGTATTGGCTAAGTCCAGTAAAAATATAGTTAAAGGAGAGGCATACGAATGTGGTATAGAACCTACTGGCACAAATTGGATTCAGTTCAATGTTGGTTATTACCTTTTCGCTTTAATTTTTCTTATATTCGATGTGGAGCTAATATATATGTATCCTTGGGCAGTTGTTGTAAAAGAAATTGGCTGGACTGCATTTGTTGAAATAATAGTTTTTATGTTCATTCTTTTTATGGGACTTTTGTATGCCTGGAAAAAGGGAGCACTTAAATGGATGTAATTCAAATTGAAAAATATGTCAGAAGAAAATAAAATAGAATTCCCAGGAGAAGTTCACCCCACTGATGGTGGTGGAATTTTAGTCACTAAACTCGATGATGTCATCAATTGGGCACGCGCAAATTCACTTTGGCCATTGGTTTTTGGAACCAGTTGTTGCGCAATCGAAATGATGTCCGCTGCTGATGCTAAATACGATTGGTCACGATTTGGATTTGAAGTTGCACGTGCGACTCCGCGTCAGGCCGATTTGATAATTGTTGCTGGAACAATTGTTATAAAAATGGCACCTGTTCTTAAACGTTTATACGATCAGATGCCAGAACCAAAATATGTAATTGCTATGGGTGCATGCACTATTTCGGGAGGACCTTTTTTTTACAATACCTATTCAGTCGTTAAAGGTGTAGACCATGTAATTCCGGTTGATGTGTATATTCCTGGCTGCCCTCCCCGACCTGAAGCATTGCTACACGCAATGATTACGTTGCAAGAAAAAATTAAAACAGAACATACATCATTCTCCAAAGGAGTCCCATCGGAAAAAAACCAAAAACTGTTGAAGGATGAATAAAGAAGAATTGAAAATCGCAATTACAGAAATTTTACCTGAAATAACTTTTGATGAAACGGGTGAATTCCTAAATGTATTTGTGCCCGCTACAAGTTTACTTCCTTTCATGAATTCGATTAGGAGTAACAATAATTTTGAAATGGATTATCTTTTTTGTTTAACGTGCATCGATTGGAAAGATCATTTTATGATGGTGTATCATTTACACTCTAAAAAACATCGTCATGAATTTGTTGTGAAAGCAAAATTGGAAAACAGAGAAAATCCTGAAATTGAATCCTTGTCAGGAATATGGAAAACGGCTGATTTTCACGAACGAGAAGTTTTTGATTTGTTCGGAATAAACTTCTTACATCATCCTGACTTAAGAAGAATTTTTATGGATGATAATTGGAAAGGATTTCCTCTGAGAAAAGATTATATGGACGAAAACATGATTGAAATATGAGCTTGATGGGCCAAGACGTCCTTACTGAAGATGGTCTGTTCATGGTAAACATTGGACCGCAACATCCGTCCACACACGGAGTGTTACATTTAAAAGTTTGGTTGGACGGTGAAACAATTGTAAAAATTCAACCACATCTCGGTTACATCCATCGTTCCATTGAGAAAATGAGCGAAAATCTTTCGTATCGAAATTTTATTTTCGCTACAAGTAGAATGGATTATTTATCTGCACATATTAACAATGAAGCGTGTGCCTTAACCGTTGAAAAAGGTCTTGGCATTCAAGCCACCCCACGCGCAAAAGTCATTCGCATAATAATGGCGGAGTTAACTCGATTAGCTTCTCATCAATTGTGGTGGGGTTGTACAGGGCTCGATCTTGGAGCAGTAACACCATTCTTTTATGCTTTCCGTGACCGAGAAGCAATCAATGGAATTATGGAGGAAACATGTGGTGCACGATTGACAATGAATTACATGGTACCTGGAGGAGTGATGTATGATTTGCATCCTAATTTCCAAAAACACACCAAAGATGTAATGGCATCGATTAAAAAAAATCTTGCTGATTACGATAATTTACTTACAGGAAATGTGATTTTTGAAATGCGTACCAAGGGTGTTGGAGTATTATCAAAAGAAGATGCGATATCTTTCGGTTGTACGGGGCCAACTGCGCGTGCATCTGGAGTAAGTTGTGATATAAGAAAACTGTTTCCTTACAGTGGATATGAAAATGTACAATTCGACGAGATCCTTGCTACCGGTGGAGATTGCTACGATCGTTACATGTGCAGAATGGCTGAGATGAGACAGTCTGTAAACATCATTGAACAATTAATTGATACTATTCCCGAAGGCGATTTTCAAGAGAAAACAAAAGCAGTTATTAAACTTCCTAAAGGAGAATTTTACCAACGAGTAGAAACTGCTCGTGGTGAGTTAGGTGTTTACATTGTAAGTGATGGAGCCGCATCGCCTTACAGAGTAAAATATCGCTCACCTGGTTTCAGCAATCTTTCTGCATTATCACAGATGGCTCAAGGAGTAAAAATTGGCGACCTCGTTGCTATTATGGCAACAATTGATTTAGTAATTCCTGATATAGACAGATAGTGAAAACAATATTTTTAATTAGCTTATCGTCACTCGCACGTCATATACATATATGGCTAGAAGAATTAATTGGTAACCCGAATGGAGTGTACATAACAGAAATGACAATCGTCGGAATTTCACTAATTGTCTTTTTAGTAGTGCTCTGTTTTTTCCTTGGTTATGCCGAAAGAAAAGTTGCTGCATTCATGCAAATTCGACTTGGACCAAATCGTGTTGGACCGCAAGGAAGTTTACAAATCGTTGCAGACACCGTTAAATTACTTTTTAAAGAAGGGCTCACACCAACAGCTGCCGACAAATTTCTTTTTCACCTCGCGCCACTCATAATGGTAATCACTGCAATGCTTGCCCTAGCTCCAATAGCATTTGCAAAAGATTTCCAAATTTTTGATATGAGCATTGGCGTACTTTATGTCGCTTCTGTTTCATCCATGGCAGTAATCGGAATATTAATGGCAGGTTGGTCGAGTTACAATAAATACTCATTGCTCGGAGCCATGCGAAGTGGAGCACAGATTGTTTCATATGAATTATCAGTAGGACTCTCTTTAATTTCAATTGTAATATTGACAGGTAGTTTAAAAATGTCGGATATTGTAATGAGTCAGAGTGATGGCTGGTGGCTTTTCAAAGGACATATTCCTATTCTAATTTCATTCGTTATTTTTATTATCGCATCTACCGCTGAAATAAACAGAGCACCTTTTGATTTGACAGAAGCAGAGTCAGAATTAACCGGAGGTTTCCATACCGAATACTCGGGAATGAAATTCGCAATGTTTTTACTTTCAGAATACATTAACCTATTTATTGTATCCGCAATTGCTGCAACACTTTTCTTAGGTGGATGGATGCCTTTACACTTTGGACATTGGGAAGGGTTTAACCATATCATGGATTATATCCCATCCTCCATTTGGTTTTTAGGAAAAACTTTTTTAATCATATTTATTATAATGTGGTTTCGATGGACATTTCCACGTTTACGTGTAGATCAACTGCTGAATCTCGAATGGAAATATTTACTACCAATTAGTATGGTCAACATACTTGTGGTTACACTAATGGCAATAATGGGCTGGCACTTTTAAAAAATATAAATGAAAGAACCTGGATATTTTAAAACCATTTATTTATCTGTCATATCACTTTTGAAAGGAATGAAAATGACTGGATATTATTTCACGCACCTGAAAGAAATACAAACTGAACAATACCCTGATAACCGTGCGACACTTGTAATGGCAGATCGTTTTCGTGGCGAAGTTATCATGCCGCACAATGATTTAAATGAGCACAGTTGTACCGGTTGTCAGGCATGTGAAATTGCTTGTCCGAATGGAACAATAAAAATTATTACCAAACAAGAAATTTTAGCGGACGGAAAAAAGAAAAAAGCAATCGATCAATTTGTGTACCACCTTGATCTTTGTACGATGTGTAATCTTTGCATTGTTGCTTGTCCAACTGATGCCATTAAAATGGGACATGAATTTGAACACAGTGTATTCGATAAATCACAATTGAAAAAAATTCTAAATGTGAAAGGTTCAAAAGTTAAAGCAGGAGTAGAATAATATGAGCGCAAATACAATCCTATTTTATATTTTGGCTACTATAATTATTGGTGGTGCGATAATGGCAGTTACCAGTCTTAAAATTTTTCGTGCAGCAATCTATCTTTTGTTTTCACTCATTGGAATTGCGGGATTGTATTTCTGGTTGAATTATGAATTTCTTGCTGCCGTGCAAATTGTCGTTTATGTAGGAGGAATTGTTGTCTTAATTATTTTTTCCATTTTCTTAACGCACGGCTCAGGGGAAGACATGACAGCACCAAAACTTTCACGGTCTATTTTTGGAGCCATTGCAGCTGCCTGTGGATTTTCACTTACACTTTGCATCATCAACCAACACCATTTTTTAGTTTCTACTTCAAAAGCAATTGAACCATCAGTACAAAATATTGGCAGACAAATGTTAAGTACCACAGCACATGGTTATGTACTTCCTTTTGAGGTAATCAGTATTTTATTGCTAGCTGCCATGATTGGCGCAATTGTAATTGCCATAAAAATTAAACCAAAAGCATGATTGAAATTGGAATAGCACAACTATTGGTCGTAAGTACAGCGCTATTTTTTATAGGCGTGTACGGGTTTTTAACACGAAGAAACATGGTCACCATGTTGATGTCGATTGAATTGATTTTGAATGCTGTCAATATTAATTTTATTGCTTTCAATAAATACCTGTTCCCACATAAGCTTGATGGCTTATTTTTTACAATCATCATCATTACTATCGCTGCTGCTGAAGCAGCTGTGGCAATTGCAATTATTATCAACCTTTACCGAAAATATAAATCCATTGATGTGGAAGATGCTAATTCCATGAGATTCTAATTATGTTGCACTCTAAACTCATTACGCTTGTACCGCTATTACCTTTTGCAGTATTTCTGCTTACAGGATTGTTTGGCAGAAAGTACCTGAAAAATTTCTCGGGAATTCTTGGGACACTCGGCTTGTTCGTGACATTTATAATTTCAATTTATACTGCTTACGAATATTTCTTTGTGCAGGGTAGAGATGCAAATGGCATATTCCAACAAATTATTGCATTCAAATATACATGGCTAGAATTTTCACCCGGACTTTCTATTGATATGGGAATCATTCTCGATCCAATTTCCATAATGATGATTGTGGTGGTAACTTTTATTTCCCTTATGGTTCACATTTACAGTATGGGCTATATGAAAGGGGAAGAACGCTATGCTACTTATTTTTCTTTTCTATCGCTCTTTACATTCTCAATGTTAGGGCTAGTGCTTGCATGTAATATTTTTCAGATTTATATTTTTTGGGAATTGGTTGGTCTTTCTTCCTTCTTGTTAATTGGATATTATTACGACAAACCATCTGCCGTTGCTGCTGCAAAAAAAGCATTCATCGTAACACGCTTTGCAGATTTAGGTTTTTTAATAGGTATTTTAATTCTAGCATTCTATAGCCACACACTCGACTTTCAAACGCTCATTGAACGATTTACAAATCACTCCGAATTTTACACAGCAGTTACAGCTGCTTCGTTCATGGGTGTATCAGCTTTAACATGGGGATTAGTTTTAGTTTTTATTGGCGGTGCTGGTAAATCTGCAATGTTTCCCTTACACGTTTGGCTACCCGATGCAATGGAAGGTCCGACACCCGTTTCTGCTTTAATTCATGCGGCTACAATGGTTGTTGCTGGGGTTTTCCTCGTAGCCAGATTATTTCCTGTTTTCTCTTTATCGTGTCCACCAGCTTTAGATGTAGTAACCTATGTTGGAATATTTTCTTCCCTCTTTGCGGCAATCATCGCTTGTACTCAAACCGATATCAAACGCGTACTCGCCTACTCCACCATGTCGCAAATCGGATTTATGATGTTTGCATTGGGCGTTTCTGGATATGGCGCTGAACACGGATTAGGATATATGGCATCTATGTTTCATTTGTTCACGCATGCCATGTTCAAAGCATTACTTTTTCTTGGTGCAGGTGCTGTAATTCATTTTATCCACAGCAATGAAATGAAAGATATGGGTGGATTAAAAAAGGCAATGCCTATCACTCACATTACTTTTTTAATTGCATGTTTAGCCATTGCAGGCATTCCTCCATTCGCAGGATTTTTCTCGAAGGAAGAAATACTAGCAGCTGCTTTTGAAAATAACAAATTTGTATTCGTCTTAGCATTAATCACAGCTGGAATTACAGCATTCTACATGTTCCGTCTTTATTTCAATATTTTTTGGAGTAAAAAAGCAAATGACAATCATTCCAATGCGTCACATGGAGAAGGATCAAAAACAATGTTGGTTCCTCTTTGCATTTTGGCACTGTGTGCAATTTTTGTTGGTTTTATTCCATTTGGACATTTTGTTTCGAGCGACGGAAAAATCTTATCGACTGAATTCCACCTCCTATTTTCAATAGGTCCAGTACTCATTGCTGTACTTGGAATTGCGCTTGCTACCGTACTCTACAAAAAAGAAAATCCAAAAGCAGATCGTATTTCTAAAACAATGGGATTATTTTACAATGCTGCCTACAAGAAATTTTACATAGATGAAATTTATTTATTTGTTACTCAAAAAATTGTTTTCAATTTAATTGGCAGGCCAGCTGCATGGATTGATAAAAATATTGTGGATGCTAGCATTAATCTTTCCGCAACACTTACTGAAAAATTAGCGGAAACTATTCGTCCTGTTCAATCAGGGAAATTGCAACAATATGCAGTTTACTTTTTTGGCGGCATGCTTGGATTTGCATTACTATTCATCTATTTCTGGAAAAATTAATTGATCACATGAATCTGACCTTACTGCTTCTTATTCCGATGCTGACTGCACTTGTAATACTTACTTGCAGAGATCTTTTCAGCGTTCGCTGGGTAGCATTCATTGGCTCGGTGATTCAATTAGCTCTTGGCGGTATGTTATTGGTGCAATACAACGCCGCACGCGCTGCCGGAAATACAGCTCAAATGCTTTTTGAATCCAGAACATCTTGGTATGCTGCATGGAACATTGAATATTATGTCGGTGTTGATGGAATTTCAATTGCAATGATTTTACTTACTGCATTTGTTGTGGCAGCAGGCGTTTTAATTTCCTGGAAGATGGAAGTTTTAACCAAAGAATTTTTCTTCTTGCTTATGCTTTTAAGTGTTGGAGCGTATGGATTTTTTATCTCATTAGATTTATTCACCATGTTCTTTTTCCTAGAAATTGCAGTGCTTCCTAAATTCCTTTTAATAGCAATTTGGGGAAGCGGCAAAAAAGAATACAGTGCAATGAAACTTGCTTTGATGTTAATGGCAGGATCTGCACTTGTCCTAATCGGAATTTTAGGTATTTATTTCAACACCAATGATGGAAGTGGCCATCACACTTTTGATATTCTAAAAATTTCACAGCAACATATTCCGCTTGGCATTCAAACTTGGATGTTTCCAATCGTATTCACAGGATTCGGAATATTCACTGCAATGTTTCCATTTCATACTTGGGCTCCCGACGGGCACTCTTCCGCGCCAACAGCCGCCTCTATGTTCTTAGCTGGTATTTCAATGAAACTTGGTGGGTATGGATGTCTTCGAGTGGCAACTTATTTAATGCCCGAAGCTGCGCATCAATATTCAGGAGCTATTATTTTGGTAGCGACTATTGCAATTATTTATGGTGCTTTTGCAACACTGATGCAAAAAGATCTCAAATACATCAATGCTTATTCCTCAATTTCACACTGTGGATTTGTTTTGTTAGGAATTGGAATGCTAACTAAAACGGCTATTATGGGGGCAGTGATGCAAATGGTATCACATGGCTTGATGACGGCACTTTTCTTCGGAGCAATTGGAATGATGTATGAACGCACACACACTCGACAAGTTGCACAGCTGGGCGGTTTACTAAAATCAATTCCATTTATTGGTGTTGTATTCATTATAGCAGGTTTATGTTCATTGGGACTTCCTGGACTAAGTGGATTTGTTGCGGAGATGACAATTTTTATGGGAGCATGGGAAGTACATCACTTTTGGTTTCGATTGGCAACAATTTTAGCATGTGCTTCTATTGTTGTTACAGCTGTATATATTCTTCGCGCTGCAGGTTCATCATTTATGGGTCCAGTAACCGATGGTAATTTTCTTAAGTTAAAAGACGCAAGCTGGAATGAAAAATTAGCGTCAATCGTATTAATTGTAGCCATTTTATCAATAGGAATGGCGCCATTCTGGTTAACTAATTTAGTTGGGCCAGATTCACAACTAATTATGGATCGTCTTTTAAATATAGCAGGGCACTGAAATTATGGGAAATGATTTTTTCTTATTAATGAAACCAGAGTTGAGTTTGATACTCATCATCTTTATTGCGCTGTTCCTAAAAATATGGGATGGCATAAAATCTAATGCAACATTATTGATCATTGTAAATATTTTACTATTTGCAAATTTGATTTTTGGGTTTTTGATGAATAAAGAAGGAACCTTATTCAGTGGAATGTATCACACCAACGATTTAATTGTTTTAGGGAAAAATATCCTTGCATTTGGAACCTGTTTAATTTCCTTGATTGCATATGATTGGTTGAAAAAACATGAGCACTTACTTGAGTT
>Ga0208960_1000018_pt1 | contig 102967 bp, 104 predicted proteins | sample GreLakmeON33MSRF_FD_187703 | JGI IMG/M metagenome (GOLD analysis project Ga0208960, IMG submission 187703) | Freshwater lentic microbial communities from great Laurentian Lakes, MI, USA - Great Lakes metaG ON33MSRF (SPAdes) | ecosystem: Environmental > Aquatic > Freshwater > Lake | place... | reverse complement strand
CAGTCTTGGGCGATCAAGCGGGATTAGTCGGTGCGGCCGCGATGGCACGCGATTTAGTGCCGTGAGAATTGGCCTTACCCTCCCTTCGTTTGTCGAAGATCCCGACGTAGCAATACAGATGGCCCTCGCGGCCGAAGCGGCCGAAATCGATGGCGTTTTTGTTTACGATCATCTATTTCGCCGGGGGTCCGATGGAACTCGGCGCCCGGCCCTTGAAGGAGTGGCGCTACTGGGAGCGATAGCGTCGGCTACTAGTCGTATCACCGTGGGGGCGATGGTTATGAGATCGTGGCTTCGCCCTGCCGCTTCGCTCGCGAGTTCTTTAGCTAGCGTCGCTCGTATTGCCCCTAACCGAGTGAAGGCAGGTATTGGCGCTGGTGATTCAGAAAGTAGAGAAGAAAACGAAAGTTTTGGTTTGGGTTTTGGAACGCTGAATGAGCGCATTAAACAGTTAGAACTTTCGGTTAAAGCAACCCAAGGGGCTGGAGTGTCGACCTGGGTTGGAGGGACCAACTCGCGAGTAGTTGAATTAGCGGCTCAATACGCCAACGGCTGGAACGGTTGGGGATTAGATCTAGAAACGTTTTCGCGTCTAGCCAATAATTTGCTTACTACGACTGCTAGCTCTCCTTTCGAAATCAGTTGGGGTGGTTTAGTGGCTATGGCTGCTAATGATGAACAGGCGGCCGAAAAAGTCCAGAGTTCTTCCCAGGGGAGCGAGGTCTTGGTGGGTCGCCCGGCCGTATTAGCCGAGCGCTTCATTCGTTATCGAGACGCCGGAGCCGACTGGGTGGTTGTCGGTCCGCTCGACTCGGAAAATCTTGCCAACGCTGGTTACTTAGGAGAGGTACGGACAATTCTCGCGACTAAGTGACTTTAGGTCAACCGAAGTGTTTTTTCGTCCGCTTTTCATCGAGGGCGATAAATAGCCCCTCAGCTTCGGCCGTAACTTTTTCGCCGACAGAAAGAGTCCCGATGGTGGTTATTCGCCGGCCTTCAACTTTCTTGGTGTGGGCTTCTATTTTCACTGGTTGTTCTAATGGCGTCGGTTCTCGATATTTGACGGTTAGTCGAGCGGTGAGGGCGACATGACCGCCGATCGCGTTAGCCATTCCCATAATTTCGTCAAAGGCCAGAGATATCCATCCGCCATGAACAAACCCCGGTGGTCCTTCGTAGGCCAAGCCAAAGGTTCCGTGTACTGCTACTTGGTCAGAATCGAATTCGTAGGTAAACGGCGGAGCCATTGCGTTACTGCGACCAACGAGTGGACTGCGCCGACGGTAGTTACCTTGCCCCCGCTGTTCTCCTATTTCGATTTGGTGTTTCTCAACTTCACTCGTAAGTTTTTCTACCTGCGCCGCTATCTGACTTAAGTCAACGTCAGGATCCATTTTCCTTACGGCTTCGATAAGCCGACGAGTTGCCCTAGTTAGGCGATAACGCTCAGGTCGCGCGGGGTCGATTAGATCAGACACTTAAAGTACTAGCGCCCCTTGAATATCGGATCTCGTTTTTCTGCGAATGCTCGAGGTCCTTCTTGAGCATCTTCACTAGCAAAGACTTCCCAACCAATGGAGTCTTGGTAAGCCATTGCTTCGGAGTCGGACATATGCTCAGTCTCTCTCCACGCCCGCAAGATCGCTTTGGTCGACAATGGCGCACACGCCGCTACCTGTTCAGCAATTGCGTTAGCGGTCTCGAGCGCTTTTCCTTCTGGCACCACTCGACCGATGAGTCCAATTTTAGCTGCTTCCTCGGCGGTTACTGGCCGAGCGGAAAGAAGAATGTCCATCGCCACGGTGTAAGGAATTTGGCGAGGCAGTCGACACGCTGACCCACCCAAAGGAAATAATCCCCGCTTTGCTTCCCAGACTCCAAATGTTGCTGTGGCGCCGGCAACTCGAATATCGGTACCCTGAAGAATTTCTGTTCCCCCCGCTACGGCGTATCCCTCAACCGCCGCTATTACCGGTTTTGAACAGCGGTAGTCGCGCAAGAGTGCTTTCCAGTGCAAATTAGGTTCTTCAGTCATACGTTTTTCCACGTATTCACTCCGAGGCTGGTTCATTGATACGAGGTCCATCCCTGAACAAAACGTTCCCCCCGCACCGGTAAGAATTGCCGCCCTAACGTCGTCATTTTCATCGATGTAGCTGTAAGTATCGGCTAAACCGACCAGCATCGCGGGGCTGAGGGCATTCTTTTTTTCTGGACGATTCATGGTCATCGTCACTACGGCACCGTCTTGAGTTACGAGGCAGTCGTCAGTTGAGCAGGGAAGAGTCTTGGTCATAAACGAATCTTAGATGGCGCCGGTTGGGTCCAAGCGAAATCCTGCTGTCAATTGGCTCCTTTAGGCCGGTCTCCACTGATACCGTGCCCAAATGGAATTTCGCCGAATTAATGCTTTACCTCCTTACGCCTTCGCCGCCATCGATGCTCTCAAAATCGAATCCCGCCGGAATGGTGCTGATGTAGTTGACCTCGGCTTTGGCAATCCTGACCTACCGCCGCCCGATTTGGCCATAGAAAAACTATGCGAGTCGGTTCGCAATCCTCGGAACCATCGCTACTCTGCGAGTCGCGGTATCCCTAAGCTTCGCCTTGCGATAACCGATCTTTACCAACGCCAGTTTGGGGTAGAACTCGATCCTGAAACTCAGGCTTGTGCCACTATCGGTGCTAAGGAAGGTTTTTCACACCTCATGTGGGTTTTACTGGGGCCGGGTGATGCCGCTTTAGTTCCTAGTCCTTCTTATCCCATCCACATTTGGGGGCCATTGTTCGCGGGCGCTGAAGTACGGCACGTTCGTTTGGGTGGTAACCATGATTTTTTTGAGAACCTTTTGGCGGCGTGGTCAGAATCGTGGCCTCGTCCTCGAGTGGTCGTGTTATCTTTTCCGCACAACCCCACGACTACTTGTGTTGATCTCGACTTTATGGTCCGGTTGGTAAATTTCGCCCGCGAACACGATGTGATTTTGGTTCATGATTTTGCTTATGCCGATTTAGGTTTCGATGGCTATCAGCCTCCATCGATACTTCAGGTTCCTGGTGCCGACGAAGTGGCAGTAGAGATTTACACCCTGAGTAAATCTTTTTCTATGGCGGGTTGGCGGGTTGGGTTTTTATTAGGGAATGCCGAAATTGTGGCCGCTCTAGCGAAGCTGAAGAGTTACCTTGACTACGGAACATTTCAACCCATACAAATAGCGGCCACAGTTGCCATGAACGAAGAGCCGGACTTCCCTAAAGTGGTTAATGCGGTTTACCGCGATCGACGAGATGCTCTTATTGATGGACTCGCTCGCAGCGGTTGGGTTGTCGAACCACCGCAAGGATCCATGTTCGTATGGGCGCCGATTCCACCGGAGTACTCCGAACTCGGGAGTATGGATTTTGCCAAGTTGTTAGTGCGCGAAGCCAACGTGGCGGTTGCTCCTGGGATGGGGTTCGGACTCGGGGGTGAAGGCTACGTTCGCTTTGCTTTGGTCGAAAATGAACAACGCATTGGACAAGCGGTTCGTAATATCAAGCGAGCGCTGAACAATCTGGGTTAAACGACTAAGCCGATTCGCGGGCCCAGTGTGAGCGCTTGACTGCTTCAGTCCACCGTTCGTAACTCTCGTCGCCTCGTTGGTCCGCTTGCGGGGTGAAAGTCTTCTCGCTCAAATCTAGGTTGGCTATTTCACTTAGCGAGCTCCAGACTCCTTCCGCTAATCCCGCTAAATAAGCTGCCCCCAAAACCGTGGTCTCAGTAATTTCTGGCCGAACTACTAAAACATTCAAAACATCAGCTTGGAGTTGACACAAAGTATCCATTACCGCCGCTCCACCGTCGACTCGGAGTTCTTTGATGACCACTCCGCCTGAGGCGACCATCGCTTCAATCACGTCACGAGTTTGCCAAGCCATCGCTTCAATAACCGCTCGAGCTAAATGGGAACGGTTAGTACCTCGAGTTATTCCCAGCATGGTGCCGCGCGCGTAGGGATCCCAGTGGGGTGATCCCAACCCAGTAAGGGCAGGAACAAATATCAATCCACCACTGTCGTCTACCTGTTTAGCTAATGGTTCTAAATCGGCTGCCGACTCTATGAGGTTAAGGCCGTCGCGTAGCCATTGAACTGCGGCCCCAGTTACGAAAATAGACCCCTCAAAGGCGTAAGTAGTCTCATCACCAATTTTCCAAGCCACGCTGGTGAGAAGACCAGGGGCTGGAGGCGGATGGTTGGGGCCAAGATTTACTAAAACGAACGATCCGGTGCCGTAAGTATTTTTACTAGCGCCTAAAGAGAAAGATCGCTGGCCAAAGAGTGCGGCTTGCTGATCGCCGGCTATTCCACTAATTGGGATTGCTAGCCCAGCAGCCGAGTTAGGTCTAGTGACGCCGAAGCGACCGCTGCTGGGCCGAATCTCGGGTAGCCAACTTTTTTCTACCCCAAAAATGGAAAGAAGTTCTTCACTCCAGTCTCCACGGTCTATATCAAACAACATCGTTCTGCTGGCGTTAGACGGTTCGGTGGCAAATACTCCGTTGTCTGTCCCACCGGTTAAACGCCAAAGGAGCCAAGCGTCAATTGTGCTGAACGCGAGAGTTGCGCTAGAGGCTAGATCTGGATTCGAAGAGTTGAGTTGCTTAGCCAGCCATTCGATTTTGGTGGCCGAAAAATAAGGATCGATCACTAGTCCGGTCTGGGAGCGTATTAGCGGCTCCATCCCTTGCTCGCGCAATTCGTCACACCGCAGGGATGTTCTGCGGTCTTGCCAGACAATGGCTCGATGAGGGATATTCCCAGTGGCTCTATCCCACACCACGACGGTTTCGCGCTGGTTAGTGATTCCCATAGTTACGATCTCGGAGACGGAAAACTCGCTTACAACCGAAGCGAGGGTGGAGAGAGTGGCGGCGAATATTTCTTCAGGATCGTGTTCAACCCAGCCTGGTTGCGGGAAATACTGGGGGAATTCTTGGTAAGCCCGTGCTCTTATGGAGCCGGTTTCGTCGATCGCCACCGTACGGACTCCGGTGGTTCCGGCATCAATGGCGATAACGATGCTCATCGGGTCCGCCCCTTTGTTCTCATAGCGCTGAGATTACTGGCCAGATCGAGTCGGCAGTCTCAGTCTGCGACAATGTACCTATGGGAACAAAAAAGTCCACCGATACCAACCGTCCTACCGCAGCCCTTGATGAGTTGTTGGCCCTCCTTGAACTCGAGCGTTTAGAGGAAAATCTTTTCCGAGGCTTGAGCCCAGATGAGGATCAACAGCGAGTGTTCGGTGGGCAAGTGGCGGCACAAGCGCTGATTGCTGCGGGCCGAACCATCGAAGACCAAAAAAATGTTCATTCTTTACATTCATATTTTTTGCGCCCCGGCGATCCTAATGTTCCCATCATCTACGAAGTCGATCGTATTCGTGATGGTCGTTCGTTCACTACTCGTCGAGTAGTGGCAATTCAACACGGCCGAGCAATTTTCAATCTCGCGGCATCTTTTCATATTGATGAACCTGGACCCGATCACGAAATGGCTATGCCTGGCGCTCCCGATCCAGAAACTTTGCCAACTTTGGCTGAACGGGTTAAGCCGTACGAAGATCGAGTAGGTGCGGAGACTATTGAATGGCTAAGTCGGGAACGCCCGATCGACTCTCGCCCAGTAGAAGACCCTCACTGGTTGCTTCCTGGGCCCCGCCCCGCGGCGCAGGACGTATGGATACGCGCTAACGGACCGCTACCTGACGACCCACTGCTCCACGCGTGTGTAGTCGTTTACGCTTCTGACCTGACTTTGCTTGATACCGCCACTTTGCCTCACGCAATTTGGGAAGACGGTCAATACATGATGGCGAGCCTTGATCACGCAATGTGGTTTCATCGGCCGTTCCGAGCTGACGATTGGTTGCTTTATCACCAACAGAGCCCGTCGGCTTCAGGGGCGCGCGGTCTGGCCTTGGGTTACGTATTTTCTCGCGCTGGCTCTCTGGTTATTACGGTAATACAAGAAGGTTTGATCCGACCTCTGACTAGCGGTGCTGCGGTGGATAAGTAAATGGCCGTTATCGATCGCGAGATACCAAAACGGGTACTGGCGGTTTATGCCCATCCCGATGACCCCGAGATATCGGCCGGCGGTACTCTGGCGCACTGGGCTGGTGAAGGAGCTCAAGTTTGGGTTTTAATTACAACTCGAGGAGAAAAAGGAACTAACGACCCCAAGGCAGATTTAGATGCTTTGGCTAAACGGAGGATAGAAGAAACCGCCGCTGCCTCTGATCTTCTTGGTCTGTCTGGTCATTTTCATTTCGACTACGGTGACGGCGAAATAGTTGATGACTCTCGTTTGCGTGAGCAAATTGTTCGAATGGTTCGCACCCTAAAACCCGATGCAGTTCTTTGCCCTGATCCTACTGCCGTATTTTTTGGTGATTCTTACTTCAATCATCGCGATCACCGAGTAACTGGCTGGGCCACGCTTGACGCGGTTGCTCCTGCGGCCGGAAATCCGCACTATTTTCCCGAGCACTTAAACGAAGAGATGGCAGTGCACGAAGTAAAAACTGTTTATCTATCGGGAACACTTGAACCGAACTGTTGGATTGATATAAGTAAAACGCTTGAGAAAAAAATAGATGCACTGTTTTGTCACCAAAGTCAATTAGTGGAAACGGGCGAGTGGTTCCGAGAGTTTTTACGAGAACGGGCCGAAGAATCGGGCCAAGCGGCGGGAGTTCCTTACGCGGAAGGGTTTCGGCGGCTCAATTTCAGCGGGTCTTAACGTTCCACTCTGATACTGCTCGCAATGCGAGCACGGCAACGATCCCCGTTCCTATTGCCGCGAGGGAAGCACCAACGATTGTCCCCAATAACTGCTCGGCTTGGCAGTCTCCGGTGCAGCCCGTGCGGGCGAGGCCAAAGCCGATAATGCCTCCAAATATCCCTCCGAGCACAACGCCAAGAAAGGCCAGCAGGTAGATCCAACGAGACGGCATTTGGGGTGGAGCCTCGCGTCCCGAATAATCACTCATCAGCCCAGCCTAGGAAATTTGAGTCAAGAAGGTCTTAACTCTCGACCGGTAGGGTAAATGACGTGAGGAAGTGGCAAGTAGGAGGAGCGCTAGTCGAGGACGCGACTGGGGTTTTGCTGGTTCGTAATCAGCGTCGCGACGGACGACTCGACTGGAGTCCACCCGGAGGGGTCATCGATTCTTCTGATGATTCGCTCATAGCCGGACTTACTCGAGAGGTTGTCGAGGAGACGGGGCTGAGGGTGACGAAATGGGAGGGTCCGATTTATCGCGTGGAAGTGGTGGCTCCCGAGATGGATTGGCATCTTCAAGTAGAAGTTCATCGCGCGCTCGAGTTCGACGGAGAAATTCGCCTTGATGACCCAGACGGGATTGTTGATGAAGCGGCGTTTTTTTCTCCTAGGCAGTGTTGCTCATTGCTCGAACAAGGAGCACGGTGGCTACACGAACCAATTTCGGAATGGCTAGCGGAACGGTGGGCCGTTAATGACGTTAGACATTATCGCTACGAGGCGCGTGGGTCTGATCGCACTACGCTCGTAGTCGAACGTGCTTTTGATTTATGACTACCGTTTCAAAAGATAGCCCAAGTATTTTGCACGTTGACTTAGATGCATTTTTTGCGTCGGTTGAGCAGAGAGAAAATCCCGAGATAAGAGGACTCCCGGTTGTAGTGGGAGGACTAGGTGGGCGAGGGGTAGTAGCAGCAGCCAGCTACGAAGCTCGTAAGTTTGGAATTCGTTCCGCCATGTCAATGGCTCAAGCAAAACAGGCTTGCCCTACCGCGATATTTCTTGCTCCTCGATTCGATCTTTATTCTGAAGCCAGCCACGCAGTAATGGAGATATTAGGCGGATTTACTCCACTAGTAGAGCCGCTTTCTATGGACGAAGCATTTTTAGACGTAAGCGGGGCTCGGCGAACGCTTGGCGATGGTTTAGAAATTGGCCAACTCTTACGAGCGCGTATTACTGCCACAGTTGGGCTCACTGCTTCGGTAGGTATCGCTACTAGTAAATCACTGGCAAAAATTGCTAGCGAAGATGCCAAACCCGATGGTATTTTAGTAATTGAACCAGGCCACGAGGTTGAGTATCTCCACGCTCTTGGTGTCGAGAGGCTTTGGGGGGTTGGTCCAGTAACTCGTGAGCAGTTAACTAAATTAGGAATTATCACTATTGGCGATTTGGCTTCTCGTTCTCTAGACGAAACAATCAGCGTCTTGGGTCCTTCTCAGGGCAATCATCTTTATCGCTTGGCCTGGAATCAAGATGATCGAGAAGTGGTACCTAATAATTCTCAAAAATCAATCAGTCACGAAGAAACATTTAGCGTTGATATCTCTGATCGCAAGTTATTGGAAGGTAAAGTTCGACGACTTTCTGATCGGGTAGGGGAGAGATTGCGCAGCCAAGAGGCGGCCACCCGCACCATCACGCTAAAAATTAGAAGTCATGATTTTCGTACTATCACTCGGTCGCGCACGCTTGACCAAACTACTGATCGTTCATTTGAAATCGCCCAGGCGGCACAGCGGTTGCTAAAGACGGTTGACATCGGTGGCGGTGTCCGACTTATTGGCGTAGGGGCGCAGATAGCCTTGAGCGATCAAGGGATCCAAGAGTCGCTGGCTTTTGATGGCCCGCCCCGGGGTCATCTTGAGGTGACCCTTGATGCGGTTAGAGATCGGTTCGGTCCGGGGGCGGTTGTATCGGCCCGCGATGCTGTCGATTCGCCCGATCAGGCGCCTAAAAAAAGGACTAAAGGCGGGCCCAAGAAGACGCGTTGATGCGCTAGTGGTGGTGCGCGAGAATATGAAGCGTAGAGTTTTACCTATAGGTCCAAACTCATGGGAATCTGTTATTAAAGGAAAGTAGCCATGCCTCTATCTGAAGACGAACAACGAATCCTGCACGAGATTGAAGCCAACCTTTCGGCCACTGATCCCAAGCTGGTCCAGCAGGTTTCCGATACAACTCTGTATCGCCACGCGGCGCGAATGATTCGGTGGGCGGTACTGGGCTTTATTGTTGGTCTCGTTTTGATGCTTGCCACTTTCACTTCGATATTGGCTTTAGGGCTAGTGGGATTTTTAGTTATGCTTTTTTGTCTTTTAGTGATTGAGCGCAACGCAAGAAAAATGGGTCGAGCCGGAATGGAAAGTATTACTGGGTCTATGCGCAACGGTTCGCTAAAAAGCGTTTTTTCTGATGCGGGTGAGCGCTGGCGTGAGCGCTGGCAGCGCCCCGACGGCGCTCCGTAAACAATGCGAGCCCCAGAACGCTTACCGCGGGCTCGTTCGTTTTTTGCTCTACTTGCCCACCCAAGCCTTTGGCTCACAGGAATTCGTACCATGGGCCGAGCACAAGTCAAAGGGTGGTGGTATCACCCTCCGTTTATCCCTCGTTTTGAGCCCAATTATATTGAGTTTCGCTTAGCTACTCAATATGGAGATGATGGTATTCCCGAACCCAAGGATCTCGTTACTTATCTGCACTGGTGCCGAGATATGGATCGTATCCGTCGCAAATGATGTTTGACTCACTAGCAGTGCTGGAATTGATAATCGGGATTTTAAAAAATTAGTTTCTTAAGTCATGGAGAGTTAAATGACAAGAGCATTAATGCTAAATGCGACCTACGAACCGCTTTGCGTCGTTTCCGCCCGCCGAGCAGTGGTGTTAGTTCTTAAGGACAAAGCCGCGATTCTTGAACATGACTCGGAGGAATTTCATTCCGAGCGAACGGTTGTACCGGTTCCTTTGGTAATCAGACTAATTAATTTTGTTAGTGTTCCCTACCGTTCGCGAGTCCCGTTATCTCGCCGAGCGGTGTTTGCCCGAGACGAATATCGCTGCCAATACTGCGGCGCATCGGCCGAAAATCTTGACCACGTTCTGCCTCGATCTCGAGGCGGTTTGCATACCTGGGAAAACGTGGTGGCCTCGTGCCGTCCGTGCAATGCTCATAAAGAGGACCGCCGGCCACAAGAGGCCGGGCTGCGTTTGCGAAAAGTGCCCGTACCTCCGTCGGCCGATCTTTGGTTGCTGGCCACCGCGGGATCGGTTGATCCGATTTGGGCTCGCTATTTGCCTGGAGTCGCAATACCGGCCTAAAGAAATTCTCCGTCCGCAAACAATCGCCGCCGGAGCGATTTAACGGCAGGACCTTTATTCCAAAGCATTTTTAGGGAAATTCGGCCCGCCCGAAGCGATTTTGCGCCGGCGGTTGACGATTGCTATTAAAAAATTAGTGGAGGATATGACTTGACCCGTGGGGCTCAGGGGTCTAAGGTGGCGCCTAGTGGAGAGAAGGGGAGTGGTCACCGTCGCGGGTGGAGCCATAACCCAGGTTTAGCAAGCGTTCGGCGAGAGCCGAGCGAGACGAGGGGTAAGAGGTATGAAAGATTTTCTAGGGGAGTATCAGCACTCCCTAGACGCTAAAGGGCGGCTAATCATGCCGTCTGACTTTCGCGGCCCCCTTGCCCACGGAGCGGTTATCGGCATCGGGACCCACAACTGCCTTGTGGTCTACACCCCCGAAGAGTGGGTTTCGGCCGCAGAAGGCATCCGAGAGCTTTCTCGCCAAGGTGGCGATCAACTTGATGCTGCTCGAGCCTTTTTTGCCGGCGCACGGGAAGTCACCCCAGACTCTCAAGGGCGCGTGCCTATCGCTCTCGATCAACGGACCTATGCCGGCCTTGAGCGCGACGTCATTGTGTCGGGGGCATTTAGCCGAATTGAAATTTGGGACGCCACGCGCTGGAACGAACGCCGGGAAGAGGGGCAGGCCACTCTTTCTGCTGCCACCTCGCTACCAGGTTTTGGAATCTAACGAGGGGAGTGCTTATTACTTAAACGCGATGCCTTGGATCTGCTGCGGACCCTCTGGACGATGCGGTGAAGCACCCCTCCGCCCGCTTCTACCGAGTCGTTTGGGAGATAAAACCCACCGGCACTTATTTGTTCGGGGGGTTCGCAGTAGATCTAAGGAAGGTTTGGGATCTCGGTTTATGCAAACCGATAAAGCGAGATAAGTGAGGAGACTGAAAATATGTACCAACACCTACCGGTGATGAGCCGGGAAGTGATCGAACTCCTTACCCCTATTCCGCAAGGAACTGTCGTTGACGCGACAGTGGGTGGAGGAGGGCACGCCCGCCTTTTACTCGAAGCTCGACCGGATCTGCGAGTGCTCGGCATCGATCGGGATGACGACGCAGTCGCAGCAGCACGGAAGAACTTAGTTCACTTTGGCGACAAAGTGCAGATAGTGCAGGGTGGCTTTGAAAACTTAGCCACCATCGTGAAGGAAAACACAGAGGGGAACATTATGGGAATACTTTTTGACTTAGGAGTAAGCAGTCCGCAACTCGATCGCTCAGAGCGAGGATTTTCGTACTGGGGAGAAGCTCCATTGGATATGCGAATGGACTCATCACAAGAGTTGACTGCGCAAACGGTACTTAATCATTACACCGAGAGCGAGCTGTCAATGATTATTGCTAAAAACGGCGAGGAGCGTTTTGCCGATCGCATTGCGTCTCGTATCGTTGCTAACCGACCATTACAAACCACTGCCGACTTAGTTTCTTCTGTGCAAGAAGCGATTCCGGCTCGATTCCGACGCAGTGGGGGCAATCCGGCCCGGCGCACTTTTCAAGCAATCCGTATGGAGGTAAACCGTGAGTTGCCTAGTTTGTCGGCTGGTCTTGACGAATCGGTTCATCTTTTGTCTCCCGGCGGAAGAGTTCTAGTCCTCGCTTACCATTCGCTTGAAGACCGAATCGTAAAAGATCGTTTCGCCCGTTGGGCTGGTGAGCGTGAGCAGACACTCCCCGGTTTGCCGGTTGAACCCAATCCTCGTCGCCGCGTAAAGGTGCTGACCCGACGAGCTTTGCGCCCTCGGGCGTCGGAGACGGGCTCCAATCGTCGTGCTCGTAGTGCCCGACTCCGTGCGGCTGAGAAGTTGACGGTTCCTGCCGGATCATGACCACCGCGGTTCTCGCTCCACCCCGGCGATCAAGCGAGCGCCCGCGGGTAAATCGCCACCCCCGGAGTTCGGCGCGGCCGGTTCGAACTGCGAGTGCTGGCCGTTCCGCCCGCAACGTCAACTGGGGTCCACTGCGGCTAGCTGGAGTGCTGATCGTGTTGGGCTTGATGTCGATTGTAGGAACTCACGCAATGGTCGCGGCGGGGCAAGTCAATATCGATCGAATGACCGATCAAACTCGCCAGGCCGAGGCTCGTTATCAACAGGCTCGAGTTGAGTACGCCCAGTTAGCCTCGCCGAGCAACATCGTGACGCGAGCCGCCGCTTTAGGACTTGTGTCCGCCGAAGCTCCGCCAATTGCCATACCGGTAATGGGAACGCCGCCCAAGCCTGCGTCAGAATCGACGCCTGTCCTTGACGGTTGGGCCAACGTGAAGCCAAGTCTTGGCACCCGACCGTGAACTAACGACCGCCGGAACGCGGTCACCGCGCCACTCTCCTTCGGCCCGATCTAGCAGCAGTCGACATCGGACTGACCGTAGCGACCCTTCCACTAATTCTCGGCGACCACTGACCAAAAAAAATGTTCCTCGCGGACGCATTATTTCTATTTTTGTCGTCATCGCTTTTGTCTACGCAGTTTTAGGCGCTCGACTTTTCGATATCCAAGTTAGTCAAAAAGATCAATATCAAGCAGTAGGTTTAGCTCAGCGTTCTCAGTCAGTGGTAATCCCTTCTGAGCGAGGGTCAATATTTGACCGTAATGGAAACGCACTAGCGGTTTCGGTTGCGCGTATGAGTGTCTGGGCTGATCCTAGAGTAATCAAAAATCCTGACACTTACGCCCGCAAACTGGCTCCAATTCTTGGAGTTGAATTTAACGGCCTAGCTAATTCTTTAGGAACTAAAAATCGCGCCTTCGTATATTTAGCCCGCCAAGTTGAACCAGAGATTTCAAATCAAGTAAAAAAACTTAACTTGGCTGGAGTTGGTTTCACTCCGGAAACAAAGCGTTATTACCCAGCTGGTGATCTTGCTATTCCAGTTCTGGGCTTTGTGGGCACCGACAATAACGGTCTGTCAGGTTTGGAGGTAGGTCAAGAAAGTCAATTGGCCGGTAAACCCGGAAAAATGTCGGTTGAAAAAGACCCTCAAGGTCGAGTACTACCTGACAGTCAGCAAAGAGTGTTTGAACCCAAGTCTGGTCGGGATTTACTGCTGACAATAGATCAGTCAATGCAGTACGAAGTCGAGCGAGTTTTGGTCGATGAAGTCACTATCGCGAAAGCTAAAGGTGGAGTCGCAGTATTGGCTGATGTTCGTACCGGCGATATTTTAGCTATGGCGAACGTCGATGGAGCGATTACCGATGTTCCTGCCCACCCTGCTAAGGCTGGCTCTGCCAACCGAGCCCTATCTGACGTATTTGAGCCTGGCTCAACTAATAAAGTCGTAACCATCGCGGCCGCGATTGAGGCTGGACTAGTAAATAGCAATACTGCGTTCGAGGTTCCTAGTGCACTGATGATTGACGGAACAAAGTTCGAAGATGTCCATTTACACCCCTCACAACTTAGCGTCGCTGATATTTTACGCATCTCCTCTAACGTGGGTGCAATTCTTATTGCTCGAACTTTGGGGGCTGACCGTTTCGACGCTGCTCTTAGGTCATTTGGCTTTGGCCAAAAAACCGAACTCAATTTCCCCGGCGAAGCATCGGGAATTTTATTACCCCGAGATCAGTACAACGCCACGAGTATGGCGTCGATGCCAGTTGGTAGTGGACTAGCCGTAACCGCCATGCAGATGCTTCAGGTTTATTTGACTATTGCCAACGGCGGTATTTCAGTGCCCCCGAGGTTGATTTCTGCCACTATCGATGCCAACGGTGAGCGTCACAAGAAACCGTTAGCTTCATCACGTCGAGTTATTTCTGAATCTACTGCCGCGACGCTGACCGCAATGCTCGAAGGAGTAGTTTCCGACGGCACGGGGACCAAAGCCTCGGTGGCCGGATACCGAGTATCGGGAAAGACTGGAACGGCGAGGAAACCTCCGTACGAGAAGCCCCCTTATCGTTACGTGGCCTCTTTCGTGGGATTCGCACCCACCGAAGCGCCAAGGCTGGCGGCCATTGTCGTATTAGATGAACCGCAGATCAACGCTACCGGTGGGCTGATTGCTGCGCCTACTTTTTCCCGAATAATTCAGTACGCCCTCGCGGTTGACCGAGTTCCTGCCACCTCATGACTGAATCGGGTTCAATCACTTTACGGGCGGCCTGTGAAGGACTGTCGGCGAAGTTTCTTGGCCCGTCTCACGTTCGTGTGACCTCGGCCGCCGTCAACAGCCACGCGGTTGAAATTGGTGGTTTGTTTGGTTGTTTAACTGGCGCAACCGTAGATGGTCATGATTTTATTGGTCAGGCAATCGATAACGGTGCTGTGGCCCTGTTAGTCGAAAAGTCAATTACAGAGTTTGATGTTTCTAAAGTAGCAGTTGCCCTAGTCGAAGACACCCGGCGCGCGATCGGGCCTATTTCGTCAAGAATTTACGGGGAACCTTCACGTTCACTTAATTGTTTTGGTGTAACTGGTACTAACGGTAAAACCACAACCGTGCATATGCTTGCTTCGATTGCCCGAGCTGGAGATGAAAAAGTTGGAACCGTCGGAACTCTGGGAACAAATTTCAGTCTAAAAAGGCAAAACCGCGAACAACTCTCTTTGTCTGGATTGACTACCCCCGAAGCACCTGAACTTCAAGATCAACTCGCGCAAATGCGGCAAGCCGGTATAACTACGGTTGCGATGGAAGTTTCGTCCCATGCCTTATCCCAGTTCCGTGTCGACGGAACTCAATTTGAAATGGTTTGTTTCACCAACCTCGGCCACGACCATCTTGATTTTCATGGAGATATGGATAGCTACTTATTGGCAAAAACCCGACTATTCACTCCAGTATTTTCTGATCGAGCGGCCATAAACATTGACGACTCTTCAGGAGTACATGTTGCTAATGCGGCAAAAGTAAATGGGCTATCGGTAACAACCTTTGGGCTTTCTCCGGAAGCCGACATCACCGCTACGGCAATTGAATATTCAATCTCTGGGACTAACTTCGTTATCACCGATCGCCGGACTGATGAATCGGTGGAAGTGTCTACGAACTTTTTAGGTGAAATAAATGTCCTAAATGCTTTAGCCGCTGCTGCGCTGGCCCAAGGCGGGGGACATTCGCTTGCTATTAGCAGCACCGGTTTAGCCGACGCGACTGTGGTCTCAGGCCGACTAGAGCGCATTGAAAATACAGAACCGTTTACGGTTTTGCTGGATTACGCTCACACCCCTGATGCCCTTGCGGCCGCCTTGCGGGCTGCTCGAACTATTGCTTTTGAAAGTCGAGTACTTTTGGTTTTTGGCTGTGGTGGTAATAGGGATTTCGAAAAGCGCCCCGCAATGGGGTTGGTAGCAGTAGCGGGAGCCGAAGTCGTTGTCATAACTTCTGATAATCCACGCTCTGAGGATCCAATAGAAATTGCTAATCAGATAACAGCCAAAATTGATAAAAGTTCAGTCAGCGTAGAGCTCGACCGCCGCGCCGCTATCCGTCAAGCGTTAACCGCTGCTCGTCCCGGCGATGTAGTAGTGATAGCAGGCAAGGGTCACGAAACGAGCCAAATTTTTCGCACCGCAACCGTGACGCACGATGACCGGGTGGTTATTAAAGAAGAGTTGGCGAGACTCTAATGGAGTTCAATGCCGCCGAAGTCGCTGAGTTCACTCGTGGGGAAGTGGTTGCCGGCAATCCGCAAGCCTTGGCCGTCAATTGGTCTTTCGATACTCGCACTATGGGACCAGAGTCAGGATTTTTCGCGCTTACTGCGGATCGCGATGGGCACGAATTCGTAGATCGGGCCTTAGCCCAAGGAGCAACCGTGGTCGTAGTCTCTCATCTTGATGCGGCTTTTTCTGTAAGTCCCATCAATCAGGCGGTGGTGCGAGTTGACGACCCCGCGGTTGCTCTTCGCGATTTGGCTATTAGTGCTCGGCGCCGGCTGGCGGGAGCGGTGGCCGTGGGGATTACTGGCTCGGCGGGGAAAACCACCACTAAAGATCTTGCCGCGGCGGCGATCGGCACTAAAAAAAATGTGCACGCAAATATCAAGTCATTTAATAATGAAGTCGGCACCCCGCTTACTTTGTTGAGTGCTCCGAATGACACTGAAGTTTTGATAACCGAAATGGGTGCTCGTTTCGCGGGCAACATAACTGATCTTTCTGAACTAGTTCAACCCCAGATAGGAGTAATAACTCAAATCGGAATGGCACACGCCGAACATTTAAAGGGGCGATCAGGCATTGCTGCAGTTAAAGGTGAACTACTCGCAGCCCTTCCAGCAAGTGGCGTAGCAATACTTAATTCTGATTGCGATCAAAGCATTGAGTTAGCTAAACGAACGTCGGCGCGAGTGCTGACGGTTGGTCAATCGGATAGTGCTGATGTAGTTATTTCTGATGTTGTAGTAGACGGAGATCTTAAAACTCATTTCAATCTGAGTACTTCTTGGGGAAACTCTGAAGTTCACCTATCTCTTCGTGGAGCGCATCATGTTAATAACGCCGGTATGGCTGTTGCGATAGCACTAGAGATAGGTGTTGATCTAGAAGAAGTGATCGAAAATCTAGCGTTAGTAGAGCCCAACGAGTTGCGCATGAACGTCGTTTGCACCGATGCAGGAATTACGATTATTAATGATGCTTACAACTCCAGTCCTACATCAGCGCTCGCTGCGATTGCCGCGCTTAGAGACATAACCGTGCCTGGCCGCCGTTGGGCAGTTCTTGGTGAAATGTTGGAACTGGGGGAATACTCTGACGCTGAACATCAATTGATCGGTAAAGCAGTTACTGATGCCCGTATCGATAAATTAATCACGATTGGTTCGGGCGCGCTCGCTTTGGCTCAAGGAGCCACAGGTGGAGACGTTTTAGTAACTTCGGTAGCAGATCTACCCGCCGCAATCTCAATACTTGACTCCCAACTCGAACCCGGCGATGCCGTTTTGATCAAAGCCAGCCGGGCAATCGGACTTGAGGTAATCGCTGATCATCTACTGGGGCGGTCAGTCCGTTGATTGCTTTAGGGATTGCGGGCAGCTTAGGATTTTTGATTTGCGTATTCGGTACTCCAGTTTTGATTCGTGTTCTACGCCGACGCGAGATGGGTCAGCAGATCCGCGATGACGGTCCGTTTCTCCACCCTCACGCAGACAAGGCGGGTACGCCGACTATGGGAGGAGTAGCCATTGTCGTCGCGGTCACTATTGGCTATCTGGTAGCCCATATCCGCACCGAACAACTTAAATTTTCTCGCGTTGGCGTAATTTTAATGTTCCTAATTATCGGCTTTTCGGTAGTGGGTTTTATTGATGATTATCTAAGTTTGCGCCGCGGTCGTAATACCGGACTACGCATGCGCGGGAAAACAGGGGGACAACTGTTGGTTGCTGGGGGATTCATAATATTGGCCCTGCAATGGGTGGACGTCTCTACTGATCTGTCGTTTACTCGGTCTATTGATTTAAGGCTGGGGACAACTTTGTGGATTTTCCTTGCCTTCATTGTTATTTACGGAACATCCAACGCGGTTAATCTCACTGACGGTTTAGATGGCCTTGCCGCGGGGTCGGCCATGTTGGTCTTTCTGGCCTTTACCGTGGTTTGTTTCTGGGAGTTTCGTCACCCCGTGGAGTACGGAATTGGGTCGGCCGCGGCGGTTGACCTTGCAATTATTTCTGCCGCGCTGGCTGGGGCCTGCGGTGGGTTTTTATGGTGGAACGCCGCCCCCGCGCGAATCTTTATGGGCGATACTGGTTCGTTGGCTCTTGGTGCGGCTATGGCCGGTCTCGCGCTGTTATCAGAAACAGTGCTGCTACTCCCCATACTCGGTGGACTCTACGTAATTGAAACTTTGAGTGTCATCGCTCAAGTAATTTCGTTTCGAGGCTTTGGCCGCAGAATTTTACGCATGGCACCAATCCATCATCACTTTGAAGTCGGGGGCATGCCGGAGTTCACGGTTTTGGTCCGATTGTGGTTATTCTCCGGCGCCTGCGTAGCACTGGGGTTAGGGATCTTTTACGCCGATTTCATCCGCATTCCCGGGGCGATCGACTAATGCGAGTGACGGTATTGGGACTTGGGTTAACTGGGGAATCGGTAGTCCGTCATTGTGTCGCTCGAGGCGATTCGGTGACTATCCTTGAAGACAATTCGAACGATAAATCCGACTTTAATGCGCGCGTCAATACGGTTACTCAACTTGGGGCCACCCTAGAAATAGCGCCCGCCGATTCTCGGATGCGGGCGGTGGTGGAAAACTCCGATCTGGTAGTTCCGAGCCCCGGGGTCCCTGAGCACCACCCAGCTCTACAAGCAGCTTTTAGGGCGCAAGTCATGGTGCGTTCGGAAATAGACCTAGCCGCAGAAGAAAGCAAAGCGGTAATTGTTGCCGTGACGGGAACCAACGGAAAAACCACAGTAACTACGCAAATAACCAGAATGCTTATTGCTGACGGCAAGCACGCGACTGCGGCCGGGAATATTGGGCTTCCGTTGCTCGACGCAGTTGGTCAAGATTGGGAAATTATTGTCGCGGAAGTTTCGTCGTTTCAGTTGGCTTTCGCCAAAACTTTTCGCCCAAAAGTAGCCGTAATCCTAAATCTTGGCGCCGATCATCTCGATTGGCACCGAACTTTTTCTGCCTATGCTCATGCTAAAGCGCAAATTTTTTCTAACCAAGAGCCCAGCGATATTTTAGTGTTCAACGCCGACGATCCAGTAGTGGCTGGGTTGGCTTCCCAGTCACCAAGTCAAGGTATTTCTTTTTCAGTCAATAAAGATGCAGCTCGCGGGTACCGAGTCTTAGAAACTGCCCTAGGCGAACTTCTAGTCGACGATGACGGAGAGCCTCTAGTTGAGGTTTCTGATCTCGATCAACAAAGACCAGTAGATATTGCTAATGCTTTGGCTGCTAGTGCCGCCGCCCGAGCAGTTGGCGCTTCGCGGCCAGCAGTAAAAGAAGCACTGACTGAGTTTCGTGGCCTCGCCCATCGCATGGAACTCGTTGCGAAGGACGAGGGTATTAGTTGGTACGACGATTCAAAAGCCACCAATGTTCATGCCACTTTGGCTGCGGTTCGGGGCTTGTCTGATGTGGTGTTGATAGCTGGCGGTCGTAACAAGGGTGTCGATCTGAGCGAGTTGAGGTCTATTAGCAATGGACTTATTGCTGTAGTGGCTATTGGCGATGCTAGTGGTGAAATCGAAGAAGTATTTTCTGGTTTAGTACCGGTTACGCAAGCAACGACAATGAAGCAAGCAGTACAGGTTGCCCACGCCTACGCGAAGGTAAATGCGACAGTTTTGCTTAGTCCGGGCTGTGCCTCTTTCGATTGGTATTCCTCGTACGCCGAGCGGGGCGACGATTTTGCTCGCCATGTTCACACTCTGATTGCGGTGAAGTCATGACCACTCGGCGCACCGAAGGTACCCGTTCTCGACCACGATCAGTTCATAAGCCTGCTCCGAGTCGTTCTCGGGGCAACGGCCCGTTTTACCTTCCCTTGGTGGGGGTGGTTAGCGCCCTAGTGATATTGGGCACGCTGATGGTGCTTTCGTCTTCAACGGTTTTAGCCATGACCACTTACGGTTCAGCTTGGTACTTCTTTCTTCGCCAGCTCGTATGGACATTTTTCGGTGTATTGGCGTTTTGGTATGTATCGCGGTTCGACTATCACCGCTGGTCAGAACTCGTTAAGCCAATTATGTACGCAACCTGCGCCATGCTTGGTTTAGTTTTGCTTCCCGGCGTAGGTATTGAAGCTGGCGGAGCGCGTCGGTGGCTGGGCTTTGATCTGTGGAGATTTCAACCGAGCGAGATCGCAAAATTAGCACTTTTATTGTTCATCGCTGATTTACTAACTCGGCGAGCTGACGAAGTCGATGACAAACAGAGAGTTCTTTACCCAATACTGATCGCGCTTGCGGTGGTTGCGGGTCTTGTAGTGCTCGAGCCAGATCTTGACTCCACCGTCTTAATCGCTTTAGTTGCTGGTGCGCTCATGATCGCGGGAGGGATACGTGCTCGCCATTTAATTCCTTTGGCGGCCCTAGGCACAGTTATCGCCTCCTATCTGGCTATTTCTGAGCCTTATCGCCGAGCACGAGTTATGACGCTATTCGATCCACCAACCGATCTAGCGAACAAGGGTTATCAAATTAGTCAATCCTTAATCGCTCTAGGAAGTGGAGGAATATCTGGTAGTGGTCTCGGGGCAGGGAAATCCAAGTGGCTTTTTCTTCCCAATGCTCACACCGACTTTATTTTCTCAGTGGTAGGAGAGGAGCTCGGTTTCATTGGAACCTTTTTGGTGCTTACCCTTTTCGTTGCTTTAGCGTTTATCGGCGTCCGCACTGCGCTTAACGCTCCAGATCGTTTCGGAATGCTGCTCGCTACTGGAGTAACAGTTTGGGTTAGCGCTCAGGCGGCTATCAACATCGGTGGCGTTATCGGAATTCTTCCGGTGTCAGGAATCACTTTACCGTTGATATCTTTTGGAGGATCATCGCTGGTGTTCACGTTGGCGGCGATGGGAATCCTCGCCAACGTCGCTCGTCAAACTCAGCGATGAAAATTAAAAGTCAGAGGATTCTCATTGTTGGTGGTGGTACGGGCGGGCACGTTTACCCCGCTCTTGCTGTAGCCAATGAGTTGGTCAAGCAGGGAGTATCTAAAACAGCAATCCGATTTATCGGCGCTCGGCGCGGACTAGAAGCCACCGTGATACCCGCCGCAGGTTTTTCTATTGATTTATTATCGGGGCGAGGGCTGAAACGTAGTTTCAGCCCTATGGCCTTGCTCGCCAACGCCGCCGCAATTTTTGGCATTTCGGTGGCCTGCGTTCAAGCTATTTGGATCGTTGGTCGGTTTCACCCCACAGTCGTTTTTGGTGTTGGGGGCTATGCCTCTTGGCCGGGGATCTTGGCCGCACGGATTTGGTTTAAGCCGACAGTCATCCATGAACAAAATGTCGCTCCCGGATTGATTAATCGTCTGGCCGTGCGCTTAGGGGCGGTACCAACAGTGTCGCTCCCGGGCACCGCTCTGCCGGGGGCGCATATAACTGGCAACCCGGTACGACCAGAACTTTTTTCTATAAACCACGACTCTGATGTCGATCCGCCATTGGTTGTTATTACCGGAGGAAGTCTTGGCGCAAGGCGATTAAACGACGCGGGGCTTGATCTTTACGAGCGTTGGCGAGCGCGTCAAGATATTGCTATTCAATTAATAACGGGCCCAGCCGATTTTGATCGTTGTACTGACAAAATGCAAGAACAGCGAAAAGACGATGATTATCTTAATTTTTCTATTGTGCGCTACGAAAAAAATATGGCCGAGATCTATTCCCGCAGTGCAATCATCGTTTCTCGTTCGGGAGCAACAACTTGTGCGGAATTGTCGGCTTCAGCCAGTGCCGCTATTTTGATCCCGTTTCCCCGAGCCACCGATGACCACCAAAGCCGAAATGCCCAAGCGTTGGTTGACGTGGGCGCAGCAGTAGTAATAAATGATCAAGAGCTCACCGGCGAGCGCTTAGGGTGGGAACTTCGGTCAATTCTCGACGATCCGGCACGGATCGACCGCATGCGCCAGGCAAGTGCGCTATTGGCACAGCCCGAAGCGTCTGCTCGGGTTGTAGAAGTAATCGAAAGGGTGGGGCGTGGTTGAATTAGACCTATCTCAGCCCCGAACCCTGCATATTGTCGGTGTCGGTGGTGCGGGAATGAGCGCGATCGCCACCGTTTTGGTCCACATGGGTCATCGTGTTAGTGGCTCTGACTTGCGCGATTCACCAACGCTAGAACGATTGCGCTTAATTGGAATCGATGCTCAAGTTGGGCATAAAGCCAAAAATATTCCCCCTACTACTGAAGCGGTAATTATTTCTACCGCTATTCCGTCTACCAACATCGAAGTAAAAACTGCCGTGACTAACGGTTGGCCAGTGGTGCGTCGCGCGGAAGCGCTGCGAGCGCTGTCGCTAACTCATAGATCGGTGGCGGTAGCCGGTAGTCACGGCAAAACCACTACTTCTTCGATCTTGGCTTTAATGCTTAGAGGGGCAGGCTTGCGCCCCACTTTTATTATCGGTGGAGATCTAAACGAAGTAGGCACTAACGCGGCTTACGACGGAGGCGATTGGATGGTGGTCGAAGCAGACGAGAGTGACGGAACGTTTCTTCGTCTTTCTCCTGAAGTGGCAATAGTTACCAACATTGAGCCTGACCATATTGAGCACTACGGAACATTCTCGGGGTTAGTCGATGCATTTAAACAATTCCTTACTGGCGTAACCGGTCCCAAAGTAGTTTGTATCGACGACCCAATAGCACGGAATCTTATTGTCGGTTTGAGCGAATGTCATAGTTATGGCTTTCATGAAGACGCGCAATATCGATTAGTTAACTATCGCGGTACGCGACAAGGAAGTAAGTTCGAAATTGAAAACGAAGGAGTCGTTCTTGGGCTTGTCGAGGTTCCCACTCCTGGGCGTCATAATGCTCTTAATGCCACCGCGGCAATTGTCGCTGCGGGTAAAATAGGAGTTCCTTTTGCCACCGCAGTTTTCTCGGTGGCTTCTTTCGGTGGCGTATCTCGCCGTTTCGAAACCCGAGGTGATTTAAACGGAGTCACTTTCATCGACGATTACGCTCATCTACCAACCGAAGTCGCGATAACTATTCGTACCGCTCGTGAAGGGGGCTGGGGTCGAGTGGTGGTGATATTTCAGCCTCACCGTTATTCTCGGACTGAGCAATTATGGCGGGATTTTTCTGACGCCTTTGTTGATGCCGATTCAGTGATAATCACTGATGTTTACTCCGCGGGTGAAACTCCTCGTCCGGGCGTCTCGGGCCGACTGGTGATGCGAGCCATTTTGGATGCTCATCCTGAATGCCCAGTTCAGTATCTACCGCGCAGATCCGATGTGGTTCGTTTTGGGCTACGCGATGCCCGATCGGGTGATGTGGTTTTGACGCTCGGGGCGGGCGACCTTACGTCGGTCCCCGATCAATGGCTTTCACAGATCGCGACTGAGGTTAAGTAATGGCTTTGCCCGATCTCGCGAGTCAATTAGAGGCTCAGTTGGGTGAAGCAGTTTCTCTCAACACTTCAGTGTCAGACCTGACTACCTATCGGCTTGGTGGACCAGTGGCAGTAGTAGTGCGGGTCTTCTCGGAAAATGATTTGGTTACTGTCGGGCAAATTATTTCTTCCGCTCAAGACGAGATTCCCCTGATCGTTATTGGGCGCGGCTCAAATTTGTTAGTCGCTGATTCTGGTTTTATGGGGGTAGGGGTTATTCTTGACGGCGAATTTACTGAAGTGAAGATAGAACCCGGACTCAGGTTGACCGCCGGTGGAGCAGTGCCTCTTCCGGTAGTAGCTCGTCAGAGCGCCGCTGCTGGTCTAACCGGTTTGGAGTTTTTAGTGGGGATCCCTGGATCAATTGGCGGTGCAGTGCGAATGAACGCTGGTGGCCATGGTCGAGAGATAAGAGAAGTGCTTGACCGTGCTCGCATCGTAGACATTCAAAGTGGCAAAACTCGCATTTGTCGAGCCGACGATTTGGATTTTTCTTATCGTTCGTCCAACGTAAAGCGCCACGAAATTGTAGTGCAGGTGGAATTGCGAGCGAGTCTTGATGATCCTGACGCTTGTCGAAAACGAATAGACGACATCGTTCGGTGGCGGCGAGAAAACCAACCTGGGGGAGCTAACGCGGGGTCTACTTTTAAGAATCCTCCAGGAGATTCGGCTGGTCGGCTTATTGATTCCGCGGGGCTAAAAGGTCTACGAGTAGGCGGGGTAGTGGTTTCAGAAAAACACGCAAACTTTTTACAGGCCGAAGAGGGCGCTACGGCTCGTGATGTGTACGAGTTGATGAAATTAGTACAAAGAAAAGTTAAAGAGAGTTGCGGTATTGATCTTGAATCTGAATTGCATACGGTTGGTTTTGATGAAAATTTATGAAGCCTAAGTTACGAACAATTCTAATTGGCGTTACAATTCTTTTTTCTATTTTAGGATTAGCCGTAGGAATTATTTATTCTCCTATTTTGGACGTAGATAAAGTAGTCGTGATTGGTGTACCTGGTCGAGAATCCGAGGTACTAGATGCCGCCAAGATAAAAATAGGTGAGCCTTTGCTCGTGGGTTCTATTACCAGCTCTGATAATCGGGTTGCTGGGCTTTCTTGGGTCGAGAGTGCTCGACTAGAACGCAAACTTACCGGTACTGCTCGTTTAATTGTGCGCTCGCGAACGCCAGTAGCGTACGCCCGTACTCCTGAGGGGCCGGTGGGCCTAATCGACAAAGAAGGAATCGTTGTCGCGATTGTGCCCACTCCGCCCCCAGGGGTACCCGAAATCAAAAATGCGGGCCCGGTGCCTGCTCCGGGGCAAAAAATTTCTGCCCCCGATCTGGTTAAAGTGGCCGCCAGTCTTGGTCCACTGGGCGCTCGGGTGGCAGAAATTGCTATTACCGATCGTCAGGCCACCTTGTACTTGACTGCGGGACCCGAGGTTAGATTTGGCGGCCTTGATCGTTTGGCTGAAAAAGCTCAATCGGCCGAGGCCGCTTTAGGGGCTATTGGCACCAAAGGATTTTCCTATCTGGATGTTCGGGTGCCGAGCGGGCCGGTGACGGGTTAATGGGGGTAAAACCCCTGATTGAGGTATTTTTGGCCTATCATCTTCTCAATGGAAAACGGTTCCGAGGAGTATCTCGAGGACTCTGATAGTTACGATTTTGCTGGGCTCCCAGACGCTACGGTGCTGGGGCAAGAGGAATCTCCGAGGGGAGAATCACGACAAATGTTAGGTGACCCACAGAATTACTTAGCTGTTATCAAAGTCGTCGGCATCGGTGGCGGTGGTGGTAACGCAGTTAACCGCATGATTGACGCTGGACTAAAGGGCGTGGAGTTCGTTGCGGTAAACACCGACGCTCAGGCACTTTTAATTAGTGACGCTGACGTGAAACTTGATATCGGGCGTCAACTGACTCGCGGTTTAGGCGCGGGGTCTGATCCTGATGTCGGCCGGCAGGCAGCGGAAGATCATCGCGACGAAATTGAAGAAGTACTCAAGGGATCCGACATGGTATTCATCACTGCCGGTGAAGGTGGCGGTACTGGTACGGGCGGCGGTCCAATTATTGCAGAAATCGCTCGCGGTCTTGGCGCGTTAACGGTAGCCATCGTTACTCGTCCCTTTAGTTTTGAAGGACGTCGCCGAGCGGTACAGGCCGAAGCAGGGATTGCCCGCATGCGGGAAAAAGTTGACACAATGATCGTGATTCCCAATGATCGCCTTATTGATGTAAGCGACGAAAAAGCTTCGCTGCTTTCCGCTTTCAAGATGGCTGACGACATTCTTCTTCAGGGTGTACAAGGCATAACGGATCTCATCACTACTCCAGGTCTTATTAATACCGACTTTGCTGATGTTCGCATGATCATGCAAAACGCCGGCACCGCGTTAATGGGTATTGGTCAAGCGGCCGGCGAGGGACGCGCACTTAATGCCGCTCGCATTGCTATTTCGAGCGCGTTGCTCGAGGCAAGTATTGAAGGGGCTAGAGGATTGTTGCTTAACGTAGCGGGTCCATCTGACCTCGGGCTACGGGAAACAACTGAAGCGGCCGAGGTGGTCAAGGCCACTGCTCACCCCGACGCCAATATTATTTTCGGGACCACAATTGACGACTCTTTGGGTGATGAAATTCGTATTACCGTTATTGCCGCTGGATTTGATCGATTTGAAGCTGAGCGACCCGATATGAGTCGTTCAAGCATCGATGCCGACGAAGATGACAGCCCTTCATCACCACGGCAGTCACGGTCAAGTTCTTTCGATAGCGGGGATGACGACTTCGACGTTCCCGAGTTTTTGCGCTGATCGAGCTAAAAATTGGCTCGACTCGCATAATTTTTACTGACCGAAGGGACGGCGTATCTCCGCCTCCTTACGACTCGGCCAATTTAGGCTTGAGCGTTGGTGACAACGAAAAAAATGTTAGAGAAAATCGTGAGCGTTTGGCGCGCCGGGTGGGCCTAAGCGATCCAAGCGGGTGGCAGTTTTTAGACCAAGTCCACGGGGGCGAAGTTGTTGAAGTGGATCGACCAAACAAGGGAATGGCAGTTCGTTCTGGCGATGCCGCAGTAACTGCCACTGCTGGTCAAGTTCTGGCTGTCCTTACGGCCGATTGCGCCCCAGTGGTAATTGTGGGCGATTCGGCGTTCGCGGTAGTCCACGCGGGGTGGAAAGGGCTTCTGGCGGGGGTTGTGGCTAATAGCGTCAACACTTTGCGCTCTCGGGGCGTGAATATTCGCCAAGCGGTATTGGGGCCGTGTATTCATCCCATAAATTATGAATTTGGACTCGATGATTTGAAATTATTAGCCAAAACTCTAGGTAATGAGGTGATCGGTACGACTTCATCTGGTGCTCCGGCGCTGGATCTCCCTAGTGCGGTGCGCTCCGCCGTGGCGGCAGCCAGGGTCGAGTCTTTTACCGATGTCGGGATTTGCACCGCTTCGTCGGCCGATTATTTTTCTTTCCGCCGGGACGGGGTTACGGGCCGCCAAGCGCTCGTAGCCGTAATGGAATAACGATCATGACTCTTGACGAGCAGTCTGATTCGATAACCGAACGGGTTGTCGAAGTTCAAGCTCGAGTAGATAGTTCCACCCTCGCTTCTGGTCGAACTCTTGGCTCAGTAAAATTAATTGCTGCGACCAAGACAGTCCCAGTAGCGAACATCTTGACTGCCATTAAGGCGGGCATCACCGACTTAGGCGAAAATCGGGCCCAAGAATTGACGACTAAGGCACCCGAAGTAGCGGCTCATAGCGAAGTGCATTGGCATTTTATCGGCAGCCTTCAGCGCAACAAAGTGAAAGTGCTTGCTCCGTGGGTTACGCTCTGGCATTCAATTGACCGAATCGAACTTGGCGAGACCATTGCGAGGTTTGCGCCGAAAGCGAGGGTGTTGATCGAAGTAAACGTTGCCGCCGAGCCTAATAAGTCTGGCTGTCAGGTCACCGAAGCCCCCTCGCTGGTCGATGCTTTGCGAGACCAAGGTTTGGCGGTGGCTGGGCTGATGGCTATTCCTCCCCCTCGGTCGAACGAATCTGATCCGATCCGTCATTTTGCCGCTCTGCGTATTTTGGCTGAATCTCTAGATTTAACTGAGCTTTCAATGGGCATGACTGACGATTATGAACTGGCGATCAGTGAAGGCGCAACGATGGTGAGAGTGGGGCGAGGGCTATTTGGTGATCGGCCCCCCGAACACCCGCTTAGGCGTTAGGATTGTCCTAGGAGGTCGTGCATTAAAGAGCACGCAAATTTTATGGCTTCACTTTGGCAAAAAACGATGTTGTACCTCGGTCTTCAAGACGACGGTTACGAATACAACGCGTCCGCGCCGTCATCGCCGCGATCCAACCAACCCGAACCTGAGCATTCTCGCAGCTTCGACGGAGGTTCATCAGCCGATTCTGACGACCTCTACGAAGAAGAGGGTCCTTACTCTGACGCGTACCGCGGGGGGATACGCACTATTCGTCCCAGCGAAAGTCGTTTGCCCGATTCTTCTGTACGACCGGTAGGAAAAGTTGACCAACCAAGTGGAGTTTCAACTAATAGAGCAGCAGTCTCTCGTTCGGCCGCCAGTGCGCCCGGAAAAGTTCATGTTGTTGATCCCCGAAGCTTTAATGATGCCCAAGAGATTGGTGACCGCTTAAAATCTAATCAAGCGGTAATCATAAATCTTCAAGGCACACCGAAAGACCTTCAGCGTCGACTTATCGATTTCACCAGCGGGCTTACTTACGCAGTAGGGGGCTCCATGTCGCGAGTTGCCGACGCAGTATTTTTGCTTTCTCCGACTGACGTCGAACTCTCGGAAGACGAGAAGGAGCGACTCGAGGCGCGCGGCCTCTATCGGCGCGACTAATCGCAAGTGGAAGTAATTTGCGCGGGTATAACTATTTTCATCGTCATACTTTTCGCTCGGGCGGTTATGTCCTGGTTCCCCCTGTCCCCTGGCACACCGGCGGCCCAAATCAGCGATGTTCTGGTGCTGCTCACCGACTGGGCCCTCAAGCCGTTACGGACAGTGATTCCGCCCGTAGGGATGATTGACCTTTCGTTCTTGGTGCTTACTATGGGGCTATTCATTATCCGTGGCTTTATCTGCGGTTAAGCCCTTTTCGTCTCCAGCCTGACAACGACCTACCCGATTGGATACTATTAAGCCATGACGACACCAAGTTCCAGAATGGATATTTCCGCCGACGAGCTACGCACTATCGAAATCAAGGAGGAGAAACGGCACGGATATAACCGCGACGATGTCGACGAACTTCTTGAGCGAGGCGCGGCGACGATTGAGCGGTTGATAGCAGAAAATCAACAACTCCGTTCTCGTTTGTCTCAAGGATCGACAAGTCCAGCTAAGCCCGCACCGGCCGCACCGAATGTTGAGCGCAGCTTCGATACCAGTGCCATACAGCGCACGCTCGTATTGGCGCAGCAAGTGGCCGACGAGGCAGTAGCTGATGCTCGCGCCCAAGCACAAAAAATCGTGGGCGATGCCCAATCTCAAGCGCAACAATTGGTTGCGGGAGCAGAGTCTCGGGCCGCCGAAATTGCTGAGAATGAACGCCAAAAACTAGAGGACGAAATAAATACTCTTCAGAGTGCTCGAGCAACTCTGGGGGTTGATGTTGACGCCCTAGAAGCCTTCGAAAGGGAATACCGCGACCGTTTACGTAACGCCCTTGAGGCCGAACTCGATTCCTTCAGCCGAATGCTGGCGGGGGGGGCGCAGCGTCCCGGAGTGCACCCCATATCATTACCAAGTCCATCAAGCGATCAGGCGTTGTGGTCGCAAGCAGGGGTCCAGGTGAAGGAAGAATCTGGTTCGCCTGCTAACTGGGATCCATCTCCCGCTGGCGGTTGGGCTAACGATGAGTCGGCTCCCGCGCCGGGAGACGAAAGTCTTGATGACGATGCGTTTTTTGCATCACTGCGCGACGCGGTTCGTGAAGAAGCTCCTTTGGGCGCGGAAGCAGTTAGCTCTAACGAAGATACGGGTGAGCAGCGTAAGTTGTTTAAGCGCCGGAAGTAGAACTCGCTTTAACTATACGTAGTAAGACCGAGTCACCCTCCACAACAAAGGCATCTAGTTCACTCGTAGATTCCTTGATGCTCTTTACGTTCCAACTTGTAGCTAGTACTTCAGGAGCAATCATTGCTTTATGAAGTTCTGCCGCTCGGGCGACGATCCCGTCAGAAAATATTTCCACCTCTATGCGGTCAGAAAGTTCGAAATCGAGATTACGGCGCAGTTCGTTGATCGCCCTAACCAGTTCGCGAGCGATTCCTTCCAGTCGCAGTTCTTCGTTGATAGTGATATCAATAGCGACTGCCGACCCCTCTTGCTCGACGAGGATCAGTTCGTCGTGAGCCGTAGCTCGAATCTCAACGTCGTCGGCCGTCAATTCGATTTCAAAGCCATCGATAATGAGCGAGTAACTGCCTTTATCGCTTAACGCTTGTGCGAGAGAGCGGCCGTCTAGGTCGTTAAGGGCTGACTTAACTTGGGGCATAAGTGAACCCACTCGGGGCCCTAGTAGTCGAAAATTGGGGACTACCCGGTACTGCAGTAGTCCCGCGAGTTCTCCTATCGTCTCAACTTTCTTTACGTTTAATTCGTCAGAGATTTCCTTCTCTATCTCGTCCGAAAGTGTTACCCCGCCCGGGACAAATACGACTGCTCGGCTGAGAGGCTGACGAACTTTAATACGGGCTTCAGTCCGAGCTGAACGTCCTAGAGTCACCAACAACCGTGCCTGCGCCATGGCCAGCTCGAGATCTTCGTCTATAGCGGCAGTATCGGCTTCGGGCCAGTTCGCGAGATGGACTGATTCTTGATGATCGGTAAGATTTCCCCATATCTCATCACTCACGAACGGACAAAACGGAGCGAGCAGCAATACAACCGTGCGTAAACATTGGTAGAGGGTTGCGTGAGCGTCTGAGTCGGAGGATTTCCAGAATCTTGCTCTTGACCTTCGTACGTACCAGTTAGAAAGATCGTCAACGAAGTTCTCTATCGCCTGAGCGCCAGTGAGAGCGTCAAAGTTTTCTAGTGCTTCGGTGACATTAAGGATCGTGCTGTTGAGCCGAGATTTTATCCACCGATCCAGCACCGGTTGATTTTTTGTTTCGGTCGGCAAGGTGGGCTCCCATCCGTCGAGCCGAGCGTAGGTAGTAAAAAATGAATAAATATTCCAGAGGGTAAGAATAAATTTTCGAGCCGCCTCTTCGATCATCTTCTCGTCTACTCGCCGGTTGGTCCAAGGCGACCCGGCCGAAAAGAAGTACCACCGCAAAGAATCAGCCCCTTGGGCATTGAGTATTTCCCAGGGCTCAATAGCATTACCGCGAGACTTCGACATTTTCTGGCCATCGCTGTCAACGACATGCGCAAGGCATACGACATTTTGGTACGGAGAGCGTTCAAAGACCAAGGTGTTAACGGCAAGAAGAGAGTAAAACCACCCTCGAGTTTGATCGATGGCCTCACATATGAAATCGGCGGGGAACTGCTTTTCGAATAGGTCTTTATTCTCAAACGGATAGTGAAGTTGGGCCGCGGGCATAGCCCCCGAATCGAACCAAGCATCAAGGACCGGATCGATCCGGCGAGATTTTCCTCCGCAACTAGGACAAGGGATAATTATGCTGTCGACTTCGGGCCGGTGTAGTTCTAATTCGCTTAAATCGTGACCTGACTGCTCAGACAATTCTTGTCGTGAACCTATGCATTGGTCGTTCCCACAGTCGGGACAGCGCCAGATAGGGAGTGGAGTTCCCCAAAATCGGTCGCGGGACAGCGCCCAGTCAACGTTGTTCTCTAACCAATCCCCGAATCGCCCAGTACGAATATGTTCGGGATGCCAGCCGATCTCATTATTCTCCTTAATCATTTCCTGCTTTTGATCTGAAGTACGAGCAAACCAAGTCGGAGAAGCTCGATAAATAAGAGGAGTAGCGCATCGCCAACAGTGAGGGTAAGAGTGGCTGTAGTCGACGACCCTTACCAATAGTCCAGTTTTCTCTAAGTGTTTGATTATCGAATCGTCAGCATCTTTTACGAACTCACCGAAGTAATCCGGCACGCTCGCGTCGAATTTGGCTTCTCCATCGACGGGGTTAAAAACTGGAAGTTTTTCCGCGAGACCGATCGTACGGTCTGTATCACCAAAAGCAGGCGCGATATGCACAACCCCAGAGCCGTCTTCTATGGTGACGAAATCAGCCGCTACGACCCTAAATGCTTCAGAGTCGTCAGTAGCAATTACGTCGTACGGTCGCTGATAGTGAGCTCCTACTAGTTCAGCCGCGGCTACTTCACCGACAACTTGAGCATCTTCACCTAGTACGGCCGAGACTCGATTTTCGGCCAAAATTAAATCTCGTCCCGTAGTCTTTACCCGTACGTATTTAATTTTTGGATTGATGGCGGCCGCTACGTTAGATAAAAGAGTCCAAGGAGTGGTCGTCCAAATCAGTAAATCGGCATCGCTCTCTAACAAAGGAAAGCGAACGTAGATCGATGGTTCAACTATGTCTTCGTAGCCCTGAGCAACTTCGTGGCTTGACAACGCAGTGCCACAGCGACCGCAGTAGGGGACTACCTTGAATCCTTCGTAGAGTAAGTTTCGGTCCCATAGGGTTTTTAATTGCCACCAGACACTTTCTACGTAATCGTTAGAGAGAGTCCAGTACGCACTATCGGTATCAAGCCACATGCCGATACGTTTAGTAAGCGTGGTCCATTCTTCGACGTAACGGTGAACAGATTGGCGGCAAAGATCGTTAAATTTACCGATTCCGTATTCTTCAATTTGTTGTTTATGAGTAAATCCCAACTCTTTTTCTATTTCCAGCTCTACCGGCAGTCCGTGGCAATCCCAGCCACCTTTTCGGGCTACAAAACGTCCTCGCATGGTGTGAAATCGGGGATATAGGTCTTTAAAAGATCGGGCCCAAATATGGTGAAGGCCAGGCCGACCGTTGGCGGTAGGAGGGCCTTCATAAAAGACCCATTCGGGTGCCCCCGCGCGGCGAGCAAGCGATTGAGCGAATACGTCGTCTCTGTCCCATTGGGCCAGGACCTTCTCCTCTAGGGCAACAAGGTCAAGACCGGTCTCGACGGCTTCAAAAGGCATGACTGCGAGCGTATCGTGACCGCCGCTATCATTGGTTGTTGTTTTTGTGCTCTGGGCTATTCGGGCTTAGGCCCAAAGCCCTAGTTGGGCCATTAAACAAGAGAAAAGGAGTTTTATGGGCCGGCTAAGGCTACGCTGCCCGTTCACCTTCTTTGCAGTAAAAAGACCTTCGATTTAACGCCAACGATGATGGGGGTGGGCATGCCGAAAAAATCGGGCCCGCGTAAAGCGAATAGTAAAACCAAAAAAGTCGGAGCCAAAAGTTCGACTTTGGCTAAAAAGGTCGCCGCGAAGAAATTAGCGGAAGCCAAAAAGAAAGCGGAAGCGCAAAAGAAAGCCCTTGCGGCCAAGAAGGTCGCCGAGGCTAAAAAAGCTGCTACGGCTAAAAAAGTAGCTGCGGCCAAAAAGGTCGCCGCGAAGAAATTAGCGGAAGCCAAAAAGAAAGCGGAAGCGCAAAAGAAAGCCCTTGCGGCCAAGAAGGTCGCCGAGGCTAAAAAGGTCGCCGCGAAGAAATTAGCGGAAGCCAAAAAGAAAGCGGAAGCGCAAAAGAAAGCCCTTGCGGCTAAAAAAGCTGCGGCGGCTAAAAAGGTCGCCGAGGCTAAAAAAGCTGTTGCGGCTAAAAAGGCTGCGGCGGCTAAAAAGGTCGCCGAGGCTAAAAAAGCTGCTACGGCTAAAAAAGCTGCGGAACGAAAAGCTGAGGCCGATAGAAAAGCCGAAATTAAGCGGGCTCTATTCGAGGAAAAAGAACGATTAAGATTGGAGGCTTTAGCCCAAGCCGAAGAAGAACGCCGGGCTAAAGAAGAAGCCGCCGCCGCTCTCGCCGCTTTAGGTACTCGGTGCGAACTGTCAGGATTTTATGTCAAACCTTCACCCTCTGAGCTAACTTCCACCACGATTGGCCAGCTGCGCGAAAAATTAGTTAAAGAAAAAGAAGAACTTGAACGCAAAGCCAATGAATTTCTTGCCGAAGCGGAAGCGTTGGCTCGGGAACGTGAAGGGGGAGATACTCAGTTTGACGAAGAGTCGGGTGATGGCGACACGATTAACACCGAACGTGAGCGAGACTTGCTGCTGTCTGCTTCGGCTCGAGCGGTTGTTGAACAAATCGACGAAGCCTTGGAGCGCATTAAAAATGGTACTTACGGGGTGTGCACTCCTGCTGGGCGAGCGATCCCTCTCGAACGACTAGAGGCGATTCCGTGGGCTGATGTCTGCGTAGATTGCAAGTCGCGTGCCGACCGGCGTCGATAGTTCGTCCTCGGAAAGTCGAAGACCTGCTTCTTCGTCCGCGCGGCGCAAGGGAGCTCGACTGGCTACGGCGGTGGCGTTAACTGTAATTGTCGCTGACCAACTTTCTAAATGGTGGGCAGTTTCTAATCTGGCTGATAATCCCTTAACTCTCGTTGGTTCGTATATTTCTTTTGAGTTAAGTCGCAATTCTGGTAGTGCGTTGAGCCTTTTCCAAGGATTCACTCCGATCCTCGCGATACTGGCGGTAATCCTTACCGTTGTTCTCGTCCGGGTGATTCAACGCTCGGAAGACTTACTGAGCATTTTTGGTCTCGCACTCATTCTCGGTGGGGCAGTGGGGAATTTGATTGACCGAATTTTTCGAGCCCCCGGAATTTTTGAAGGTTCGGTAGTGGATTTTATCCGGGTGGGCAGTTTCCCAATTTTCAATATTGCCGATTCAGCCATAACCGTCGGCGCGGTGGTAGTAGTGGTGGCTTCATTCACTCACGGGGGGCGCCGCGGTGCGCCTAAGCAAGTCTGATGAGCCAAATGGATCCAATCATTGTTCCCGAATCTCTAGCCCAAGAGCGCATAGACCGAGCGCTAGCGTTGATTACGGGCTGGAGCCGAACTGATATTCAGGACCTTCTAAAAACCGAGAAAATCTTTGTTAACGAAAAATTGGTGAACAAAAGTTATCGGTTAACACCCCGCGACCGAATCGACATCATTTCTTCACCGCCCCTACCCCCACCTCTTGGCCCAGAAGCGGTAGATATAGAAGTTCGTTATTTTGACGAGGACGTAATTGTCGTCGCCAAACCTGCCGGTTTGGTCGTTCATCCAGGAACTGGCAACGAACACGGCACATTGGTCCACGGGCTATTGCAAGAGTTCCCAGAAATCGCTGAGGTAGGTGAAAGCGGTCGACCAGGAATCGTTCATCGCCTAGATCGCGATACAAGCGGGCTAATGGTAGTCGCGCGGTCTGCTGCGGCCTACGTCGAACTAGTCGATGCTTTAGGAGAAAGAAAAGTAACTCGCAAGTATGTGGCTTTAGTAGAGGGCGTTCCTGACGCCCGACGCGGTGTAATCGACGCTCCTATCGGTCGCTCTACTCGTAGTCGAACGCGTATGGCAGTGCGAGATTCCGGCCGTCCAGCAAGAACTCATTACGAAGTTGAAAAAATATGGTTGGACCCCCACGTTTCTTTGTTGGCGGTTCGACTGGAGTCAGGGCGTACCCACCAAATTCGCGTGCATTTTTCTGCCATCAGTCACCCAGTTGTGGGTGACGGCACTTACGGTTCATCAGAAAAAAGTTCTCGGATAATTTCGCGGCCCTTCTTGCATGCCGCCGGACTATCTTTTAACCATCCGGTAAGTGGAGAACCGCTTAATTTTACTGAACCTCTTACCCCCGACCTACTCCACGCTCTTGAAGCTTTGGGGCCAGCGCAAGACTCGGTCTAACTAGCCTTAGCTGATTTTTCGGGGTGCCCTTGGCGAGTACGTTTTATTAATTCACCAATAGTCACTTGCTCAAGAATCGAACGGCGTTCTTCGGCCGCGGCGATCCATACTTCTTGAAGAACGCAGTGACCTTCACAGTGGTCATGTTTCCCCAGCGGGGTGACTAGCGGACCCTCTACTGCGGCAATGATTGAGGCCACCGTGATTTCGTCCGGGGAGCGGGTTAAGTTGTAGCCCCCACCGATTCCGCGCTTAGAGCGAACAATCCCCGCACCCTTTACCGCGAGAAGTATTTGTTCTAGGTAAGGCTGGGGGAGCCCAGTACGCTCGGCTATTTCTTTTACCGAGGTAGGCCGGCTCGTCTTCCAATCCGCCTGGTGGAGAGCGAGAGAGAGCAATGCTCTTACGGCGTAGTCGCTGCGGGTCGATATCTTCACTTAATCATCTTTACACACTCAGGCCGCTGGTGGGTCTCCAGTCGGCCTAATCTCCTTTAGTGACCCCAATCAGCCCCGTTGTCCCAGTTTACGATGGCCCAGGATTATCGTCACTCATGCCCACCTTGTTAGGGGTCGGTGATGAGTCGTGGTTACCCGAGCCCTGTCGTCGCGCTCGCTCGGTGGTGCTGTTGGTGATTGATGGATTGGGTTGGGAGGCGATCCGATCTCGCCCCGAACAACTTCCCACCCTCTCCTCTTTCGTGGGGGGATCTATAAGCACGGTCGCGCCGTCTACCACTGCCGCCGCTCTCACCTCGATCACTACTGGTGTGGCACCAGCCCATCACGGCTTGATCGGCTACCGCATTAGGGTCGATGGTTCGGTGCTTAACGCTCTCTCGTGGCGTTTCCCCGATCGCGCTCCACCCGATCCCAGTTCAGTGCAGAGAGTTGCACCATTTCGCGGTCAATCGGTTCCCGTAGTTACTAAATATGAGTTTGCTCGCTCAGGGTTCACCCAAGCTCATCTAAGAGGGGGACCTTTTTGGGGCTGGCATACCGTTTCAACGCTGATCGGAGAATGCCGCCGACTCTCTGACCTGGGCTCACCCCTGATTTATTCTTACTATCCCGGAGTTGATGAAGTGGCGCATCAATACGGTCTCGAAAGTTCTTTCTACGAATCTGAATTAAGTTTTGTCGACCATATGGTCAAAGAACTACTGTCGGTGCTCTCTTCGGACACCGCTTTAGTCTTAACTGCTGATCACGGGCAAGTAAATATTGAGCCTGAATCCTGGCTTGGGCTTAGCGCGGTAGAAGACTTAGTCGACGAATGCTCCGGCGATGGACGCTTTCGCTATCTCCACTCCCGCCGGGGAAGAGCTCAAGACTTGCTGGCCACGGCGCAAGACGCTTACGGCGCTCAAGCATGGGTGCGGTCAAAAGAAGCGTTGCTAGATGAGGGTTGGTTGGGACCAACCCCAACGCCCGCGGTGATTCGTCGTATCGGCGACGTGGTGTTAGCGGCTTCAGATTCGGTGGCCTTTATCGACCCAAAGCTGCCCGGAGAGGCAAGATTGCGCTCGGCTCACGGTTCACTCACGGCCGCCGAAATGGAAGTGCCCCTTCTGGCCCACCGGGGTTTGCGAGCCTAAAGGACTATTCGCAATCGTTCGCGGTAATGGCTAGGTTGACTAATCACAGCCGTGTAAGTTCCACAACTAACGAATCTTCTATATTCGATGAGGAAAAATGAGTTCTTCGTTCGTACATCTCCATCTGCATACCGAGTACTCGATGCTCGATGGGGCGGCTCGTATCCCTGACGTAATAGCCCGTGCGGTTGAAGACGGTCAACCCGCTATTGGTATTACCGATCACGGAAATATGTACGGGGTTCTCGAGTTTGCCAAGACTGCTCGCTCGCAAGGAGTAAAGCCGATTGTTGGCACTGAAGCCTATTTTGTCACCACGAGTCGTTTTGACCGCCCTAAGCGCGAACATCACAAGATTTTCCACTTAACCCTTTTGGCTATGAACACAATTGGGTATCACAACTTGATGAAAGCCGCTTCGGCTGCTTTTATCGATGGTTATTTCTATAAGCCTCGTATGGATTTTGAGTTGTTAGAACGTTACGGCGAAGGCCTCGTTGCGACTACTGGCTGTTTGGGGAGTTCGGTATGTCAAGCAATTTTGGCGGGGGATAATACGGGGGCACGAGATCTGGCGGCCAAGTTTGTGGATGTCTTGGGTCGAGAAAACTTTTTTGTCGAACTCCAAGATCATGGCCTTGAAGAACAAAAAGTCGTCAACCGAGAGTTATTAAAAATTGCCAAAGAATTAAATATTGGTCTTCTCGCAACCAACGATTCCCATTACACCAACCGTGAAGACGCAGAGGCCCACGATGCGCTTTTGTGTGTTCAAACTGGCCGCACAGTTGATGACCCTAACCGTCTTCGTTTTGAAACTGATGAGTTCTATCTCAAATCGGCATCAGAAATGCGCCACCTTTTTCGAGATCACGAAGAAGCTTGCGACAACACGCTGCTTATCGCTCAGCGGGCTGATTTCGAGCCGGTGTTTGGTAGCCCAGTTTTACCAGCCTTCCCAACCCCTCCTAACCACGACGAGGACTCGTATCTGCGTGAACTGACCATGGAAGGAGCTAAGACGCGTTACGGAGAAAATCTTGCTCCCCACGTCATTGAGCGGATAGAGCATGAGTTGACCGTAATTAAATCAATGGGTTTCTCGGCGTATTTCTTGGTGGTCTGGGACTTGGTCAGATTTGCGCGCGAAAGCGGGATTCGCGTCGGACCGGGGCGAGGCAGCGCCGCAGGATCGTGCGTAGCTTTTTGTCTGCGCATTGTTGATATCGATCCAATTCGCTACGACTTGCTCTTTGAACGGTTCTTGAATCCTGGCCGCCAGCAAATGCCTGATATCGATATGGACTTTGACTCAAGGTACCGCAGTGACGTAATTCGTTACGCAGCTGAACGCTACGGGTCAGACCACGTTGCCCAAATCATCACTTTTTCTACAATAAAAGCCCGCGCTGCGGTTCGTGATGGTGCTCGCGTGCTTGGTTATCCCCCCATGTTGGGCGACAAAATTGCCAAATTGATGCCGCCCCACATAATGGGGCGCGATACTCCTCTGAGCGCGTGTCTTGAATTAGAAAAAGGTCATGAAGATGGCTACAAGATGGCGATAGAACTCCGCCAGTTGTACGAAAGTGATGCCGACGCTCGTCGAGTAGTCGATGTCGCTCGCGGCTTAGAGGGTTTGCGCCGCCAAGACGGTATTCATGCTGCCGCGGTAGTAATTACTCGTGAACCGCTAACCGACTATTTGCCTATTCAACGCAAGCCCACTGCGGGTGGAGATATAGAAAACGCCCCCATAGTCACGCAGTACGAAATGCATGGAGTTGAAGACCTCGGTCTACTCAAGATGGATTTCCTTGGGCTTCGCAACCTAGATGTTATGGAGATAACCCTTGACTTGATTGAAGCCTCAACGGGCCAGCGCATTGATATTGACGATGTTGTACTGGACGACGAAACAACATTCGAGATGTTGCGTCGAGGGGACACGGTGGGGGTGTTCCAACTTGAAGGTGGGCCGATGCGCTCTCTCCTTCGCTCGCTTTCCCCGACTCGTTTTGAAGACATAGCCGCGTTAGTAGCCCTTTATCGCCCTGGACCAATGGCGCAAAACTGGCATAACGAGTACGCCGACAGAAAAAATGGCCGCAAAGAAGTTAGTTACCCGCATCCTGATCTTGAAGACATCTTGGCTCCTACTTACGGTTTGATGATTTATCAAGAACAGCTAATGCGAGTGGCGCAGTTGCTGGCGGGATATTCACTTGAAGAGGCCGACAACTTACGCAAGGCCACTGGTAAAAAAGATCGTAAATTGATCGCCAAAGAACGATCTAAGTTCGTTGATGGTTGTGTGACTCAAGGCTATGAGCGTGATTTCGGGGAAAAGATTTTCGACACGATTGAGCCTTTTGCTGATTACTCATTCAACAAGTCCCATTCAGTGGGCTACGGGTTCCTCGCCTACCAAACTGCGTATCTTAAGGCCAACCACCCGGTTGAGTTTTTTGCCGCCCTCCTTACCAGCGTGCGCAGCAATAAAGACCAAACGGCAATATTTCTTAACGAGTGCCGACAATTAGGAGTTCCGGTGCTAGTCCCTGACGTTAATGAGTCGGAACAAGATTTCGTAGTAAGAATAGATGCTGAAGGTAAATCGGTTATTCGTTACGGTATGGCTTCGATACGCAATGTCGGTGAAGGTGTCGTTGAGCACATAGTCGTTGCCCGTAAGAGTGGAGGACCGTTTAAAGATTTCCAAGACTATTGCGAACGAGTCGATCCAGTAGCACTCAATAAACGAACGGTTAAGTCTTTGGCTCAGTCGGGCGCGTTTGATTCTCTCGGTCACCCTCGCAAAGGGTTGGTAGAAGTTCATGAAGCAATTAGTGATTCGATTATGGAACGCCGGCGGCGCTTAGACCAAGGAACGTTGAGCTTCTTTGATCTTGAATCAGGCGGCTTAAGTGCCAGTGACGACGCAAGCACCGAAATTCCCGAAGTTGAATACGATAAATCTGAACGGCTAACTATAGAAAAAGAAATGCTCGGTCTTTATGTAAGCGATCACCCTCTACTTGGTGTGGAGCATGGGCTAGCTCGGCTCACCGACGGAACTATTAGTGAGTTGCGCGAAAGAGGCGATGGTGTGGTGTGTACCTTCGGTGGAGTAGTCACGGGGCTAACTCGCCGTCATACTCGCAAGGGAGATTTGATGGCGAGTTTCTTCCTTGAAGACTTAGCCGCGGTCATCGAAGTTATGGTCTTTCCTAAAGTTATGCAGAGCGTTGGGGATTTACTTGAAGATGACGTAGTGGTTTGCGTGCGCGGTCGGATCGACCAGCGCGACGAAGCGGTAAAGCTCACCGCGCTTGAAGTTAAGCGCCCAGTATTAACCACCGAAGATGCTCCAATACGAGTCCGGGTTCCTCTAACTACGCTTTCTGACGACCGGGTGGCGATTTTACGGTCGCTGCTTTCTCGTCATCCTGGGAATAGTCCGGTATATGTCCATTTAGAGGCTCGAGAAAAAACCACAGTGATAAAGGTGGGTGATGCCTTCCGGGTGGCACCCACTAACGGCTTATTTGGTGAATTGCGGGAACTTCTCGGGGAGCACTGCTTGCTGTAAAAGGCTTGATCTTTACTGCCGTGATCCTTAATCAAGGTTTTTACTGGGGTGGCGTGCCATGCTTTGCTCGTGCAAATAGGAGTTCTTGGTGCCACTGGCCCTGCGGGTCGGGGAATAGCAGCTCGGCTGGCGAGCTTGGGCTACGAGGTTTTGGCGGGTTCGCGTGCGCTCGAGCGCAGTGAGTCTGCGGTCTTGGCATTACAGGAAAAGTGGGGGAATAAAGTGAAAACTTTATTCCCCGTCGATAACGATTCCGCGGCCAACTGCGAGATGGTAATCGTGGCTACTAATTGGGAAGCCGCAGTAGATACCACCATTTTGTATTCATCAGCATTGGCCGGTCGGACAGTTATCGCTATGGCCAATGGTCTAGAAAAAGTTGGACAAGAATTTCGTCCCGTGATTCCACCCGAAGGATCGTTGAGCGCAGCTATTCAGGCCGCGGCCCCCGAAGCAAAAGTAGTGGCGGCGTTTCAACATATTCCCGCTTCAGCGTTCGCGGCTCTCGATAAAAAAATGGAAGGTGATGTCGTTGTGTGTGGTGACGACGATGATGCCCGTAATGTGGTTTTAGGTTTAGTGGCGTCTATGCCCGATTTGCGTGGTTTCGATGCCGGGTCGTTAGTGAACGCAGTAGGTATAGAAACTTTTGCTGCTGATCTTCTTTCGATAAATCTTCGTCATAAAGGAAAAGGAACACTGAGATTTTTAGGCCTAGAAGGATATTCACCTGAGGCTAATAGGTGAGCATAGAGTTATTTGATACCGCGGCCCGTAAGGTCGTTCCGTTTACTCCTGAAAAAGTTGTCCGGATGTATATATGCGGGATAACTCCTTACGATTCAACTCACCTAGGTCATGGAGCAACTTATCTTATTTACGATCTTTTGATTCGCCGTCTAGAAGACTTAGGCCATGAAGTGAGAATGGTTCGAAATATTACTGATGTTGATGACTCGATTTTGCCTAAAGCGAGAGAATTGGGGATTCCCTATCTTGAACTCGCTGCATCTGAGATTTCTCGCTTTCAGTCAGATATGGACGCTCTCGATATTCGACCACCTTTTGCTGAACCACGAGCAACTGAATCAATTAATGCGATTATAGAGATGATTAATCAGTTACTTATTTCTGAGCATGCTTATCTTACTCACGGCACAGTTTATTTTGACGTGTCGACTTTCTCCCGCTTCGGCGAATTGTCGCATTACTCGGTTGAGCACATGATTAAGTTGGCGCGCGCTCGCGGTGGGCGACCTGACGACCCTCATCGCAAAGATCCACTCGACTTTGTACTTTGGCAGCCATCGTTATCCGATGAACCTGCTTGGCGCGCACCTTTTGGTGTCGGACGCCCGGGTTGGCATATTGAGTGCTCTGCTATGGCCATGGAAACCCTAGGCCCCGTAATCGATCTTCACGGCGGAGGAACCGATCTGATTTTTCCGCATCACGAATGTGAAGTGGCTCAAAGCGAAAGCGTTACCGGTGAAACATTTGTAAAGCACTGGCTGCATTCGGCGATGGTGAGTTACGAAGGCGAAAAAATGTCAAAGTCTCTCGGCAACTTGGTGTTTGTCAGCGATTTGCTCAAGGTGGCCGATCCTCGGGCTATTCGCTTGGCCTTGATGCGCCATCATTACCGTTCAGGTTTTGAATGGCACGATACCGACCTCGACGAGGGGGTCGCGCTATTGCATCGCCTTAGCGCGGCGGCGGACAGTTCGGCTGGCCCTAACCCCGCCCCCTTCGCCACGAGGGTGCGGGAGGCTATCGATAATGATCTCGATGCCCCGCGTGCCCTTGAAGCGCTTGACGATTTAGCCAGTGCCATACTTTCTATCGATTCCACCGATCCCGCAATCGATAAAACTGCGCCCACGATACTGAAAGAACTCGGTCATTTAATGGGTATCAACCTAGATCGACCCCTTGAGTAGGCGGTTCAATTTTTACGTTTTTGCTGGACCGAGCGAAAACGTTGCCGATGAACCTCTCTCACGCTGATACCGTCGGTTCTGATATGGCGAATGAAGTTATAGTCACCTTGCCCGATGGGTCCCAGCGGTCAGTTACTGCTGGTTCGACGCCACAAGATGTAGCGAAAAGCATCGGTTCGCGTTTGGCCAAAGATGCCTTAGCGGCTCGAATCGATGACGAGTTCGCCGATCTATCCACGCCAATTACTCGCGACGCCAAAATCGAAATTGTGGTTCCGGCATCTCCGGCGGGAAGGGAAGTGCTCCGACATTCCACTGCCCACGTTTTGGCCCAAGCAGTGACCGATCTCTATCCTGGTGCTCGCTATGCCATCGGGCCAGCTATCGATGATGGTTTTTATTACGACTTCGAACTAGCTGATGGGGCGCACTTCACTGATGCGGACTTGGAACAAATCGAAGCCCGAATGCGCGAGATCGTCAAGGACGATCAGTCATTTGAACGCGATGAGGTAGATCGTGATTCTGGCCTCACTATTTTCTCTAATCAGCCGTTTAAGCAAGACATAATTGAGCGAGTTGAGGGATCAGAAGTAAGCAGCGGCTCGGTAATCAGCCTTTATCGCAACAAGCGTTCCGACGGCAGCGAGTTTGTTGATCTGTGCCGTGGCCCTCACGTTCCGTCTACTAAACGTTTGGGGTCATTCGCGTTATTAAAAGTGGCGGGCGCATATTGGCGGGGCGATGAAACCGGGCCAATGTTGCAACGCATTTACGGAACCGCGTGGGAGTCGAACACTGCGCTCAAGGAACACCTTGAACGGCTCAAAGAAGCGGAACTTCGAGACCACCGCAGACTAGGCGCCGAATTAGATCTGTTTTCATTTCCACCCGAGATAGGCGGGGGTCTGCCGGTATTTCACCCCAAAGGCGCGATGGTGAGAAAGCTTATGGAGGATTACTCCCGAGCAGAACATGAAGCCGCGGGTTATGAGTTCGTTTGGACACCACATATTGGTAAAGCATCACTATTTGAAATATCGGGTCACTTGGAGTGGTACTCCGAAGGGATGTATCCACCCATGGAGATGGAGGGGGCGACTTATTACCCCAAGCCCATGAATTGCCCCGGCCACATGCTTATTTATCGCTCGCGGTCGCGTTCTTATCGAGACCTGCCTCTACGATTTTTCGAATTTGGAACGGTCTACCGTTTTGAACGATCGGGCGTTATCCACGGTCTAACGCGAGTGCGAGGTATCACCCAAGACGACAGCCATATCTTTTGTTCTCCCGAAGATTTGCCTGGCGAACTAGCAAGCTTGCTGGCCTTTGTGCTGAAGATATTGCGCACTTTTGGTCTTGATGATTTTGAAGCCGAGCTGTCTACTCGTCCCGAAAAGTTCGTAGGCGAGGTATCGGATTGGGATCGCGCCACTGATGCCTTGCGCCACGCATTAGAGCAGGCCGGGATTCCTTACGTCATCGCTGAGGGTGAGGGGGCGTTTTACGCTCCAAAAATTGACGTTCACGTACGGGACGCTATTGGCCGACGCTGGCAGCTTTCTACTCTACAAGTCGATCTTGCCTTGCCCACTCGCTTCGACCTGGAGTACGTAACCCCAGCCAATCAGCGCGCGCGTCCGTGCGTGATTCACCGTGCGCTGTTTGGATCAATCGAACGATTTTTCGGAATTCTGCTTGAGCACTACGCCGGAGCTTTTCCGACGTGGCTGGCTCCCGTGCAGGTGGTGGTTTTACCGGTCGCTGATCGCCATAACGAGTTTGCCTCGGTAATAAAAAATCGCTTGCATTCTCTTGGGCTTAGGTCAGAAGTCCACGACGCCCACGCCGACACTCTGGGCGCGCGGGTTCGCCGAGCAAAAACCGAGAAGGTCCCCTATGTCCTTGTAGTGGGCGACGAAGATGTTGCTGCGCAAACAGTGGGAGTAAACAAGCGGGGAAGCGACGACCCGCAACGGGGAGTTCCTGTGGACACCTTCATAGCTCAACTTCAGCAAAGCGTCGCGGAACGCTCATGAGCATGGGTAGGATTTGGGCCGGCTGGCGGCGCGAATACGTTGAAGATGTAGCAAACAACGAACCGAAGTCAGAATGCGTTTTCTGCGATCTTTCTGGACAAGAGGACAGCTTTCAAGTGATTGCCGACGGTGAGGATTCTTTTGCTGCGATCAATATTCACCCGTACACATCGGGGCACTTGTTGGTGATTCCCCGTAGACACATCGGCACTCTTGACTCGCTAAATACCAATGAGGCGAATTCGGTTATGGCAATGACGCAAGCTGCGACAACCGCAGTCAACTCTGCGTACGCCCCCGATGGTATCAATATCGGGATTAATCAAGGTAGAGCGGCTGGAGCCGGTTTACCTAATCATCTCCATGTTCATGTTCTTCCTCGATGGATCGCTGATACCAACTTCATGACATCAGTAGCCGAAGCCCGGGTTCTTCCTGAGGCCCTTGATGAAACGCGTGATCGCCTGCGCGCGGCGTGGCCGAAGAAGTGAGCAAACCTGTGTCTGATAAAACCCCTGCCGCTGCGCCCGAAACCGTCGGCGATTCGTTGCCCGACGAACTAAACGTAACGGCTTATGTTGGCCCTTATATATTTCCCGATATCCGTCGTCGCCGCATCGCGGCAACAATTTTGGCGATCATTTCAGTTATCGGCCTAGGGGCAGGCATCTCTGCGGGCAATATTGGAGTAATTATCGGTGGAGTGGTTATCGGGGTTATTTCGCTATGGTTTTTTTTGGCTGCATGGCCGCTGGCTATCGACCAAACCGAAGCCTTGGCTATCGCCAGCCGAACCGTCGGGTTCGCCGTGGGGCATGCTTCGGCCCAGATCGGTTGGACCGGACTTCGTTCCCGGCCTTCGTGGCGAATATTGGTCTATTCCACCGAATCGCCCCCAGACATTCGGGGGCTAGTGGAGATCGATGCGGTTGACGGACAAGTCATTGGTGACTACTTAGAAGCCAATCCTGAAGACTGGTCAGATTTAGAGCCAACCACTCCCTAGAGTTTTACTTAAAAACTAGGTGTTATCAAAGTCTGCTCTAGGTGTGATAAATTTATTTATCCGTGAAATTTGAAGATAAATTTTGTTGGTTATTAGATTCAAGTTTTTAATAAAAAAATGCAATTAAACAGTTTGGAAGTAGGTAGGTAAGTGATTGATCGACGGTGGCGAGATTCGGTCGAGCGAGGTCTTGAGCCCGTAGGGCGGGCGCTCGTTCGCATAGGGATTTCGGCTGACGCACTGACTGTGTTCGGGCTTTTCGCTGCGATAGTCACGGCTTTGCTTATCGCCAACGGGAATTTGCTTCTGGCAGTCTTTGGGTTAATCGCGACGGGAATACCAGACATCCTTGATGGGTCAGTCGCTCGCCAAAGCGGGACTGCGAGCGAGCGAGGAGCATTTTTCGATTCAGTGTTTGATCGCATTGCTGATGCCGTCATCCTCGGTGGTGTGGCGTGGCACTTAAGTTCGCAGGGCTCGCAACTGCCAATATTGGTTTTCGCGGTGCTTGCTCTAACGATGTTGGTTTCTTACGAACGGGCTAAAGCTGAAGCACTCGGCCTTTCGGCTCGAGGAGGGATCATGGAACGGCTGGAGCGATTCGTCCTCTTAGGTATCGGTCTCGCTCTTGACATCCTCGTGCCAGTGTTGTGGATCATGCTCGTCTTGACCGCCATTACTGCTGTTCACCGCTTCGTGATGGTTTGGCGCCAAGCAACTCCCGACAGGGGCCGCCGGTTATCACGACCTAGTCGAAGTATTCGTGCTCGGCGCGCGCGTCGCGTATCTCGCGTATCGAGCTAGTGCGGAGGCGGCTCGACGTTTACCTGCGTCAGTCAGTCGTCCGCTCGCTCGCTCGGCTGGTGTAATAGCGTCAGTCGCTACTCCCGCGCGAAGAGCGCAAGTAAAACGAAATCTTGCTCGAATTACTGATGATCAACTGAGTGATGATGAAATGCGTAGAGCGGTGGCTCAAGTTTTTGAAAACTATTCTCGTTACTGGCTTGAGTTGTTTCGCAGCGGTGATGGCAATTTTGGTGCTATGGAGCTTAAGGGAAGAAATCATCTCGACGAATTATCGGGGGGCGCAATATTGGCGCTTCCTCATCTAGGCAATTGGGATTTAGGGGGCGGGTTCCTTTGCTCGCAGGGTTTCCCGCTGACCGTGGTCGCGGAAACGATTGAGCCCCCAGAATTATTTGAGTTTTTCACTGCTAGCAGAGAAAGATTAGGGATGGAGGTAGTTCCTCTTGATACACAGGCGACCGGAAAATTAATTAAAGCTCTCGACGCTGATCGATTGGTGTGTTTAGTCGCCGATCGAGATATCAGCGGCGACGGGGTTGAAGTGGAATTTTTCGGTGAACGCACCAAAGTTCCCGGCGGCCCCGCCTTGTTGGCATTGCGAACCGGCGCACCGCTACTTCCCGCCGCGGCATTTTTTGGCTCCCATGACAGCCACGTAATCGAAATACGGAAGCCATTAAAAGTTGCCCGAGAGGGAAGTTTACGACAAGACGTAGTTCGAATTACTCAAGAGTTAGTCAGAAACTTTGAAGATTTTATTAGGACCGCCCCCGATCAGTGGCTAGTACTGCAACCCAATTGGCCGTCAGATCGGTTGGCGCAGTGACTCCCTTAGGCGATCCACTGCGGGTAGTTCTTACCTGCCCTTATTCACTGTCGGTAGATGGAGGCGTACAGGGGCAAGTACTGGGTCTAGCCCGAGAGTTGCGCGCCCAAGGAGTCGATGCTCGAGTCTTGGCTCCTTCCGATGGTCCACCGCCCGAGCCCGGAGTAGTGAGCTTGGGTCCAACTCGGCGATTTTCTAGCAATGGATCGATAGCACCAATTACTGTTGGCCGGGTAGTAGCGGCGCGTACCTTTGAGGCCGTACGGGCTTTAAGGCCGGATGTAGTCCATTTGCACGAGCCGCTTTCTCCTATGCATTACCCCTTAATACTTGGTACCGATCTACCCGCAATCGGGACCTTTCACGCTGCTCATACTGGGCGCAACGCCTGGTACGACACCTTCCGTTACCCACTAGCCAAAATGGTCGACCGGCTATCGGCTATTACTGCCGTCTCCGAAGAGGCACGACGCAACGTCGAAGAATTGACCGGCGAAGGCTGCGAAATTATTCCGAACGGAGTTGACGTACAAATCTTTTCTCAAGCACCCCCGTGGCCAAGTTCGCAACCCGCCATCGCTTTTCTTGGCCGCCACGAGCCTCGCAAAGGCCTCGCGGTGCTACTCGAAGCCTTCGTGGGGATTGACCGTGCGGTTGATCTTTGGATTATGGGTGAAGGACCCCAGACGGCCTCGCTGCGCAGTCAGTACGAAAAATATTCAACCCCAAAAAAACGGATTGAGTGGATAGGCCATGTATCCGAATCAGAAAAAGCGGCCCGACTCGGTGGTTCGACCATTGCCTGCTTTCCGTCGCTCGAAGGGGAATCGTTCGGGATAGTCCTCCTTGAAGCCATGGCGGCTCGGACGGCGGTGGTCGCGTCCGATCTAACCGGTTATCGCCACGTGGCTCGGCCTAATCGAGAAGGAATTATGGTCCACCCGGGCGACGTGATGGGGTTGAGGTCGGTTTTACAAGAATTGTTAGACAAAAAAGAATTACGCCAGACCATGGTCGACGCTGGGGTCAAGCGTACGGAAAAATTCTTGCTCGAAAATGTGGCCTCCAAGTTCCACGAGTTGTACCGTGCTGCGGTAGCCGGAAGGCAGACTCTGCCTCAGTCTTGAACTACAAGAACCCGATAGCCCGCGTGGGTAGGTGCGGTCTACGATGGAGACATCAGAGTTTAAGTTTTGTATCGGGCACCAGTGGGCCTGATCAGATTGAGAGGAGAAAGTTATGGTGCTTGTCGTTGTCATCGTAGTCGTAGTGCTATTGATCGTTCTTGCTCTTATGTTCAACTCGCTAGTCCGAGCGCGAAATCGAGTAGACAACGCTTGGAGTCAAATTGATGTTCAACTTAAACGTCGCCATGATCTGATTCCTAATCTGGTTGAAACGGTCAAGGGTTACGCATCTCATGAACGCCAAACCTTTGAAGCTGTAACTGCCGCCCGCAACTCTGCCGTGGCCACGCAAAAATCTGGCACGGTTAACGAAGTAGCCGGTGCAGAAAATGCTCTGACGGGTGCGCTTAAGAGCCTCTTTGCTGTGGCCGAGGCCTATCCAGACTTAAAGGCCGATAAGAGCTTTTTGGCGCTGCAAGAAGAGCTCACTTCAACTGAAGACCGAGTGGCCTACGCTCGCCAGTTTTATAACGACAGTGTGCTGAGTTATAACAATGCCATCCAAACCCTGCCGCGCAATGTTTTGGCCGGAGCATTTAATTTTTCTAAGAAAGAATTTTTCGAGGCTGATCCCAGCGATACGGGTCCAGTTTCGGTGAAGTTCTAGTAAGTAGTCTGGGGCTTTGTGGGTAATTCAAGCACGCCATCATCAAATGTGGGTGGAATAGTTGGATCCCATACTAACTTTTCTCGAGAGATAAGACGAAATAAATTTAGGACACTAGTAATCTTGATGGCGTTTGTGGCTCTTATTGTTCTTGTTGGGATAGCGGTTGACATTCTTTTCAATTTCGGTTTAGTCGGAGTCTTGGTGGCTCTAGTCATTGCAATGATGATGGCAGGCTTTTCGTATTTCAATTCCGACAAAGTAGCGCTAGCCGTAACCGGTGCTAAGCCGGCCGACCCTAACGAATATCAGCGATTCCATAATCTGGTGGAAGGGTTATGTATTGCTAGCGGTTTGCCTAAACCTCGCTTGTACGTAATCAACGACCCCGCGCCCAACGCTTTTGCTACCGGCCGCAATCCTAAGCACGCCGCGCTCGCGGCTACTACGGGTCTTTTGGACATGATGAACAGGGTTGAACTTGAGGGCGTGATTGCTCACGAACTTTCGCACGTCAAGAACTACGATATTTTGGCCGCCACAGTGGCCGTGACCGCGGTGGGGGCTATTGCCTTATTGGCCGATTTAGGCCTGCGCTTTTGGATATTTGGTGGGCGCAGCAATCGCAGTGACAATAACGACGCGGGAGCGGTGGGGGTAGTAATCGCACTGTTGGCTATGACCTTGCTTATCTTGGCCCCTCTAGGGGCTCAACTGATGCAATTTTCGATGAACCGAAAGCGAGAACTTCTCGCCGACGCCACGGCGGTGCAATTGACTCGCTACCCCCCAGGATTATGTGCCGCGCTCAAGAAGCTCCAAGCCGATACGGTGGTGGTTCATCACGCGACTAGAGCCACCGCACAATTATGGATCGAGTCACCCCTCGACCGAGAAGAAGGGAAAAAAGGATCTTGGCTAAATCGAGCTTTCGACACTCATCCACCCCTCAGCGAGCGAATAGAGATTCTCGAATCGATGTAGATAAGGTTTCTTCCCCTCGATCTCGGCGTTCGTTGTACCGCGCCGCCGCAGTGGTAATTATTAGCTCGGTAGTTATCAGCGCGTGTGGTGGCGGCAGTGATTCAGATAAGAAAAAAGCTGCGACCACAACCACAACCACAACCAAAGCTATTCCCTTCGCGCCGTTAACCGGATTGCCTGACCCCAGTGGAGTCTCGGGAACACGCGCGAGTTTGGCGGTAAAAATTGAGAACACCCCCGAAGCGCGCCCGCAGTCGGGGCTCGATGTCGCCGACGTAGTCTTTGAAGAGGCGGTCGAAGGGGGCATTACTCGGTTTTGGGCGATATTTAACTCTGCGGCGCCCGAAACTGTAGGCCCAATTCGCTCGGTTCGAGCCATGGATCCACAAATTGTCGTTCCCTTCGGGGGAATAGTTGTATTTTCCGGTGGTGCGGCGGACAACGTTGCGCTTATGGAAGCGACCGATCTGGTTAAAGTCAGCGAGAACAACGCGGGTAGCGCGTTCTTCCGTGAGCCTTCTCGCTCGGCCCCTCACAATCTTTATGGTCGCACCGCGGAGTTGTTTAGTCGAGGAGGAACGCCCGTTCCCCCCGTTCCCCAGTTTTCTTACGTTGGTGTACCCGACTCAAACTCCACGGTGCCGACTGCTACCACTACTACCGTAAAGTCGAAGTCGAAGTCGAAGAAACCGTTACCAACTACGACCACGACTGCTCCTGTCCCCTTTACCGGTGAAGCGGTTTCTCAGTTTCATGTGAATTTTGCTTCGGGCTACGACGTTACCTACGTCTGGGATCCAGCTTTAGGGTGGAAGCGTTTTTCTCAAACTTCAACCCCATTTCTGTCCGCAACGAGTCCACCGGTGCAAATATCGGTTACCAACGTCATCGTCAACTTCATTCCTTACGGCGGCGGTGGGGGAGACGGCAACATGATTGGCACTGGAACGTCGTGGATTTTCTCTAACGGAAATTTGATCAAGGGTACCTGGACTAAAGCCAATGACGCCGATATCACTCGCTACACCGACGCGGCCGGAGCACCAATCCGGATCACCCCAGGACGCACTTGGGTTGAACTGCTGCCTCTGGACAAAACGGTTGATGTGGTGGCCGCCCCCGTGCCGCCTACTACCGTTGCTGCTCCGGTGACCACTGCGCCTAAGGCAAAAAAGAAGAAGTAGCCACCTGGCTAAGCGCAGATGGGCTTTATTCGCTCATACGCCACCCCATCGGTAGACTCAATGTTATGAGTTCAGAATCTGATCAACACCATACGGGCACCGTTCGAGTCAAGCGCGGGCTTGCTGAGATGCTGCGCGGCGGAGTCATTATGGATGTAGTTGACGCCGATCAAGCGCGGATCGCTCAAGATGCGGGAGCGGTGGCGGTGATGGCATTAGAACGAGTGCCCTCTGATATTCGTCGCGACGGTGGAGTAGCGCGCATGAGCGACCCGTCAATGATCGAAAATATTCAAGCCACAGTGACTATCCCCGTAATGGCAAAGTGCCGAATTGGACATTTTGCTGAAGCACAAATACTTGAGTCGTTAGGGGTGGACTATATCGACGAAAGTGAAGTTCTTACTCCGGCCGATGAAGCTCATCACGTCGACAAATGGGCTTTCACTACTCCCTTTGTATGTGGCGCAACCAATCTTGGTGAAGCGTTACGCCGAATTTCTGAAGGGGCCTGCATGATTCGCTCTAAGGGCGAAGCGGGCACCGGAAACATCGTCGAAGCGGTTCGTCACCTGCGTTCAATTTTGGGCACAATTCGTAGCCTGACCGTAGCCGACGAATCTGAACTTTTTGTTTGGGCCAAAGAATTGCGTGCCCCGCTTGAACTTGTTCAAGAAGTAGCGCGACTTGGTGAACTTCCTGTTCCGATGTTTTGTGCAGGTGGGATCGCCACCCCCGCCGACGCGTCTCTTGTTTTACAATTAGGCGCCCAAGCAGTATTCGTTGGCAGTGGCATTTTCAAGAGTTCCGATCCTGCGTCTCGAGCCAAAGCCATCGTAGAAGCGACTACGCATTATCGTGAACCAGCTATTGTCGCCAAAGTTTCTCGAGGTCTTGGTGAAGCGATGCCCGGAGAAGAAATCGCGGGATTAGAAACTCGTCTTTCTGAGCGGGGATGGTAAACGAACCGTCCTTGCGCCAAGATCAAATTCTTGGCCGCTACCGCTAACGCCGTAAGGTAAGCCTGGTGAAGGTCGGAGTTTTAGCTCTCCAAGGAGCGTTTCGAGAGCAGCGTGAAGTGTTTGCCGCTTTGGGTTGTGAAGCATTCGAGGTGCGGTCAGCTCGGGACCTAGCTGCTACCGATGCTCTGGTGTTACCCGGTGGAGAATCAACCTCTATTGCCCACCTTTTGCGTACTGGCGATCTACTCGATCCACTTAAAGAGAGAATCGAGGCTGGCGTTCCTGTGCTGGCCACCTGTGCTGGCCTGATCATCAGCGCTCGAGAAGTAGTCGGTGGTCTAAAGGGTCAAGTCGGTCTAGACATTCTCGATGTTACGGTGAAAAGAAATGCCTACGGAAATCAGCAACAGTCGTTCGAAGCCCCAATAGACATCAGTATTTCTCCCGACCCGTTTCCCGGAGTTTTCATTCGCGCTCCGGTCATCGAAAGAGTGGGAGACGATATTGAGGTTTTGGGTGCCCACGACGGATCGCCCGTCTTGGTACGCGCCGGTAAGGTATGGGCATCAACATTCCATCCCGAGCTATCGGGCGATTTGCGGATTCATCAAGCTTTTATACAATCAGCCAGCGAATAGATATCGAAGCCACGAATAGAATATCGAGTGAAGGGGGTGAGCGTTAATGAGTGGGCACTCGAAATGGCATTCTATTAAACACCAAAAAGGTGCCGCCGACGCCGCTCGAGGCAAGTTATTCGCTCGGCTCGCTCGCCAGATTGAAGTTGCCGCTCGCTCGGGGGGCGGAGACATTGATGCCAACGCCAACTTGCGCAGTATGGTGCAAAAAGCCCGCAGCTCCTCTATGCCTAAAGACAACATTGACCGAGCGATCAAGCGGGGTACGGGTGAACTCGAGGGTGCTCGCTACGAGCCGGTTACTTACGAGGGTTACGCTCCGCACGGAGTAGCGGTACTCATCGAGTGCCTAACCGATAATCGCAACCGGACTGGCTCAGAGGTTAAGAATATTTTTACTCGCAACGGCGGCTCACTGTCTGAGCCGGGAGCGGTGGCGTGGCAATTCGACCGCAAAGGCTTGATCGTGATTGATAAGGCTTCCTCCACTGAAGACGCGCTCATGCTCGCTACCCTTGAAGCCGGAGCACAAGACATCGCGGATCATGGCGAGACTTGGCAAGTAGTAGTAGCACCCACTGACATTCCTGCAGTCGAGGCCGCTCTGGCTGAGGCCGATATACCGGTGGCGTCAACCGACACCGCCATGGTGGCCGATCAACTAGTCCCCTTAAACGATGCGGTGACCGCCAAGAGCGTTTTGCGGGTAATCGACTCCCTTGAAGAACACGACGACATTCAGCACGTTTTCGCTAATTTTGATATTCCCGACGAGATACTTGAAGACGCTTATGCTTGAAATTATGACCAAGAAAATAAGAGTTATTTTTTTCGTGAGCTCGCTATGAGTGGACCAGAAGTAGGAGTACTTGCTCCCGATTTCACTCTCCCAGGAGTTCAACTTCAAAATCGTCGAGACTTCTCTCTCTCTGAATATCGAGGTAAACCAGTGGTCTTGGCGTTTTATCCTGGCGATGCCACCGCGGGGTGCAGTCTGCAATTGCGCTCGTACCGTGATGATTTTGAAGTTTTCGAAAAAGCGGGTGCGGTCGTTTTGGCTATCTCGCCCCAAAGCGTTGATAGCCACGCCGACTGGTCTGACCGTGAGGGATTCCCCTTTGCCCTGTTGGCGGATACCGACCATAAAGTGATCGAATCCTACGGGGTTAGGTCGGCTGTGGTGGGGGTCAAGCGCACGGTTTACATCATCGATTCCCAAGGCATCGTACAGTGGCGTTTCACGGGTGGGGTGAGGGCTATTTTTAAAAAGCCTCGCCACCTCGCCAAAGTCCTTAAAGAAGTCTCTTAACTAATATGATTATTATCTAGATCTATGAAGATATCTATTTCGGTAAACGGAGATAAACAGACTCATGACGTTGAGCCGCGCACCCTTTTGGTCCAGTTTTTACGTGAGCAAGCAAATCTAACTGGGACCAAAGTCGGTTGTGATACTTCGTCTTGTGGGGCCTGCACGGTTCTAGTCGATGGTGAATCAGCCAAGTCGTGCACTATGTTCGCGGCGCAAGCCGATGGGTCTGCGGTCACCACCATTGAGGGATTGATGACTGACGGAAAATTCAATCGGGTTCAACAGTCTTTTCAAGACGAGCATGGACTGCAGTGTGGATTTTGCACTGCGGGCATGGTGATGGCCGCGGTTTCGCTGTTGGAAGAAATTCCTAATCCCACTGAGTCTGATGTCCGCATCGGTCTTGAGGGGAATCTTTGTCGGTGTACTGGTTATCACAACATCGTCAAGGCAGTCATGGCCGCCGCGAGGGTTAAATGATCCCCGCGAGTTTTGAATACATCCGGGTCGACTCAACCGAGCAGGTCATTGCCGGGCTGGCTGAATACGGCGACGAAGCCAAAATTCTCGCCGGCGGCATGTCTTTGATACCGCTTATGAAACTTCGTTTGGCAACGCCTACGGTTCTGCTTGACGCGGGCCGATTGGACGACCTTTCTTACATCTCGGATAAAGGTGACTATCTCGCCTTGGGGGCGTTAACTCGCCACCGCGATCTTGAAACTAGCGATTTGCTGGCTAAAGAGTGTGCCGTTTTGCGGGGAGTCGCCGCTGAGGTTGGCGATAACCAAGTACGCCATCGCGGAACCATCGGTGGTTCAGTCGCTCACGGTGACCCAGCTTCGGATCTTCCGGCCGTTTTAGTAGCCCTAGAGGCAGAATTCGTAGTGGAGGGGCCAAGTGGATCGAGAACTCTAGCGTCGGCCAATTTTTTTAAGGGATTTCTTGAAACTGAACTTAGTGAGACCGAGATATTGACCGAAATAAGGGTCCCTAAGACGGGGGCAACTAACTGGTCGTACCATAAGTTTAATCGCCGTGCGCAAGATTGGGCCATTGTCGGCGCTCTCGCGTTTCGGGCTCAAGATTCTTCTCGAGTTGCGCTAGTAAATATGGGGTCAGTTCCAATTAGGGCAACTGCAGTCGAACAAGCACTAGCGAGTGGGGCGAGTCACGCCGAAGCGGCTGATCAAGCCGCAGTAGGTACCGAAGCGCCGGAAGATTCCAACGCTTCGTCTGCTTACCGCGAGCATCTGTCTCGCGTGTTAGTCAAGCGTGCGCTTGACGAGGCTTTAGTCTGAATATAGCGGCGGCCATTCTTGCTGCCGGCCGGGGGTCGCGTTGGGGGCCAGACACCCCTAAACCACTGGCGCAGTTTTCTGGTCGACCCTTAGTCGAGTGGGCGGTTGCCGCCGCGAGAGATAGTGAACTTTTACCTCTAATAGTTGTTGTGGGTTACGAAGGGTTGGCGGTGGGGAAAGTGATTGCTGATGTGGAAGTGGTCCACTGTCCAAACTGGGAACTTGGTCAAGCGCACTCGTTGCGCGCGGTCATCCAGGCTTTAAACCATAGAGATGTGGATGCCCTATGCGTTGGGCTAGCCGACCAGCCTTTGATTGGGCCTGAGTCTTACCGAAGATTAGCTACCGCAGCAAAGGCGGGTGTCCGTTTTGGAGTCTCCACCTACTCCGGGCAACGGGGAAACCCGGTGCTAATTCATCGAGAACTTTGGTCTGATGTAGATAATCTCACTGGCGACGAAGGCGCCCGAGCGCTTATGGGCGAACACGAGGTGACTGAAATCGACTGCACTGGCACGGGTATTTCTACCGACGTCGATACGATTAGTGAGCTCTACCGCTTAGAGGAGGAATATCATGCAAATCTCAAATGAATTTCGAGTTGCGGTTCCCATTGAGCAAGCCTGGACGGTTCTGCTTGACGTTGAACGTATCGCCCCGTGCCTTCCGGGCGCTCAGTTGCAAGAGGTTGAGGGCGATGAGTATCGAGGTATCGTAAAAATAAAAGTTGGGCCGATAACCGCCCAGTATCGAGGGGTCGCTCGTATCCTCGAAGCCGACGAGGCCGAGCGCCGAATAGTAATTAAGGGTGAAGGTCGCGACACTAGGGGCCAAGGTAATGCTTCCGCCACAGTGACCGCGCTCTTGGTCGCTGAAGGGGAAAGCACAAAAGTCAGTATCGAGACTGATCTTCAGGTGACTGGGAAAGTGGCCCAGTTCGGTCGTGGTGTTATGGCCGATGTTTCCGCCAAACTGATTTTGGCATTCGTCGATTGTCTTGACGCTCAGGTTCTCCGCGGGTCTACTACGGGCGAGGAGACCGCGAGAGACTCGACCTCGGCTCGGCCGATCGATGCTCCTGAGGTTGAAGCGCTCGATTTGGGGCGAGTGGCCGGAGGAGCGATCGCTCGGCGAGCAATCCCAGTGTTGGTGGGCCTAGGGGTGATTGTGGCGGTCGTGATCGTTCTGATTGTTCGCTAGAGCCTTTCGAGCGCCGCTTTCTTTCAATCCAACCCTTAAGCCGAATTTGCTCGTATAATCGAACCTATGTTCGATTCAAAAGGGATAGTTCTAGGGGTCGATCCGGGCCTCTCTCACTGCGGTTACGGGGCAATTCGCCGAGCCCCGAGTGGCCCCGAGTCCTTGGTCTACGGAGAAATTTCTACCGATCCTGCTTCCGATGTGGCCGAGCGATTACTGGTGCTGGCTGACGAACTCACCGAACTTATCGAAGGGTTGGCCCCCACGGTTTTGGTGGTTGAGCGGATACTTTTTCAGAATAACGCCAAAACCGCGATTTCGGTCGGCCAAGCCAGTGGAGTGGTTCTACTCACTGCCGCTCGGGTTGGGATACCAGTGGTCATTTACAGCCCCAACGAAGTGAAACTCGCGGTTACCGGCTCGGGCGCCGCTCCGAAACGCCAGGTTCAGTTGATGGTAACTCGACTCCTCAATCTTGAGGCCGTTCCCGGATCACCTGACGCGGCCGATGCGTTGGCCTTGGCGTTATGTCATCTTCAATCGGCTCACTTGCGATCACTGGGGGACGCGACAAAAAGTGCTCCTGGTCTTGTTAACGCCATTAGTGCGGCCTTGGCCCGAGAAAGTGCATCGTGATCGGCTCGGTACGGGGAACAGTTTTAGACCGCTCGCCGAGTGGGGAAGTGCTAATTGAAGTTGGTGGCGTTGGCTATCGAGCCCTAGTTCCACTTGGAGCACTCAGTGGACTCGAGATCGGATCAATCGCGTTTTTATTTACTCATTTGAATTCTCGTGACGATGCGCTCACTCTTTACGGATTTCCCACTCGAACCGAACGCGACGTTTTTGAGATTCTATTAGGAACAGTAGGAGTAGGGCCCTCTTTAGCGCTTAAGATTCTTTCGGTTCATAATCCAGCTGCTCTGCAACGAGCGGTAACTGATCAAGATCTAGCTGCTTTAACTATGGTCCCTGGCGTCGGTAAGCGTACCGCCGAGCGTTTAGTTATTGAGTTGCGCTCTCGTCTCGATGTTCCAATTTCTGAAAATCACGATGACGGCGAGCCCTCTAATGCTCGGGCTGAAGTGCGTGCGGCTCTTGCTGGTCTGGGTTACGGTCAAGATGAAGTGCGCACCATAATTTCTCGGTTGCCTGCTGAAGGGTCTGCGGAGGACCTTCTTCGTACCGCTTTGCAAATGTTGGCGACCGCTCGATGAAGTTGAGGAAACTGTGAACGACGATCTTTTACGCACTAGTGCAAATCCGAGCGAGCAGGCAGAAGAGACTTCACTTCGCCCTCGTCGACTAGATGAATTTGTTGGTCAACCCAAACTTCGAGAACATCTAGAAATCATGCTGGGCGCCGCGCAGAAACGGAGCCAGTCGCTTGACCACATCTTATTTGCTGGTCCTCCCGGTTTAGGGAAAACCAGTCTTGCGGGGATAATTGCTTCTGAGCGTGATTGCGCTTTACGAATCACTAGCGGACCCGCGCTCGAACGAGCCGGCGACGTGGCGGCCATTCTTACCAATCTCGATGATGGTGACGTGTTGTTTATCGACGAAATCCATCGTCTTCCTCGACCAGTAGAAGAAGTCCTGTATCCCGCGATGGAAGATTTCCAACTCGACATCGTTATCGGTAAGGGTCCGTCCGCTCGGTCTATAAGACTCGATCTTCCTCGGTTCACTTTGGTTGGCGCCACTACTCGTAGTGGCTTGATCGCCGGACCTTTACGCGATCGTTTTGGTTTTATCGCTCGGCTCGATTACTACAATCCTGAAGATCTGGTCACGATTATTATGCGCACCGCAGGAATACTTGGAGTTCCGGTTACTGCTGAAGGAGCGCAAGAGATATCTCGCCGTTCTCGGGGGACTCCTCGTATTGCTAACCGTCTTTTGAAGCGAGTTCGAGATTTTGCCGAAGTCCGCGCCAGCGGAACCGTCGACCTCGTTACTGCTCGTGACGCCCTAACGGTATTTGAAGTTGATGAGCGGGGCCTCGACAAAATTGATCGCCTTTTGCTGGTCTCATTGTGCGAGACCTTCGCCGGCCAGCCGGTGGGGCTAGGCACGTTGGCGGTAGCGGTCGGGGAAGAGACCGATACCGTCGAAGACGTCTATGAGCCTTATCTTTTACAGCAAGGCCTAATTCGTCGCACCCCACGCGGCCGGGTGGCCACGCTAAGCGCCTACGCTCATCTTGGCGTAGATGCACCTGCGGACCGTCACCCTGAGATTTTCGACTAAATCCATCAACCAGAGCGCGAGTTGTTGAGGCACTCCGCTACGATTCATTCCAAAAGGAGCCCGGTAAGTGGTCGTTGTCATTTATCTATTAATACTGGTGGCGGCTTTCTTCTTGCTCGTCGTTTTACCTCAGCGCCGGCGTATGACTGCCCAACGGGCCTTGATTGCCAGTTTGAGCGTCGGCGATAGCGTCGTTACTACCGGAGGGATATACGGAACTATTTCTAGTATGAACGACGAAACGGTCAATTTAGAAATTGCGGCCGGGGTAAAAGTAACTTGCGCTCGGGGTTCAATTGCGGCCCGTATTGAAACCACAACGGAGAGCGAATCATAAGTGGCCGCTTCCTCTCCTCAGCGCATGCGGGCCTATTTAGTTGTGATATTCCTCGTGGTGGCGGTTTCCTTTGGGGCAGTAATAGCGACCGATAAAAAGCCCATCCTCGGTCTTGACCTCCAAGGTGGAATCTCGGTAGTTCTCGCTCCGGTGGGCGATGTTCGTAGTGAGTCGCTCGATGTCGCGGTAGAGATTATTCGTTCTCGGGTTGACAGCCTGGGCGTGGCCGAGCCCGAAATAAGTAGACAAGGTGACAACATCGTCGTCGATCTCCCTGGAGTGAAAGATCGGGATAAGGCGATCCGTCTAGTGGGTCGCACGGCCGAATTGCGATTCCGCCCCGTATTAGCTTCCGTTCCCCCTCTAAGTTCAACTCCAACAACCACCGTAGCGGGAAGTTCTCCGCCTCTTGATGAATCAGTCATCGCCGCCGCCGTGGCGTCTTGTGACTCGGATCAAATTAGTGCCGCTTTGACCGCGGGAGAAATTCCGACTACAAAAACTTCGAACGATAAGCGTGACAACTGTGTAGTGCTACCTTCTCGAGAGCAAAAGTTCTCTCGTTTGCTTCTCGGACCGGCTGCCCTTACTGGCAAGTCAGTAGATTCTGCTAAATCGCAGTTTTCCCAAGGTCAGGGTTACGCCGTTACCGTTAAATTCAATGATGCCGGTGCGACAAAGTTTGATGCCCTAGCCGCGGAGTCGTACCCAAAGTCACCACCGCAAAATGAAGTAGCGATTGTTCTCGACGGAAAAATTCAGTCCGCCCCTGCTTTCCAGACGGATTCTTTTTCTGGTGACGTCCAGATAACTGGAGATTTTTCGCCCTCAGAAGCATCTGACCTCGCCACCATAATTAACTACGGCGCTTTACCGGTGCAGTTGAAGCGACTCACTGTGCAAAATGTTTCTCCCACGCTGGGTCAAGACCAACTCGACGCAGGGATCGCGGCCGGCATCATCGGGCTGCTGTTGGTTTCGCTCTACATGCTGGCGTTCTATCGCTTGCTCGGATTGGTAGTTATTGCCGGTATCTCTCTTAGTTTCGTGTTTATCTACGCGCTGGTGGCTTATCTGGGTAGTTCTATCGGTCTAACGCTAACCCTGGCTGGGGTTACCGGTTTAATCGTTTCGGTGGGTGTAACCGTCGACTCCTACGTAGTCTATTTTGAGCGCCTAAAAGATGAAGTCCGATCGGGTCGCACGATTCGCTCGGCGGTAGATGTCGGCTTTACTCGATCTTTCAAGACCGTGGTCGCAGCCGACTTGGTCTCGTTAATCGGTGCCGCCGTACTTTATTTTCTGGCCGTTGGTTCGGTGCGAGGGTTCGCGTTTTTCTTAGGCCTTTCTACTGTCCTCGACTTAGTGGTTGCGTATTTCTTTATGCATCCCGCCGTGTCCCTGATGGCTCGCCATCCTCGCTTAGTCGCGATGCGTAAAGTGGGCATCGCTTCTGGTTTAGATGTTGTTGAGGTGAAGTCATGACTACAGTCGCCGCCCCTACTCGTCGTCGAGGTTTATTCGCCACTCTGGGCGATATATATCACGAACGAACGAATTTTGATTTCATTGGTCGCTCTAGAATTTGGTTAGGTTTTTCCAGTCTTATGGTGGCGATATCCATCGGAGCACTGTTGCTAGTAGGACTCAATCTAGGTATCGACTTCGAGGGCGGTACTCAGTGGGAATTTTCTGTCGCTTCGGGCAATCCATCAAGCACGCAAGTGCGGGAAGCGCTTAAAGACACTCCTGCTCGCAATGCTCGAATCCTGACTTTAAGCAACGGTGGTGTACGAGTTCAGAGTTCAGAGCTCAAAACTGCTGATCGAGAACTCGTAACGCAAGCCTTGTCTAATTATTCCAAAGTTGATGCTAGTGCTATTTCTATCGTTAGTGTTGGGCCAACATGGGGCGAACAAGTAAGTCAAAAAGCTCTTATCGCTTTGTTATTTTTCTTTATTTTGATTTCGGTTTATCTAACTTTTCGCTTTGAATGGAAAATGGCCCTAGCTTCAATTATTGCGGTAGTGCACGACATTTTTATAACTATCGGGGTTTATGCCTTGACCGGATTTGAAGTTACTCCTGCCACGGTGGTCGCAATTTTAACTATTCTCGGATTTTCACTTTATGACACCGTCGTAGTATTCGATAAAATTAAAGAAAATCAATCAACTCTTGGCCGAGAAAAAGGTGATTCGTACTCGTCGATGGTTAACCGTTCGATGAACCAAGTATTAATGCGCTCACTTAATACTTCTTTCATCGCCCTACTTCCGGTCATATCGCTTTTGGTGGTCGGGAGCGGCATTTTGGGTGCAGTTACTTTACGCGATTTCTCTCTGGCACTGTTTGTCGGCCTTTTAGTGGGGGCGTATTCCTCGATATTTGTCGCCACGCCTATTTTGGTGATACTCAAAGAGCGTGAGCCTCGTTTTCGGGCCCTGCGGGATCGCTCGGGACCTTCAGTTTCCGCCGTAGCCGTGGAGTCGGTGGTGCTAGACGAGGAGAATGTGATGCCGGCAGCAACTCCGAATCCCAATGATCAAATAGTCACCCCTCGCGCCCGCCAATCTCGGCGAGGAAAACGGCGTTAGATCGGCACCGCTAACCCCTACGATGGAAGGCGTGGCGAAATCCAACCAGGCAGATACGGGTAATTATTTTCAGGCTCCGATAGGAACTCACGACGTTTTGCCCCCTCAATCGCAAATATGGGCGCGCGTAGTTTCAGTTTTTGCCGAACGGGCCAACCGATTTAACTACGGGTTAGCTATTACTCCGATTTTTGAACACGCTGAGGTGTTCGAACGTATCGGTGATGCCAGTGACGTAGTTCGTAAAGAAATGTATGAATTCCGAGACCGTGGTGATCGACGGTTGGCTTTAAGGCCAGAAGGAACCGCTCCAATCGTAAGGGCTTTTGTGCAACATCACCCAACTCCTCCGTGGAAAGTTTGGTACGTAGCCCCTAACTTTCGCTACGAGCGCCCCCAAAAAGGTCGCTACCGCCAACACTGGCAGATTGGGGCGGAAGCGTTGGGGGTCTCTGACCCCGACCTCGATGTCGAAGTGGTTTCTTTGGCCGCAGGGTTTTTTTTGGCTTTGGGCTTAGGTAAGACTCGGCTTTTAATCAACTCAATGGGTGAACCTGACGATCGAATTAAGTACACCGAAGACCTCCGTAAATATTTTTTGTCTTCGGGGGCAAATCTTGGCGAGGAGTTTTTGACTCGGGTAAAAGAAAATCCTTTACGTATCCTCGATGCTAAAAAATCGGAATGGCAGATCATGATTGAGGGCGCTCCACAACTTTCTGACTATCTAGGCGACTCAGCCAAAGAATATTTTTCTAAGGTGCAATCAGGCCTAAAGGCCCTTGACATCGCTTTTACGGTAGATCCTCGACTAGTGCGAGGCTTCGACTATTACACTGCTACGACTTTTGAGTTCGTTAGTGATGATCTCGACGCGGCACAAAATGCCTTAGGTGGTGGTGGTCGCTACGATAATTTGGCCCAAGAAATGGGTGGTGACCCAGCTCCGGGCATCGGTTTCGGTATCGGAATGGAGCGGGTTGTCTTGGCGCTTGAAGCCCAAGGGCTGGCGGAAGAAATCATTAAAGATTCCGCGTCTCTAGATGTATTCGTAGTAGATGGCACTGATGATGAGGTCGCAGCTTTAGTAGTTAATGATCTTAGAGAAGCAGGTATTAGCGTTGACCGTTCGTACGGCGGCCGTTCAGTGAAAGCACAATGGAAACTTGCTGATCGGTCGGGTGCAACCTACGGAGTAATGACTGGGGAGTCGGAAAATAAAAACAATTCAGTTGCGGTTAAGAATCTCAAAACTGGCGAGCAAGTTGAAGTTCGTCGCGAGAATCTCGTAAGTCAGATTCAAAACTCCAAGGAAACAAAACGATGATGCGCACTCATCTAACCTCAGCCCTAGAAACTGCAGCAATAGGCAGCACCGTTGAACTTTGTGGCTGGGTAGCAAAGCGACGCGATCACGGGGGAGTGGTGTTCATTGATTTACGCGATGCCGGTGGTGTCGTCCAAGTGGTGGTCGACCCGTCCAAGGTTGTGGGCGTGGACCCCCATTTAATTCGGTCCGAGTTTGTGTTGCGAGTTGTTGGCGTAGTCAAGGATCGACCCGAAGGGACAATTAAGTCTGATACTGCTAACGGGGCGATAGAGGTGGCGGTTGATTCGGTAGAGGTTCTGGCTGCTTGCGACGCCCTGCCTATACCGGTTGACGAAGAAGTAGCCGCCGACGAGTCTCTTCGACTTAAGTATCGATACCTTGATTTACGTGGTCGCCGACTTCAGGGCAATCTTCGTCTGCGAGCAAGAGTCAACCATCTATTACGCCAAGCGTTTGACGAACGAGAATTCGTTGAAGTAGAGACCCCGTTGTTAATTGCGTCTACACCAGAAGGTGCTCGCGATTTTGTTGTCCCCTCGCGATTAACACCCGGCAGTTTTTACGCTTTACCTCAGAGCCCACAGCTGTTTAAGCAGTTGCTGATGGTTGGTGGACTTGATCGTTATTTCCAGATCGCGCGCTGCCTGCGAGATGAAGACCCACGAGCGGATCGTCAGTTTGAGTTCACTCAGCTCGATATGGAAATGAGTTTCGTAGATTCTGATGACGTAATGGATTTAGTGGGCGAGATCGTAGCCTCGGTGATTCGAGACGTAACCCAAGAATCTGCGGACAATCCTGGCCGGATGACTTGGGCCGATGCAATGGCGACCTACGGGACAGAAAAGCCCGATCTTCGTTTTGATCTACCAATCAGCGATGTAACTAGTGTATTTTCTGCCACTGAGTTTCGAGCCTTTCAGGCTGATTCGGTCGGAGCGCTCCGTATTCCCGAATCGGGCGAGTTGGCTCGAGCGCGTCTCGACTCTTTAATCGAACGAGCTCAGTCCCTAGGCGCTCCGGGCCTGGTTTGGATTCGGGTTCGTGAAGGTTCTTTAGTCGATTCTCCGGTAGCTAAGTTTTTGAGTGAGGAAGAAAAGTCTGCTCTTCTAACAAAAACTAACGCACAACCAGGAGATCTGATCCTGTTGGCTGCGGGCTCACTGGCCATGACTTCTGAAGTTCTTGGAGTAATTCGTAAAGAGTTTTGTGTTGTTACTAAAGATCTCGGTTTACACACAATTTGGGTTACTGACTTCCCGCTGTTTGAAGGTCTTGACGACAAAGGCAACCCAATTTCTTCCCACCACCCATTTACCGCTCCTCATCCTGATGACCTTGACTTATTTATGCACGCCGAAGGTGAAGACCTCTTATCCGTGCGATCGCAGGCTTACGATTTAGTAGTTAATGGATGGGAACTTGGTTCGGGGAGTGTCCGTATTCATTCTCGTGAAATACAAGAACGAGTATTTTCTCTGTTGGGTATTTCACCCGAGTTGGCCCATGCTCGCTTCGGGTTTCTCTTGGAAGCGTTTCGTTACGGAGCTCCACCGCACGCTGGATTCGCGTTTGGCATTGATCGCCTCGTGGCTCTATTGGCCGGCGAAGATAACATTCGCGAGGTGATCGCTTTTCCTAAAACTCAGTCGGGTGCTGATCCTCTAACTAACGCTCCGTCTTTACTTGAAGGATCTCAGCTCAAGAGTCTCGGTTTGAGCTTGGCGGCTAAGAAGAAAGAGTCACGTTCCTAAGTCTTGGTTGCCCAAGCGCGCGTCGATTAGATGTCTGACCTATTTAGCGCCGCCGTGCAAGAGCGCTTGCGAACTCGGGCCCCACTCGCCGCTCGGCTACGGCCCGAAGGTCTTGATGATCTAGTTGGTCAAGAAGAGCTGATTGGAGCGGGGCAACCGTTACGGACGCTTATCGAAGCTGATCGACTTTCGTCGTTGATTTTATGGGGCCCCCCCGGAACTGGGAAGACCACTTTGGCTCGACTCATAGCCGGCGCGACTGAGCAATACTTTGTTGCGCTTTCGGCCGTTAGTGCAGGAGTCAAAGATGTCCGCACGGTTGCCGACGACGCTCGGGCTCGTCTGGGTGAACGAGGGCAGGGGACCATTTTATTTCTTGATGAGATCCATCGTTTTAGTCGCACTCAGCAAGACTCCCTTCTGCCTTACGTAGAAGAGGGGCTATTCGTATTAATTGGAGCGACGACGGAAAACCCCTTCTTTTCTTTGACGGGACCACTTTTATCCCGCTCAACTTTATTTAGGCTTAAGCATCTCTCTGCGCCCGCAATTGGTGAATTGATCGAAAGGGCTTTAAAAGATCCTCGGGGTTTGGGTGACGAGGGGATAACGATTGCTCAAGAGGCGAAAGAACATTTAATGAATGGGTCTGACGGAGATGCTCGCCACGCTCTGACCGGACTTGATGTTTCTGCGGTAATTGCGGTCGAAAACAAGCGGTCGACAATAACTTTGGCTGACACCGAGGCCGCCATGGCTATGCGGGCTCTTAAGTATGGAGACGATGAGCACTACGACGTACTTTCGGCGTTTATCAAGAGCATTCGAGGGTCGGATGTTGATGCCGGGCTGTATTGGCTAGCGCAGATGCTTGAAGCCGGAGAAGACCCACGCCTTATTGCTCGGAGGTTAGTTATCTTGGCTTCTGAAGATATAGGAGTTGCTGATTCGCAGTGCTTATTAATTGCCGACGCCGCGGCTCGGGCGGTTGAGTTTGTGGGCATGCCCGAAGTGCAGCTGGTTTTGGCCCACGCAGTAGTAGCACTTGCCCGAGCTCCAAAATCCAATTCAGTAACCTTGGCTTTATCGGCCGCGCAAGCGGATGTTAAAAGCGCCGGCGGACGAGTCCCTAATCACTTGCGCGACTCCCATTATCCAGGTGCTAGTGAATTAGGTCACGGTGAGGGGTATCAGTCACCTCATGCCAATCCGGCGGGGTGGGTTGATCAGAATTATGGCCCAGAAGGTGGCGAATACGGCAATTACTTCGTTCCTAGTGGCCGCGGTGATGACCAAGCGGGCCCCGATTCACCTTGAGTAAAAGGCTCTTCTCGCTAACTGGGCCGGCTGCGAGGGTTGCGGGCGGTAACCTCTAACGATGACACCCCGTAATTCGGATGAAGTGCGCGCTGAATTTCTAAGTTTCTTCGCTGAGCGTGGTCACTCGGTAGTCCCGTCAGCCAGCCTTATACCTCACGATCCCAGCGTGCTATTTACCGTGGCGGGAATGGTGCCGTTCAAACCGTATTTTGTTGGCGACGAAATCGCCCCGTGGGCGCGAGCAGCCTCAGTGCAACGCTGCGTCCGAGCTGGCGGCAAACATAACGATCTCGATGACATAGGCCGCACCAATCGTCATTTCAGTTTTTTTGAGATGCTCGGTAATTTTAGTTTTGGTGATTACTTTAAACGCGAAGCCATAATCTGGGCGTGGGAACTAGTAACCGAAGGGTTTGGTCTTGACCGCGAGCGGCTGTGGGTAACTGTCCATACCTCAGACGACGAAGCCGCAAATATTTGGCGGAACGAGGTGGGATTAGATGCCGATCGTATTCATCGCTTAGGGGACGATAATTTTTGGCGTATGGCCGACACCGGTCCGTGTGGGCCGAGTTCGGAGATTTTCTGGGATCTAGGTGATGAGTTTGGCGCTGGCGGTGGACCCGGAGTCGGATCTGACGATCGCTTCGTCGAAATATGGAATTTAGTTTTTATGGAATTCGATCAACGCTCCGATGGTCAAGTTGCTTTGCCTAAGCCAAGTATCGATACCGGGGCTGGGCTTGAGCGTTTGCTTATGGCCCTACAAGGAGTGAACTCAATATTCGACATTGATGTGTTCCAACCGTTAGTTCGAGCCGCCGAGACTGCTTCTGGGGTCGCTTACGGAAACAGTATTCAGTCGGATATATCACTGCGAATATTGGCTGAGCACTCTCGCGCGATGACATTCTTAATATCCGACGGCGTGGTCCCGTCAAATGAGGACCGAGGCTATGTTCTGCGGCGAATTATTCGCCGAGCAGTGCGGCACGCTTATCTGCTCGGAAGTCGTGGGCCCGTTACCCCAGAGTTAGTGCGGGCCACCGTGGGAGTAATGGGTTCGGCCTATCCCGAGATAGTAGAGAAGTCTGATTTCATTATTCAATCGGTCGAGCGGGAAGAAGACCGTTTTCGTCAAACCCTGGAGCGGGGAGTCGACATGCTGGAGGACTTGTCGGCTAAAGGAGACATCTCAGGGGCCGACGCTTTTTTCATGCACGACACGTTGGGGTTTCCTATTGATTTAACTCGCGAAATAGCTGGTGAGCAAAAACGGAATGTCGATCTTGATGGGTTCGCTAATTTAATGGCCGAGCAAAGAGAACGAGGGGTTGAATCTCGTAACGCGAACAAAAGTAGAATTTCGGCCCCGCTTGATCTTTATCGTTCGCTCTTAGAATCCAATGGCCCCACCGATTTCATCGGCCGACGCTCTGACTCCGCTGATGAAGCCTTAGTCCAAGCGTTAATAGTTGACGGAGTTTCAGTTGATTTCTGTTCGTCAGGCGATGTCGATATCGTCCTCAACCAGACACCTTTTTACGCGGAAGCGGGCGGTCAAGTGGGCGACGCGGGGCGCATCGCGTCGCCCAGTGGACTCTCGGGTTTAGTCGTAGATACGACCTACGGGATTCCTGGGCTCATTGTTCATCACGGAGAACTCACTTCGGGGAAGGTGTCAGTTGGAGACACGCTTACTGCCACTATTGACTCTTCCCGTCGAGACCGGATTCGTCGCAATCACACTGCTACCCACATTCTTCATTGGGCGCTAAGAGAGGTTTTAGGCTCCGATGTTCATCAGGCGGGCTCTCTAGTTGCTCCGGAACGCTTGCGGTTTGATTTCAATTACCACGAGGCTCTTAGCGTTGACCAATTGAACCGTATAGAAGAAATGGCCAATCTCGAAGTAATCAGCGATGCTCGAGTGCGGCACTACGAGACAACTAAAGAAGAAGCCGAGACCCTTGGTGCGCTGGCTTTTTTTGGCGACAAGTATGGAGATATCGTCAGGGTTCTCGAGGCCGGAGATAAATCTATTGAACTGTGTGGAGGAACTCACGTACACGCACTCGGATTTATTGGTCCCATTAAAATCGTCAGTGAAGGCTCTATCGGAGCCAATTTGCGCCGCATTGAAGCGGTTACTGGGGTAGATGCGCTCAGTTTTATTAGTTCCAAAGAAAGAGTTCTTCAAGACATTGCTTCTTCCTTGAAAGTAGCCCCCAGCGATTTAGGCGATCGCGTTTCCCGCTTGGTTGATGAAGTCAAAGAATTACGGCGGGAAGTATCTAAGTCACAAGCCAGTATTGCGTTAATTGAAGCAAATGAGTTGGCCGCACTCGCCCAAGACCAATTTTTAGTGCTGCGCCGAGACGGACTCGCTAATGACGATCTGCGCCGGCTAGCGGTAGCAACACTGGCCGCAATGGAGTCGGGCATAGTTGGCTTAATCGGGCTAACCCCCGACGGAACCAAGGGAGCCATTGCGGTGGCTATTAGCTCGGACCTGATAGCTAAAGGAGTGTCTGCGCACGAGTTGGCCAACGAATCAGCTCAAATTCTTGGGGGTGGTACCGGCCGACAAGCCGATGTGGCCGTTGGTGGTGGTCCTCAGGTCGACGGCATAGACGCTGCGGTCACTTCACTACTGAAAGCGGTAACCACCGCTAAGGGTAAGTAGTTGAAAAGCCAAGGGCGAGTGCTCGGAGTGGATTTAGGTGAACGCCGGATTGGTTTAGCCATTTCTGATCCCACTCGCATTCTGGCTACGCCATTATCGATAATTGAACGTGCCGATAATCGTGATGCTGACCACGCGGCAATTTTGAGTATCGCCCGAGAGCATGATGTCAATGAAATCGTGGTGGGGTGGCCGCGCTCCCTCTCTGGCCGGGACGGACCCGCGGCTCGGAGTGTTCGTGAAGAAACAGAATCGCTAAAGGTGGCGGCGGGGGAAAATATGGTGATCGGGATGCACGATGAGCGCTTCTCTACTGCGATAGCTGACGACAGGCTTCGGGCGGCTAAATCAAAACGGAAGAAGAGTGACGATGCCGCCGCGGCAGTATTTCTTCAGGCTTACCTCGACGGGGCGTCATGAGTGTCACTCCGCCACCTCGGAGAGGCGACCCGTCTCCTTCTCGAGCGCCGGTAAAAGCGACTCGATCTGAACTTCAGGCTGCTCATTCCCGTTCGTCTAGTCGTCCTCGTGGTGACCGGCGAGGGCGAACTCTGCTGGCACTGTTAATCGTTGTTGTTCTGCTTATCCCTTTAGCGGTTGGTGCTCTGTGGCTGTACCACAAAGTGCGTCCTGGTCCCAGCGCGAGTGATACTCCTTCTGTCACCTTGGCCCCGGACGTTACGCTGCTCCTTCCACCGGGGTTAACCACCGCAGAGATCGCGGCTCGAGTAGGAGAAATTCCTGGCAAAGATGCGGCAAAATTTTTAGCGGCGGTAGCTTCTGGCACGATTCGTTCTCGCTATCAACCTGCGGACGTGACTTCATTGGATGGGTTTTTATTCCCCGATACTTACTTTATTGGGGCCACCGAAAGTGAAGAGTCTATTGTTCGGCGATTAGTTGATCGTTTTGATGAAATTGGTGACAAAATAAATCTTGGGTCTGCGACCAAGATGACTCCCTACCAAACCGTAATTGCGGCATCACTAATTCAAAAAGAAGCCAAACTCGCTGAAGATGCGCCCCTCATTTCTGCGGTTATTCGTAACCGCTTGGCGGACGAAATGCTTCTACAAATTGACGCAACCCTTTGTCTAATAAAAGGTGGTTGTCCACCTAGTCCCACTAATGCTGATAAAGAAATTGATTCTCCGTATAACACTTATAAAAATGTTGGGCTTCCCCCGACTCCTATATGTAGTGTTACTGAGGCATCTCTCCTTGCGGCCATGAACCCTAGCGACGTTAAATACAAATTTTACGTTTTATCTGATGCCAGCGGTAAACACGCTTTTGCCACCACCCTGGCTGAGCATGATCGAAATGTGGCTGCGGCTAGAGCTAAAGGACTTTTATGAATCCAGAAATATCTGGCGTCACCCAGATAGCAGGTGTAATAGGTGATCCAGTCTCACAATCGCTATCACCCGCTATTTGGAACGCGGGGTTTTCCCAAGCGCAGATGGACTGGCGGTTTTTAGCTTTCCCTGTCGCCGCCGGTCAGGTTGCTTCTGCTTTAGCGGGAGTTCGGGCGCTAAAGATAGCGGGAGTTAGCGTAACGATGCCGCATAAGTCTGATGCCGCACTCGCGTGTGATGAATTAGACGATACGGCTAGTGCTCTCTCGTCGGTGAACTTGGTGAGATTAGTAGGAACGAAACTTTTAGGCACTTCAACTGATGGCTCGGGTTTTCTTAGTGCGTTAACTGATCAAGGAATTGACCCTGCGAGTAGTCGAGTCGTCGTTTTTGGCGCCGGTGCCGCAGCTCGAGCGATAACTCATGCCTTGGGCTCTCTCGGGGCGGATGTCGTTGTCGTTGCTCGCAACGAAGAAAAATCTAAAAAGGTGGCCAATCTGGCTCCCGGGGCAGAGGTTGAAAAGATCGATGCTCTTGACCAAGCGGTTATGACCGCTGACGTCTTAGTGAACGCCACCCCTTTGGGAATGGGAGAGAGCGGAACCTCGGTACCAGTAGCAAATGAGGCTCTGGCTCAACTCAAATTAGTGTTTGACACCGTCTATCACCCCGCCCAAACCCCTTTAATCCAACAAGCAAAGTCGCTAGGGGTGGCGACCACCAACGGCCTAGGAATGCTGGTTCATCAGGCCGCATGTTCCTTTACTTTGCTGACGGGGGTGGCCGCCCCCATAGCGGCCATGCGCTCTGCGGTTGGTCAATAATCTCGAAAACTCTCTAGGTTTGACCGGCCACGCCGGTATCCTTAACCTATGTTGCGTTTTTTAACCGCGGGCGAGTCTCACGGACCAGCTCTCACGGTGATCCTTGAGGGGCTCCCTTCGGGGCTGCCAATATTAATTGAAGATATTTCTGATGAGCTGGCGCGCCGTCGTTTGGGGTTTGGTCGTGGTCCTCGCATGCGCCTTGAGCTTGATGAGGTTGAATTTTTAGGCGGGGTTCGCCACGGGCGCACTCTCGGATCACCGGTAGCCATCATGATCCGCAATACTGAGTGGCCAAAATGGTCAGAAGAAATGTCTCCGGGCTTGGGGAAAACCGCTTCTCCGTTACACCAACCTCGCCCTGGCCATGCTGATTTAGTGGGAATGCAAAAGTACGGATTCGATGATGCTCGAAATGTTCTTGAGCGAGCAAGCGCGCGCGAAACTGCCGCCCGGGTGGCCGCCGGTGCGTTGGCTAAAGGGCTATTGGGCATTATTAACGCTCAAGTAATGAGCCATGTCGTTCAGATCGGAGACGCAGTTGCGGACACCACTGTCCGGCCTGAATTTGAGGACTTGGCCACCATCGACGAATCTTCAGTGCGCTGTTTCGATAAAGAATCTGAGGAAAAAATGATTGCCACTATCGAGGCGGCGGCCAAAGCGGGAGATTCTCTCGGTGGCCGAGTCGAAGTTTTGGGCTACGGCGTACCCCCGGGTCTTGGGTCACACGTTCATTGGGATCGGCGCATCGACGGGCTTTTAGCTCAAGCGATGATGAGTATTCAAGCGATGAAGGCAGTTGAAATTGGCGATGGGTTTGAAGGTTCGGGACTGCTTGGAAGCACCGCTCACGATGAAATACTTTGGGACGATCAGTCCGAGTCTTACCAGCGGGGTTCTGCTCGAGCGGGTGGAGTAGAAGGGGGAATGACTACGGGTGAAGTTTTGATTGCTCGGGTCGCAATGAAGCCCTTAGCAACTCTTAATCGGCCCGTGCTGCGAACGGTTGATACTCAAACTAAGGAGGAAACCGTTTCGTTTCGTGAGCGCACCGATGTAACTGCGGTTCCGGCCGCGGGAGTAGTAGCAGAAACGATGATGGCGCTAGTCGTAGCTAACGAAGCACTGAGAAAATTCGGTGGCGACTCAGTCGAAGAATTCGCCCGCAATCATGACGCATTTTTGGCCACTCTAAAATCATGAGTTCATCACCGCATTTGATACTTATCGGACTAATGGGGTCGGGGAAAAGTTCGGTGGGGGCACTGTGCGCCCGCCAATTGAAGCGAGTATTCATCGACACTGACGAAACCATTGTTACCAATACCAAAACCTCAATATCCGAACTCTTCGATTCTGGGGAAGAGTCTTTCCGAGAACTTGAGCGCGATGCGGTTGCGCAAGCGTGCGCGACTACCACTCCAGCAGTAATCGCTTGTGGTGGTGGCGCGGTCGTTGATCCAATGAGCCGTGATCTCATCCAATCGTCGGGGACAGTAGCTTGGCTTCAGGCTGACCCAGAAGAACTTGAACGCCGTATTGGTGACACCACCGCTAGGCCTTTGCTGGCCGGGGCTGACCCCAAGCAAGTATTGGCGAAGTTGGCGCTTGAACGAGATGGACTCTACGAGAAAGCCGCTAACTTCAAAGTGGACACCCACGGGCTTACGGTGACCGAAGTGGCAAACGTAGTAATTCAGGAGTACACCCAATGCCGCGCATAAGAGTAGAGACTGACCCCACCTATGAAGTAGTAGTTGGTGATGATGTTCTCTCTGAGTGCGCGACCATAATCGACGGTTATCGAAAAGCGGTAATTGTCACCCAAATCGGAGTAGCGCAAAATTATCGCGAAGCCCTTGGGTCTGATCGCTGGTTTATTTCTATCGGTGAAGGCGAGACTGCCAAATCTATGGAGACAGTCGACATGCTCGGCCGAGCTTTCGCTGATGGCGGACTGCTGCGAGATGATTTGGTGGTGGCGTTTGGTGGTGGCGTGGTTGGAGATACTGCAGGCTTGGCGGCCGCGCTATTTCATCGTGGAGTTGCTCTTTTGCAGATACCTACCACTTTGGTTGCTCAGGTCGATGCTGCGATCGGTGGGAAAACTGCCGTCAATCTCCCCGAAGGGAAAAATCTGATTGGCGCGTTCCATCAACCCATTGCCGTGATGGCCGATACCTCAACTTTGTCTACTCTTCCGGATCGAGAATTTCGTTCTGGCCTTGGTGAAGTAGTTAAATACGGTCTTATGCCCGAGGGACGAAATATCCTTGATCTTATTAGCGCCCGAATCGAAGCAATTCGTGCTCGTGATGAAGTGACCCTTACCGAAATTGTTGTGGCCTGCGCAACCATTAAAGCTCAAGTAGTCGCCGCTGACCCCGAAGAGCGGCTTGGCTTACGCTCTAATTTAAATTTTGGTCACACTCTGGCTCATGCTCTTGAAACTGGTGGTGGCTATTCGTTCACTCACGGGGAAGCGGTTGGTGTGGGTCTGGTGTTCGCCATGGCTTTAGCCGTGGCCATGAATCGAGTTGATATAACTGAGCTAGAGAACTTACGATCAATCCTTGACGGGCTGGGACTGCCAAGCCAAGTCGAAGGGAAACCAGACCAAGATAACTTATTAGCCATAATGCGCCGAGATAAAAAATCGCGGGGAGGTCTCGCATTTGTTCTTCCTAGCGCCAACGGTTTAGAACTAGTTGAAGATCCTCCACCCAAAGCACTCGCGGCCGCGTTTTTAGCCGTAGGTGCCTAGCAAGGAAGGTTCAGAACAATGGCGACAATATTGCTACTTTCAGGGCCCAATCTGAATTTGCTAGGCGATCGCGAAACTGCCATTTACGGTACCGCCACTCTCGAAGAGTGCGTAGAGATGGCTCGAACTCAGGCGCTGAGTCAAGGTAACGAACTCGAACATTTTCAGTCGAACCACGAAGGCGACTTGGTCGAGGCCGTACACGGTGCTCGCAATCGGTGTATCGCAATAGTCATTAATGCGGGTGCACTCACTCATTCCTCGTTCGCTTTGGCGGACGCATTGGCGGCTTACGATGGAGTCAAAGTTGAGCTTCATTTAAGTAATCCTTCGTCACGGGAACAGTGGCGCCAGCGATCAGTAATAGCTCCTTACGTGACGGGGACAGTGGCTGGTTTTGGTCCCGCCGGTTACCGACTTGCAGTTGAAGCAGTTTTAGAGTGCACGGCTAAGAAGTGAAATTGTCCTCTCCGAGCACCAACTTCTTGGCTATGGATATTGCTAAGCGCAGCGAACGGTTGCGAACCGCGCTTCGGGCCGCCCAGTGCGACGCGCTTTTAGTTACTCGACGCCCAAATGTTCAGTACTTGACCGGCTTTACCGGCTCGGCGGGAGTGATATTTTTTGGCCCCGATGAGTTGGTTTTAGTAACTGATGGGCGTTATCAAACTCAGGCCAATGAACAACTCGAAAAGGCGGGAGTTTTAGGAACTATAGAGATCACTGGGCCTAGTAAAACGCAAGAGCAAATAGTGAGTGATTTGGCTAGCCAGTATTCAAAGATTGGACTTGAGTCTGAAGGCGTTACTTGGGCGGAACAGCAAAAGTGGGCGAAGTCTCTTGGGGCGAACAAACTGGTTTCCACTAACTCGGTAATAGAGGCTTTACGATTAACCAAAGAGCCGGCAGAGGTAGAGCGCATTCGGGCTGCTTGTTCAATCGCCGATACGGCCTTGAGGGATCTTTTACCCATGCTGGCCACTAGCCCCACTGAACGAGAATTCGCTATGGCTCTTGAGGTCGGTATGCGCCAAGGTGGCGCATCAGGGATAAGTTTTGACTCAATCGTTGCCTCTGGCCCTAACGGAGCTAAGCCTCACGCCCGACCCAGTGATAAGGCTATTAGAAAAGATGAATTAGTAGTCATTGATTTCGGTTGCGTAGTCGACGGCTACTGCTCGGACATGACGCGCACCGTAAGCGTTGACGACCCTGGTCCTAAAGCCACTCGTTTGTGGAGCGTTGTACAAGAAAGCCAAGCCGCAGGGCGGTCGGCGGTCCGGGCGGGTGTTTCTTGTCGTGAAGTCGACCGGGCTTGTCGAGACATAATCGATAATGCGGGCTGGGGCAATGAGTTCTCCCACGGCACCGGTCACGGAGTTGGACTAGAAATCCATGAAGCGCCGCGAGTTTCTTACGCCTCCGATGAAGTTCTTGAGGCGGGATATATTGTTACCGTCGAACCGGGAGTTTATTTACCGGGAGTAGGCGGTGTTCGCCTCGAAGATACGGTGGTAGTAACCGAAAATGGTTGCGAGGCTCTAACCGAATTTCCCAAGTTCTTGACTGCGTCATAACTCGATTGAGGTAAAAATATGAATATCTCCACTAATGATTTAAAAAATGGCATGGCCCTTGATCTTCCGGACGGGCTTATGACGGTTATTGAATTTCAGCACGTCAAGCCTGGTAAAGGAGGAGCTTTCGTACGCACCAAGTTGAAGAACGTACGAACGGGGGCGGTGCTTGATAAAACCTATCGAGCCGATGAAAAAGTTCCGTTAGCGGTAATCGATAAAAGAGATATGCAGTACCTCTACCGCGAAGCCGACAGCCTAGTTTTTATGGATACCGCTAATTATGAACAAATTTCGGTAGATGTTACTGATGTGGAAGATGCCATTTTGTATTTAACCGAAGGCGACGCAGTAGTTTTACCGATGCACAACGAAGACGTGGTGGGAGTAGAGCTTCCCGCGGCAGTCGAACTTATGGTGACCGAGACTGAGCCTGGAGTTCAGGGCGATAGAGTTTCGGGCGCTCGTAAACCAGCAACATTTTCTACTGGGTTAGTAGCGCAAGTCCCACTTTTTATTGAAATTGGCGAAATGATAAAAGTCGACACCCGCACCGGCGAGTATCTCGCGCGCGCTTAAAGCGGCCGTGGTCTTTAGTGGGAACTAGACGAGAGTCTCGAGAGCGAGCGTTAGAACTCTCTTACGAGATGGAGACGCGCAATCTCGACTCCGAAATAGTTTTTTCTGAGTTGCTCGTCACTCCAGATGAATATTCAATTGATCTGGTCCAAGGGGTAGAGCGTCACGGCGCCGAAATCGATGCCTTGCTCAAAAAGCATTCAGAAAATTGGACGATCGAAAGAATGCCTCCAGTCGACCGAGCTTTACTGCGAATTGGTGGCTATGAACTCGGTTGGCAAAAAGATGTTCCGACGGCAGTCATAATCGACGAAGCGGTTGAACTCGCCCATAGGTATTCAACTAAAGAATCGGGTCGCTTCGTTAACGCCCTTTTGGCTCAACTTGCCGAAGATCTCCGACCGTGAGCCCAGAAGACGAAGGGGCACTTGGGACTCAAATCGTTTTAGAGCCCGAATTGGATGAATTTTCTAAAACTGATCGGCCGTGGGTCGTTATTGTCTGGAATGACCCAGTGAACTTAATGAGCTATGTGGTCTACGTATTGCAGAAGATTTTTGGCTACTCACGGGAGAAAGCGACCCGGCTGATGATGCAAGTTCACCACGAGGGTAAAGCGGCAGTGGCTGAAGGCCAGCGCGAAAAAGCTGAAGCCGACGTTGCCCGTCTTCACTCTTTTGGTCTCTGGGCAACCATGGAGCACCCTGGGTGAGCGTTACTTTCGAGCGGCACTCTGAAGGAATGCGAATTTCTATGAGTGAAACTGAACTTAAGTTGTTGCTCGAACTCCCTCAACAACTCCGTGACCTTTACGACAATCCTCTGGACGAGGCTTACGATCGATTGTTCCCCCGGGCTTATCTAGATCCGACCGAAGAAAAAGCGGAATCGGAATGGCAAGAGTTTGTTCACCCCGATCTTCACCGCCAGCGGCTCGACGCGCTCGAAGCGGTTACTTCTATCCTCAATCAGGCTGGCCCCGTTGGGCGCAATTTAGTGGGAGTCGATCTTGACGAAGACACGGTCAACGCTTTACTGAGTGTGTTAAATGATGCCCGCTTGATTTTGGGTAGTCGAATAGGCCTAAACGACGAATCTGAAGTCAGGTCTGATCTCGACCCTGGCCTGTACGCGGCCTATCAGTGGTTGTCGTACCTTGAGGGAGACTTGGTTGAAACTCTCCTCGGTTAATCCGACTAGGGTACTGAGCCATAAAGTTCAACTGTTCAAGCAACTCACTTAGAGAAATGCGGAGGATTAACTGGTGGGGTATCTAGACGGTAAAACGGTGGCAGTAACTGGTGCGGGGCGAGGCATCGGCCGGGCCGTAGCGATGGCTTGTGCCGCGAATGGCGCCAATGTGGTCGTTAACGACTTCGGGGTCAGTATTGATGGCAATGACCCCAGCAGTGAGATTGCTAATGAAGTCGTAGCTGAAATCGTCGCCGCGGGCGGTAATGCCGTCGCCGTGGCTGACACCGTTACCACCATGGAGGGGGGAGAGCGAATCGTTCAAACCGCCATTGACACCTACGGATCTATCGACGGCGTGGTTTGTGTGGCTGGGATTTTGCGTGAGCGCATGCTCTTTAACATGTCCGAAGATGAGTGGGATCCAGTAATTGAGACTCACCTTAAAGGGACGTTCACCGTATTTCGTGCGGCCGCTCCTCATATGCGAGAGCAGAAGTCGGGCACGATGATCGGCTTTACTTCGGGAGCATTTGCTGGCAGTGTCGCTCAAGCCAACTACAGCGCGGCCAAGGGTGGAATCGTCTCGTTGACTCGCAGCGCGGCGGTGGGAATGAACAAATACGGAGTTACCGCCAATGTCATTGCCCCAGTAGCCAAGAGCCGCATGTCGGGGAATGTGCCCTTTGGGCTAGAAATGGGGGAGCCCGAAGACGTTGCTCCTATGGTGGTTTTCCTCCTTGGCGATGCAGCCCGATCGGTAACTGGTCAAGTGTTCACCGCTAACGGTGGGAAATTGGCCGTATGGAACCAACCGGTCGAAGTGCGTGAAATCAACAAAGACGGTCGCTGGACTCCCGAAGAAATCGCGGAGCGCTTTGACGAACTTGGACAAGAGCGCATGGGGATGCTTGATCGACTTGAGGCGATGGCCAAGGCTGCTACGAGTGGGGACAAACCCAATAAGTAGACCTCGAGGGCAGAGTTTGCTAACATGATGTGACCGTTACTGAAGTCCCGTGAGGCTTCTACGGAATGAGGGATTATGGCCGCCGCCAATCGCGCCGGAGACAAAACCCAGAACGAAGTCGGCGCCGAGCCGACTGTCTTCGATAACGAAAGTTTTGTTTTTCGAGCGCAAGTCTTTGACGCTAACGATCTCCGCCGAGCCCTTACTCGCATGGCGCACGAGATCATCGAGCGCAATCACGGGGCCGATAATCTCGTTCTCCTCGGTTTATATACCCGCGGAGTAGCAATCGCTCATCGATTAGCTGTTGCGATCGCGTCTTTCGATGCTCGCGAAGTTCCCGTGGGTGCGCTCGACGTGGCTTTTTTTCGCGACGACATAAGTCTGCGCCCCGTGAGTCCATTAGGGACAACGGAAATACCTGTCGATATCAGCGATCGAACGGTGGTGCTAGTCGATGACGTTCTTTACACCGGCCGCACGGTGCGATCAGCTCTAGATGCCCTTACCGAAATCGGACGACCTCGGGCGGTGCAATTGGTGGTTTTGGTCGACCGAGGTCACCGCGAGATTCCTATCCGAGCCGATTCGGTAGGAAAAAATTTACCCACCAAGCGAACTGAAGATGTTCGAGTGCGACTCACCGAAATCGATGGTGGTTCTGACAGTATCGAACTTTGGGGTCCGGTCGACGGAGATGAGGCATGAAGAATCTTCTTTCGATCTCCGATCTAGATCAGGCCGGGATTATCGAAGTTTGTGATTTAACCGATTCGTTTTTGACTGTTACCCACCGCGATATCCCTAAGGTTCCCGCTTTGCGCGGTAAAACGGTTGCGTCGGTGTTTTACGAAGACTCAACCCGAACGAGGCTTTCTTTCGAGACTGCCGCTAAACGCTTATCGGCTGATGTGATGACCATGAACATGTCTTCTTCATCGGTGCAAAAAGGAGAATCTCTGCGCGACACCGTGCAAACCATTGAAGCAATGGGGGTTGACGCAATAGTTATCCGACATCGCCACGCGGGTGCACCCAACCAAGTTGCTACTTGGGTAGATCTCTCCGTCATCAACGCCGGTGATGGTCGCCATGAGCACCCCACCCAAGCTCTGCTCGATGTCTACACTGCTCGCCGCCATCTTGGAGATGATCTATCAGGTGCTCGAATCGCCATCGTCGGAGATATTCGTCGCTCCCGAGTAGCTCGCAGTACCGCTAAAGCTTTCGCTCAGATGGGAGCCAAAGTTACTTTGGTAGCTCCGCCGACCATGTTGCCCGATTCGCTTGCTGGATGGCCAGTTACTGCGACCAGCGACTTTGACGAGATTTTGTCCGATGTTGACTTGGTTTATCTGTTGCGAATCCAGCACGAGCGTCAAGACTCAATGGCGTTTCCGTCGCTTAGAGAGTATGTATCTCGCTACGGGCTAACCAACGATCGCGCCACTCGGCTTGGACCTGAAGTTTTAATCATGCATCCAGGCCCAATGAACCGAGGAGTTGAGATTTCTCCCGAAGTAGCCGAAAGCGACGCTTCGATAATTACTGAGCAAGTTGAAAATGGGGTCGCGGTACGTATGGCCGTTCTCTACCTACTACTTGGATCGGGGGCTCCAGTTGCCTGAGTCAGTGGTTATACGAGGTGGGCTAGTAGTCGATATCAACGGTGAGCGCAAAGCCGACGTTCGGGTCGAAGCCGGAAAGGTCACTGAAGTGGGAACGAAACTTCGCGGCGATCGCGAAATTGATGCTTCTGGCTGTGTTGTTTCTCCGGGCTTAGTGGACATGCACGTTCACTTGCGGGAGCCAGGAATGGAAGAAGCCGAAACTATCGAAACTGGATCTCGCGCCGCAGCCCTTGGCGGGTTCACCGCGGTAATCGCCATGCCGAATACTGAACCACCGCAAGACGACCCCATCATCATCAGCGCAGTCAAAGCTCGAGCACAGACTGCCCTTTGCGATGTTTACCCTGCGGGAGCAATCACTAAACAACGCGAAGGTCTAGAGCTGGCTCCTATGGGGGAAATGCATTCTCTGGGGGTGCGGATCTTTACTGACGACGGTGCTTGTGTTGCGTCGGCTGGGGTAATGCGTAGCGCATTACAGTACGCCCGGTCTCTTCCGGGTGCGATCGTGGCTCAGCACGCCGAAGATGAAACTTTGGCCACTGGACACATGCACGAGGGGGAGTGGTCGAGTCGTCTAGGAATCCCTGGTCGTCCTGCGGAAGCCGAAGAGATAATCGTCGCTCGCGACTGTATTTTGGCCGCTCAGACTGGAACTCCAGTTCACTTCTTGCACTTATCTACTGCTGGATCAGTCGCTATCGTGCGGGCGGCTAAAGCCCAAGGCATTCCGGTCACTGCGGAGGCTGCTCCCCATCACTTCACTTTCACCGACGAAAGTTGTGCCACCTTTGACCCACTATTTAAAGTCAATCCCCCTTTACGGACGAAAGATGACGTGGCGGCAGTAAAAGCTGGGCTCGCCGACGGAACCATTGATGTAATTGCGAGTGATCACGCTCCTCATCCCACTGAAACCAAAGAACGCACTTTCGAAGAAGCGTCGCCCGGAATGCTCGGATTAGAAACTGCGCTGGCCTTGGGGATATCAGAGTTAGTTGATGCTGGAGTTATGACTTTGCCTGAGTTGCTGGCCCTCATGTCGTGGTCACCGGCACGACTCTCGGGTTTGGCTGACCACGGAGCCACTATAGAAAAAGGGGTTACGGCCAATCTTTGTGTGATCGATCCTAATCTCGAATGGGTCTTAGACCCCGCGAATTTGGCCAGCCGAGCACAAAACACTCCGATGGGTGGACGCAAACTCAAAGGAAAAAATCGCCACACGATTCTGCGGGGCGAAGTAGTGGTACTCGACGGACAAGCCACGCGATGAGGTTTGAGTAATGCGGTTCAACGACAGCGTTTTGGTTTTAGCCGACGGAGAAAAGTTCGAAGGCTACCTAGTGGGAGCCGATCTCGATGGCGGCATCGTTTCGGGAGAACTGGTTTTCAATACCGCTCTATCTGGTTACCAAGAGATCATTACCGACCCGTCTTATTCTGGACAAATCATTACTTTTACCTATCCTCAGATTGGAAACTACGGAATTTCCTCGGAAGATTCTGAAAGCCGTAACCCATTTTGTCAAGGAATCGTTGTCCGCGATTTAGTAAAAAATTATAGCAACTGGCGAGCACAGACTGGCCTGCATGAGTTCATGGTTGAAAATCAAGTTTCGGGAATAGCGGGTATTGACACTCGAAGGTTGACTAAACATCTGCGAACAGTAGGGGCTATTCCGGGTGCGTTTGGTCGTGATGAGGCGCTAGTCGTCCAAGCCGCCGCCTCTGAGCCCAGCACCGAAGGACGAGATCTAGTGACGGGAGTAACAACGCCCACTCCTTACACAGTCGGAGATCCGGAGGCGCAATTTTTTGTTGTCGCCTACGACTACGGGATAAAAACCACCATCTTGCGTCGCTTGGTTGCTGCGGGTTGTCGAGTCGAAGTGGTTCCTTCTTCCACTTCAGCTCATGATGTTTTAGTTCGCGACCCCGACGGGATATTTTTATCTAACGGGCCCGGAGATCCTGAGGCTGCCCCTGATGCAATTGCTAATGTGCAAGCCCTGCTGGGGGAACGACCGATATTTGGGATCTGTCTCGGTCATCAGATTTTAGGACTTGCCGCGGGAGCAAAAAAAGAGCGACTCCTTTTCGGCCACCACGGAGGTAATCACCCAGTCCGCAACGAAGACACTGGTCGAGTAGAGATAACGAGCCAGAATCACAATTACGCTATAAACGTAGACTCGGTTTCGGGAGCTGAACTAACCCATGTAAATCTCAACGATGGGGGAGTTGAAGGGTTTCGTCTAACGAAAGACAATGCTTTCGGGATTCAACATCACCCCGAAGCTGGTCCGGGACCTCATGATGCGGCCTATCTTTTTCAAGAGTTCACCAATTTGATGAGCAACTCAACTCGGGGGCGGTGAACCTTGCCTCGCCGAAATGACATTAAGTCAATCCTGGTTATCGGTAGCGGCCCCATAGTTATCGGCCAAGCGTGTGAATTCGATTACTCCGGGACTCAAGCCTGTCGCGTGCTCCGCCGCGAAGGGTACCGAGTGATTCTGGTGAACTCTAATCCGGCGACAATCATGACCGACCCCGATTTCGCTGATGCCACTTACGTAGAGCCACTCGATGTCGAAACGATTGAGCGAATAATCGCTCGCGAGCGCCCCGACGCGGTGCTTCCTACCATCGGTGGACAAACTGCGTTAAATCTTGCGATTGAACTGCACGATGCTGGAGTGCTTAAACGCTACGGAGTGGAGATGATCGGTGCCAGCGTAGAGGCTATTCACACTGCTGAGGATCGCTCTAAATTTAAGGTGGCCATGGCCGAAATCGGTTTGGCTACTCCAAATTCGGGACTTGCCCATAGTGTCGAAGAGGCATTGGTCATTGGTGGCGAAATCGGTTATCCAGTAATAGTTCGACCCTCTTTCATCCTGGGGGGGAGCGGAACCGGATTCGCCGGCAACGACGAAGAATTGCGCGCGGTGGCCACTCGGGGAATAAGCGCCAGCCCGATAGCCGAAATTTTGGTTGAACAATCAGTTTTAGGCTGGAAAGAGTATGAACTAGAGGTAATGCGTGATAACGCCGACAACGTAGTCGTAGTCTGCTCGATAGAAAACTTCGACCCTATGGGTGTTCACACCGGTGACTCGATAACAGTGGCACCCGCTCAGACCTTGAGCGATGTCGAGTACCAATCGATGCGCGAAGCGGCTTTTGCTTGTATTCGTCGCATCGGAGTTGAAACGGGGGGCTCTAATATTCAATTTGCGGTTAATCCCGCTAATGGCGAAGTGGTAGTTATAGAAATGAATCCTCGCGTATCGCGCTCTAGCGCTCTAGCCAGCAAAGCAACTGGATTTCCGATTGCCAAAATCGCAGCTTGTTTAGCAGTGGGGTACCGCCTTGATGAGATCGCTAACGACATTACGAAAAAAACTCCCGCATCATTTGAGCCCTCGATTGATTATGTAGTTACTAAAATCCCCCGCTGGGCATTCGAGAAGTTGCCCGGTGCTCGGGGCGTTTTAGGAACGCAAATGCAATCGGTGGGTGAAGTAATGGCCCTAGGAAGAACTTTCCCCGAGTCCCTACAAAAAGCCCTGCGCAGTCTCGAAATTGGCCGGCTGGGACTTAACGCCGATCCACAAGAAGGAGCCTTGGATGCCAAATCTGATGACGGCCTGTTGTCCGAGGCCGCTATCGCTACACCGGATCGCATATTTAAAGTTGAAGCGGCCCTACGGCGAGGACTAGGAGTCACAGTGGTCAACGAAGCAACCGGCATTGACCCGTGGTTCCTTCAGCAGATCCTTGACATCTCCGAGGCCCGAGCAGAAATTTCGGCTATTGACCCCACCACGATCAGCGCCGCCCAGTTCCGAGCGATAAAGCGGTTGGGCTTTAGCGATAGCCAACTGGCTTACATCTGGAAGATCGACGCTCCAAAAGTTCGCCAGTCGCGCCTTGCCCTTGGAGTGGTTGCCACATTTAAGACCGTAGATACCTGTGCCGCCGAATTCGCCGCCGAAACTCCTTATTATTACGCAACCTACGAAGACGAAGACGAAGTATCTCCATTAAAAAAACCCGCAGTAATAATTCTTGGCAGTGGGCCAAACCGAATTGGGCAAGGAGTGGAGTTTGATTACTGCTGCGTACACGCGGCGTTTGCTCTATCGGAAGCAGGCTTTGAAAGCGTGATGATCAACTGCAATCCGGAAACTGTTTCCACCGATTACGACACTAGCGACCGCTTGTTTTTCGAGCCGTTGACGGTTGAAGAAGTAACTAATGTCATTGATGTTTTATCTGATAACGGCGAGCCGCTAGTCGGCGTGATCGTGGCTCTCGGAGGTCAAACTCCGCTCAAATTGGCTTCAGTATTAGAAGAAGCCGGCGTTCCTATTCTGGGCACTAGCCCAGCGTCTATCGACCTTTCCGAAGATCGAGCCGGTTTCCATAAATTGTGTGACGACTTAGACATCCCGCAACCACTTGGGGGGACTGCCATTGGCGTGGATCAGGCGATCGCGGTGGCGGGTGAAGTGGGATTCCCTGTCCTCGTCCGCCCTTCTTACGTATTGGGCGGTCGGGCGATGCGAATCGTTTATGACGAAGAAAGTTTAACCGAGGCCATGACCGAGTTGGCCGAAGAGGGGAGTCTGGGTCGCGAAGGAGGACTTTCGGCTCAACGACCAGCATTAATTGACCGATTTTTAGAAGACGCAGTTGAAGTTGACGTGGACGCTATTCGTGATCGCGTGGGTGAAGTTCTTATCGGCGGGATTATGGAGCACATCGAAGAAGCCGGGGTCCACTCAGGCGACTCAGCCTGCGCTCTGCCTCCGCCAACACTGCCTCCAGTGGTAATCGAGGAAATCGAAAAGCATACGCGCGCTCTAGCCGCGGCACTCGACGTCTGCGGACTTATCAATATTCAGTTTGCCGTCAAAGATTCTGAAGTTTTTATTTTGGAAGCGAATCCACGGGCCAGTAGAACAATCCCGTTCGTCAGCAAGGCCACCGGAGTCCCTCTAGCCAAAGTGGCGGCCCGAGTGATAGTGGGTTCTACGCTGGCCGAATTGCGAGTCGAGGGGTTACTGAGCAATCCGGCGCGCGGAAATGTTGCTGTAAAAGAAGCGGTGCTTCCGTTCAATAGATTTCCGGAAGTCGATACCATCCTGGGCCCCGAAATGCGCTCTACCGGTGAAGTCATGGGTATAGATAAATCTTTTGGCCGAGCGTTTGCCAAGAGTCAATCCGGGGCGGGCAATCAATTGCCCGAAGCCGGGACAGTGTTTTTCTCTCTCGCCGATAGAGACAAGGACGATGGAGTTCGAGTGGCCACTCAGCTGGCGGAGTTAGGGTTCTCCCTTGCCGCTACCAGTGGAACGGCGAAAGCTTTGGAACTAGCCGGAGTTTCGGTCGCCATGACCGTAGCCAAGGTGGGTGAAAAATCGGGGGAAGATGCCGTCGCTCTAATATCGTCGGGGAAAGTTTCTCTAGTCATCAATACCCCCCGAGGTCGCGGATCAAGGCTCGATGGTGCGCATATACGCGCCGCCGCTTTGCGTAACAACGTCGCTTGCATAACTACCGCCGCCGCCGCTCTCGCCGCGGTAAACGGAATTGCCGATCGAGCAGCTCATCCCGCCGAAGTACTTTCACTGCAGGAGTACCATCAAACAATTGGTGGCGGTGATAAGTGAGCGAGACGGTAGACCTTACGACTCAATTAGGGAAAGTTCTCTTGCCCAGTCCGATCATTGCCGCTTCGGGAACTTTTGGTCACGGAGCCGAGGTGGCGCACTTATGCGATCCGACTCGCTTGGGGGCAGTTACCTCTAAATCGCAAGCACCGTTTCTTTGGGCCGGCAATCGTGCTCCTCGGTTAATTCCCGTAGCTGCGGGGATGGTCAATGCAGTCGGTCTGCAGGGTCGGGGGATCGAGCATTGGATCGAACGCGATTTGCCCGATCTAAAAGCCACGGGTGCACGCGTCATCGCATCGATATGGGGATTCACGGTAGAAGATTTCGCTCAAGCGGCTCGGTTGCTAGTGGACGTTCAAGACCAGTTAGTCGGGGTAGAAATAAATCTCAGTTGTCCCAACCACGGTTCGGGGGCAACAGTTTTTTCCCACGACACCGCGTTGTCAGCCGAAGTAGTTCAAGCGGTTCACGCGACCAATCTTCAAGCCCCTCTTTTTGCCAAACTGAGCGCGGGGGTAACTGACTTGCCCGAAGTGGCGGGAGCAGTTGTTGGTGCGGGCGCTACTGGACTGACTCTTATCAACACTTTTCGCTCGCTAGTCATCGACGCTGAGACTCGTCGCCCCGCGCTGGGGGCGGCCGGGGGAGGTCTCTCGGGTCCGGCTTTAAAGGTCATTGCTTTACGCGCGGTTCATGATGTTGCTCAGGCTCACCCCCACATTCCCATAATTGGAACGGGGGGAGTTTTGACTGGGTTGGATGCAGTGGAAATGTTATTAGCGGGAGCATCGGCGGTAGGCGTAGGTACGGCAACTTTTTATGAACCTCGGGCCACGCACCGGATAACCGATGAGTTGGTTGATTGGTGTCGAACTCATGGCGTGGGATCAGTTCGTGATTTAATTGGTGGACTCAAAGAGCCAGAAAAATGATTCAGCCTTCGCTTACCCCAAAAGATCGATTAGTGCTTGCCCTAGATGTTGGTGGAATCAAAGAAGCATTGGCCATTGCTCAAGACTTGGCACCTTTTTTCTCTATCGCCAAAGTAGGCATCGAACTTTACGCCGAGGCGGGCCCCGATGCTTTCGCGGCGGTGCACGATCTAGGGTTTTCTGTTTTCGCTGATCTAAAACTTCACGATATTCCGAACACGGTAAATCGGACCGCGCGCGTTCTCGGACGAATGGGGGTGGAGTTTTTGAACTTTCACGCTGCGGGAGGAGTTGAGATGATGAAAGCGGGTATTGAAGGCTTGCACGAAGGGGCGACTGCCGCGAACGCAAAAGTTCCCATTGCGCTCGGAGTAACCGTGCTGACTAGCAATCCCGATGCTTCGGCTTTCCCCGAACGACTCCAAGCCGCCGCCGACGCGGGCTGCGATGGCGTGGTGTGCTCGGCGTTAGAAATCGGATTGGCGCAATCGGCCGGCTTGCGAACAATGGTTCCTGGAGTAAGGCTGGCGGGCAGTGATGCGGGTGACCAATCTCGAGTCGCTACTCCGGGTGAGGCAGTGCGTTCTGGAGCCGATTGGCTTGTTATCGGTCGAACGGTAACTGCTGCCCCCGACCCTGTCGCGGCTGCCGCTCAAGTTTTGGCCGAAGTCTCGTGAGCGCTACCGAGCGAGTTGGTCCACCCGACCTAACTGACGATCAACGCCGGGCGGCGTTGGTGAAAGCGGCTGAAGCCCGACAGATTCGAGCTGAAATAAAAGAACAGCTGAAGCGCGGCGATTTGCTTCTAAATGATCTTCTTCTTCGTTCGGATAACGAGCCAGTAGTTGGTCGCCTTAAGGTCCTCAGCATGCTTGAAGCCATGCCGGGAACGGGGAAAGTGCGAGCTCGCCACATAATGCGAGATCTCGACATCAGCGAACGCCGCCGCCTAAAAGGTCTTGGGCGTCAACAACGAGCCGGACTCCTGGCTCACTTCACCAACGAGAAACAATCGCAGGATCATGACTGACGGAGTGTCCAAGTCAGTGCTGCTGGTGCTTGCGGGCACATCCGGGGCGGGTAAAGGGTCGATCGCTCGTCAACTTTTGGACCGCAACCCAAAACTTTGGCTTTCGGTATCGGCGACCACTCGATCACCGAGAGCCGGTGAGCGCAACGGAGTCGAGTATTGGTTCCTTAGCCCCGAAGAATTTTCTGACTTGGAGGCGAACGGGGGATTTATAGAGTCTTTTGTGGTATTCGGCAAAAAGTACGGAACTCCTCGCCCCGCGCTCGATGCGAACCGCGCTCAAGGGTCTGATGTGGTGTTGGAAATCGATGTTCAGGGGGCCGCGAAGATCAAAAGTCTTTATCCGGATGCTTTGTTGGTGTTTGTGCGGGCGCCGTCTAGTGAGGCACAGCGCGAGCGGTTGCTTGCCCGCGACCCTCAATTCGACCCAGAATTGCTGGAGGCTCGGCTAGCCGCAGCGGCGGGGGAAGAAGCCGCCTCCGCTGATTTTGATGCGGTGGTGACCAACGAGACGCTAAGCCAGTCGGTAGCCGAAATCGAGCGCCTTATCGCTGCTCATCGTGAGGCCGAGTAGACTTATAGCCCGTCACGAATCTGAGTAAAAGTCCCGCTATCTATTAAGAGGAGATCATAAATGGCCGAGCGACGCGAAACGCTTATGGACCCAAAAATGGAAGACCTGTTGACCAAGGTCGATTCCAAGTTCACCCTCGTCACTCTGGCCTCAATGCGAGCGCGGGAAATTAACGATTATTACAACCAACTTGGAGAAGGACTCGGAAAGATAGTCCCGCCTCAAATTGACTCAGTTTCTCATAAGCCCCTCACAATCTCGCTTGAAGAAATAGAAGCGGGAAAAATAGAAGCGGTTGCTCGGCCAGAAGAAGAAGTAGTCGTAGAGATAGAAGAAGTAGTCGCACTTGAAATCGCCGAAGACGAGCCTGTTCCTGACGAGTAATACATTTTGCTAACTCCGGAGATTCCGATGAATGAATTAGCCGCGCTGCGCGGGCGCCGCGTTGTTCTGGGTGTCACCGGAGGCATCGCCGCCTACAAAGCGGTTGAGGTATGCCGGCAACTAGTTGAAGCGGGTGCCCATGTTATTCCCGTCTTGACTTCTGGGGCACAAAGATTTATCGGTGCTCTTACTTTTTCGGCCCTAGCTTCCGAGCCCGCGCGTACTGAACTCTTTGGTAATAAAGATGATCCAATTCCGCATACGCGACTTGGTCAATCGGCTGATTTGGTTATCGTTGCTCCAGCAACAGCTCGATTCATCGGAAAGTATCGCGCGGGGATCTCTGACGATTTGCTCAGCGCCACTCTTCTTGCCACCCGTGCTCCAGTGCTCATCGCCCCGGCTATGCATACCGAAATGTGGGAGCACGCAGCAGTGCAAGAGAACTTAGAAGTTCTTCGCCAGCGCGGAGTGAGTATTGTCAATCCGGAAAGCGGTCGCTTGGCCGGTGGAGATTACGGAGAAGGACGACTTGCTAATCCCGCCGCCATCGTTTTGGCGGCCGCTAAAGTTATGGCTCGCGGCGGAGACCTGTCAGGACTTCGAGTGATTGTTACTGCTGGCGGGACGCGCGAGCCGATTGACCCCGTGCGGTTTTTAGGAAACCGATCGTCAGGAAAAATGGGACATGCTCTTGCTATCAATGCAGCCCGACGAGGTGCCGCGGTGACCTTGATTACCACCAACCCGCTTTCTGATCCTGAAGAGACATCACGCAGCATTAGCGAAATCGTTTCGGTCGTCACCGCTCAAGACATGTATGAAGCAGTGTTGAGCCGATTTTCCTCTGCCGACGTGGTCGTAATGGCTGCGGCAGTAGCCGATTTCCGCCCTAAAGCAATGTCCCCAGAAAAGATTAAACGCTCCTTGGGTGCACCGGAAATCTACCTAGAGCCAACTCCAGATATTCTGGCTGCCCTAGTTGAGCGACGCGATCGACAGGTGTTAGTGGGGTTTGCTGCGGAAACACAAGATGTAGCCGAACAGGCAGCCGAAAAGTTGCGGAGTAAGGGTGTCGATCTGATGGTGGCTAACGACGTATCGCAAAGCGATGCGGGGTTTGAGGTTGATACCAATCGAGTAATCGTGTTGGACTCTGCTGGAGGAGTAGAAAATCTTCCGTTGCAAACCAAAACGGCGCTCGCAGATGTTATTTTAGACCGAATACTTCATCTTATTTAAGTCGACAAGGAGAACTGTGAATAATTATCCGTTTACGTCGGAATCAGTGACCGAAGGGCACCCCGACAAAATGTGCGATCAAATCAGTGACGCAGTCCTCGACGCAATTCTTGAAGCCGATCCTTACAGTCGTGTCGCCTGTGAAACTATGGCCACAACTGGACTAGTAGTAGTAGCGGGCGAGATAAGCACTTCTGGTTACATCGACATTCCTCGCATCGTTCGCGACACGGTCTGCAGCATTGGCTACGACCGCGAGTCTTACGGATTCGACGGTAAGACTTGTGCGGTAATTACGTCTATCGATGAACAATCGCCCGATATCGCCATGGGGGTCGATAAAGCCGCTGAGCAGCGAATGGGCACCGGCGAAATTTTTGACGAGATCGGAGCGGGCGATCAAGGAATGATGTTCGGTTACGCCTGCGATGAGACTGAAGATTTAATGCCGATGCCGATTTGGCTCGCCCACCGGTTTGCTCATCGCTTGGCTGAAGTCCGTAAATCAGGGATACTGCCTTACCTGCGCCCCGACGGAAAAACTCAAGTAACGATTGAGTACGAAGACGGTGTTCCTAAGCGACTCGGAACAGTTTTAATTTCTACTCAAACTGGCCCGGGTGTCGATATCGAGTCGATGCTTAAACCTGATCTCGAAGAACACGTAATTCGACCATTACTTCCGGACCAATTCGCCAATGATTCATTTGAAATTCTTACTAATCCCACAGGGAACTTCGAACTCGGCGGACCCCATGCAGATTGTGGTCTTACTGGTCGCAAAATAATTGTTGACACTTACGGCGGGATGGCTCGTCATGGTGGGGGAGCATTCAGTGGTAAAGACCCAACGAAAGTTGACCGGTCGGCGGCCTATGCAGTGCGTCACGCCGCTAAAAATATCGTGGCCGCAAAAGTGGCTCGACGCTGTGAAGTCCAAGTTGCTTACGCCATTGGAGTTGCGCATCCAGTTTCGGTGATGGTAGAGACTTTTGGTACTTCAGAAATCGATCCCGCCAAGTTGGCCCCTCTGGTAGGCGAATTTTTTGATCTCCGCCCGGCCGCTATTATCGAGCGGCTAAATCTGCGTCGTCCGGTTTTTCAAAAAACTGCTGCTTACGGTCACTTTGGTCGCCCAGAGCCAACTTTCACTTGGGAAAACACCGACAGTGCGAGTGATTTCCGAAAAGCGGCCGAGGGGCTGGCCTGAGCGAGTCGGGTGAGCGTATAGATCGAGTCCTCCCGGATACGGCGGCTCGGGGGCTCTCGTTTGATTACCGAGCGATCCCCGGTGGACAAGCACAAGTCGGATCGCTTGTCCGGGTTCCGCTACACGGGCGCACGGTGCGAGGGTGGGTATTAGCCACCGCGGTAGAACCCGAGGCGTGGCACGAAAAGATTCTCTCCGTTAAAGCCAACGTCTCGGCGGGACCGTCAGCCGAAATGGTGAAGTTGACCGAATTTGCGGCTTGGCGCTGGGCCGGCCCCCAATCGGCTTTTTTACGGGCCGCTTCTCCCGCCAACATCGTTCCTCTTGACGCACTCGAGCCTTTGTCTCATGCGTTGTACCCCGATACGCCCAAACCAATCCCAGTTCCCGAAAGGGAATCGATTTTGATCATGTGGCCCCCGAGTGAGCCCCGCGCGGATCTGTTGGCCTCTTTACTTGCCTCCGAGGGGTCAACGCTCTTAATCGTCCCAGACCCAAATGAACAAGATTCATTAGCGCAGTTTTTCTTTGACTTAGGCCGCAATGTCCTAGTAGTCCGGTCTGATCTACCCGCGAGTGAACGAACAAGAATTTGGGCCGAGGCTCGATCGGGGGCGTGGGTAGTAGTGGGCGGTCGGTCGGCAGTATTTTCTCCAGTTCCTGATCTAAATACAGTAATTATTCTCGATGATGCCGATGAGGCGTTGGCTGAAGAACGCGCTCCCGCTTGGCACGCTCGAGATTTAGTTATAGAGCGGGCTCGCCGCGCTAAGGCTCAATTGGTGATAGTGAGCCCAGTGCCCACCACTGAAGCCTTGGTCGCCGCCGGACCCCCAATAGACGTACCTGTTTCAATCAGTCAGCGAGGGTGGCCGAATTTTGAGATCGTAGACCAGAGACAAGACCCTCCCGGCTTGGGATTGTTGGCGCTGGCGTTAGGTCCCGCTCTGCACCAAGCCTTAAGTGCCGGCCAGCAAGCCCTGTGTGTTCTAAATCGAAAAGGTCGGGCTCGTTTGTTGGCTTGTCGTACTTGCGGAGAGTTGGTTCGGTGTTCGCAATGCGAAGCAGTCATGAGCGAAGTTGAAGATGGATTTTTATGTAACCAGTGTTTGGCTCATGAGAGCCATCAGTGCCGTCACTGTGGGTCAAGTAAATTTAAAGCTATTAAACCGGGAGTGACTCGAGTGCGAGATGCATTAGCCGGACTAGTCCCTCATCACCATGTCGTGGCAATAGAGGCAGGTGACAAAACTCGACCCAAGTTCGATGTTGCCATTGGCACCGAAACTATTTTGCACGGGTTTTCTGGAACCTCGAGCCCAAAATTTGATCGCCCAATTGGGTTGGTGGCTTTTTTAGATTTTGACCAAGAACTTCTGGCTCCGAGGTACAGAGCGATCGAACAAGCAGCATGGCTGCTAGTCCGAGCCGCTCGATTGGTAGGCGCGCGTTCGGAGGGAGGTAAGGTTTTAGTACAAACTCGGATTCCCGACCATGAAGTTTTACTGGCGGCGGTTTCGGGAAACCCCCAGCCGCTCCTCGTCGCCGAACGAGAGCGTCGTCAATCTCTAGGTTTCCCCCCTCTCGGCGGCTTGGCGGCTATGACGGGAGAAATTGAGGCCGTGGATATGGCGTGTGACTCATTGCGCGATCGGCTGGAAATTACGGGAGGCCAGGGGGACGTTTTATTGCGCGCTCCGAGTTCGACGGTTTTATGTGATGCCCTTGCGGCCGTAGACCTTGGCCCCGCTCGAGCTAAAGGGCGCCTGCGTATCGACGTTGATCCTTTGCGGGTCTAGAACTAGCTAAATTCTTCGAGAGAACCGGTACTCTAGAGAGATGAACACCTTTTCCGTCCGTATCCTCGGAGATCCTGTTCTGCGTCAGCAGGCCAAGATCATAGAAAACATCGACGGCGATCTAGCTCGATTGGCTGATGCAATGATCGTGGCTATGCACGAAGCTCACGGCGCCGGACTCGCTGCCCCCCAGGTGGGCGTTTTGAAAAGAATGTACACCTACGACGTGGGCGATGGTCCGCATACTTTGATCAATCCTGAAATCGTCGAATCGTCGGGAGAATGCATTTACAGTGAAGGGTGCTTGTCCTTGCCCGGCCTTGCGGTCGATATTTTGAGGCCCGAAATAGTTACGGTACGCGGGGTTGATCTAGACGGAAATGAAGTTATCTTCGAAGGCGGTGATTTTATGGGTCGGCTTATCCAGCACGAAATTGATCATCTTGACGGGGTTCTACTGCTTGACCGGTTAGATCCTGATGAGCGTCGAGCGGCCCTAAAGGAATTTCATCGTATGGCGCAAGCGGGTGGAGTTCACTCGACGCCTAGTGGCGTCACTGAGTTCTGATTAACTAGCGCCAATAATGCGAATCGCGTTTTTTGGAACTCCGGAATTGGCCGTCCCTACTTTGGACGCTCTAGTCGCCGTGGGCCACGAGGTGTCAGCAGTCTTTACTCGGCCAAAACAGCGCCGACACCGACGCGGTGAGCCAGTGTCTACATCGGTGGCTTCGGCGGCCAATGAACTAGGACTCAATGTTATTGAGGTGACTACTGCTCAAGAGATTGAAACTTTTCTGGCTGGCGAAAATATCGAAGTGGGGGTAGTGGTCGCGTTTGGATTGATTCTTGCTCCTTCGGTTATCGCATTACCTCGGCTTGGTCTTCTCAATCTACATTTTTCCCTGTTACCCCGGTGGCGGGGAGCATCTCCCGTGCAACACGCCATTTTGGCGGGCGATACCGAAACCGGAGTTTGCGTAATGCAGCTTGAAGAAGGTTTAGACACTGGCCCCGTTCGGGCGAAAGCGGTTTTTCCGGTTGACTCGCAAAGTACTGCGGGGTCGTTGTTCAATTCGTTAAGCCAAATCGGAGCTCGGCTTATGACCGAAGTGCTCGCTGCACCCGAGAAGTTCACCCCAGAACCCCAATCTGGAGCAATCTCGTGGGCGCCAACACTAAAAGTTGATGATTTTCGCATCGATGTCCAACGACCAGCTAAAGAAATCGAAAGAATGGTTCGCGCCGGCAACCCTCGTCCGGGAGCATGGATGACGGTGTCCGGAAACCGAGTCAAAATCGAAAAAGCCCACGTCAGCGATAACAAAGTTGATCTAGGGGTAATCGATAAGCACGCTCACCTAGGTACTGCAAGTGGGGCATTGGCGCTCGATGTAGTTCACCCCCAAGGGCGTAAATCGATGAGCGGCGTTGCGTGGCTGGCCGGATTACGAACCGAGAAAGTACAGGTCGATACATGATCTCGAGTCGAGCGGTCGCAGTAGAAGCATTAGTAAGAATCGAAGAAGGGGCTTACTCTCATGTGGTTGTTCCGACCATACTGAGACAGAAAAATATTCCGGTCCGCAATCGAGCCCAAGTGACTTCGTTGGTTTACGCCACTTTGCGCAATCAGCGTCGGCTTGATGATCTAATTTCTCGGGTGAGCCAGCGTAAAGTAAATCGACTCGACCCTCCCGTGAGAGCGGCCTTGCGGATTGGTGCTCAGCAACTCATATCTGACGTAGCCCCTTATGCTGCGGTCGACGAGACGGTTAGTGCGGTTCCTCAGAGATCGCGAGGGTTCGTAAACGCAGTTTTGCGATCCCTGACTCGGCTCGGACCGCCGTGGCCCGAGCCGGAGTCACTGGCCGTAGCGTTGTCTTATCCGGACTGGATTGTTGATTTATTCGTTACTGAATTGGGTGAGAGCGATGCTCGAGGGGTTTTGGTGGCGGGAAATCTCCCTGGAGTGTTGACTCTTCGCCCTCAATTTGGTCGGGCTACTGCTCAAGAGTTGACCGACGAGTTGTTAGCCGAAGGAATAAAAGTTGAGCGCGGAGAATTGGTTCCCGAGGCCCTTTTAGTTACTGGAACTGGAGACCCAGGAACGCTGCCGGCAGTAGCCAGCGGTCGGGCCACTCCGCAAGACCAAGCCAGCCAAGCGGTCGTGGCTTATCTCAACCCTCAGCCTGGCGATCGCGTTTTGGATGTCGCCGCGGCTCCAGGAGGAAAAACTACGGCGATTGCTGGAGCAGTCGGGCCCAAAGGGTTCGTATTTGCTCTTGATACGAATTCGGGCCGCCTGCGCTTAGTGCGAGAAGCGGCCCTTCGCTTGGGCTTAACGATTGAAACGGCGGTCGCCGATGGCACTAACTTGCCGCTGCGTCCCGGAGGGTTTAATCGAATCCTTGTCGATGCTCCGTGTAGCGGTCTAGGAGTGTTGCGCCGCCGCCCTGACGCGCGGTGGAGAATTCAGTTCGAAGATATTGCTCCCTTGGCCGCTTTACAAGAGCAGTTGGTTCTCGCCGCTATAGACAATCTCGAACTGGGTGGAGTTCTAGTGTATTCAGTTTGTACACTCACTAAAGCGGAAACTCTTGGTGTGGCCGAGAGAGTGTTGGCTAAACGACCTGATCTCAAGGCCTTGGCTCCACCGGCTAGCCCTTGGAAGCGCTACGGGCCAGGAGCGATATTGCTCCCCCAAGCTGCTTCGACTGACGGAATGTTTGTCCTCGGACTTACTCGGCCAGAGTAATCTCGCGAGATGCCAAGCCCCAAGATAGCCCCATCTATTCTTTCTGCAGATTTTGCTTATCTCGCGCAAGAGATAGAAAAAGTGGCTCCAGAATCAGACCTTCTGCACGTCGATGTCATGGATGGTCATTTTGTCCCTAATTTAACCATCGGGCCTCCAGTAGTTAAGTCGTTGCGAGAGCACACCGATCTTTTTCTTGATTGTCATCTCATGGTTAGCAACCCCGGAGTATTGCTCGCTGATTTTGCTGAAGCGGGAGCGAATCGGTGCATTGTCCATATCGAAATAGGGGACCCTCAGCCTCTGTTTGTACAACTGCGCTCGCTGGGAGTTGAAGTTGGTTTAACGCTTAATCCCGATACTCCTATTGAGACGGTTTTACCTTATTTAAACGAAATAGATTTATTGTTGGTAATGAGTGTGAACCCAGGCTTTGGTGGACAAGCATTTATTCCAGAAGTACTCGAAAAAGTTCGCACTGCTCGAGATAAAGCTGATGAAATGGGCTTAGATTTAGATATTGAAATTGACGGTGGTATCACTGCTACTACTGCTCCCTTAGCTACTGCTGCTGGGGCCAATGTGTTGGTGGCGGGAAGCGCTATATTTCGTGCCCCTGACCCAGCAAAAGCCGCCCGAGAAATTCGAGCCGCCGCATGGGCTTGATTTTCTATTTCCAGTGACTAATAAATCTTTCTCGGCCAAAGTACTCACTGTCTCCGACGGTGTCAGTCAAGGCACTCGCGAAGATAAATCTGGTGTTGCCCTAGTCGGCTATTTGGAAGAAAAAGGTTTTCTTGTCGTTGAACACCGTGTTTGCGCCGACGGAGTAGAAAGCGTCTCGTCCGCATTGCGTGACTTGGTTACTGGTTTCGCTGGAGTGGTACTCACTACTGGGGGCACTGGGATGGGCCCTCGTGATTTGACTCCCGAGGGAACAAATTTAGTAATTGAACGATCGGCCCCCGGCTTGGCTGAAGCTATCCGGCGAGTGAGCGATCTAGATGGTCGCAATTACGGCATGCTTTCTCGAGGAGTATGCGGGACTTCGGGGTCAGCCCTGATCTGCAATTTGCCGGGTTCCCCTCTGGGGGCCGTTGAATCCCTTGGGACAATAGAGCCCGCTATTGCTCATGCGCTCGATCTGTTGGCTGGTGGCCACCCTCATTAACCCCGGACTGTAGGGGGCAAAAATAGAACCTGTTTCATTTTTTATGATTTTCGGTTAGTATGGGACAGTTCTGGGGGTTGCGATGTCGCTAACTAGTAAAAGTCCGATTGAGAAGATTTCGGCGCGTCCGTCCAGCGACGACCTGACCGACGAACAATTTATGAGTCAAGCCCTCGTTTTAGGTCACCGGGTCCGACATCGTTGCGCTCCTAATCCTTGGGTGGGGGCATTAGTCGTGCGCCGCGGGGAGATTGTTGGTCAGGGGTCTACCCAAGCCCCCGGTGGACGGCACGCAGAGATAGTCGCTCTAGATGAAGCGGCCGACAAAGCTCGTGATTCTACCGTCTACGTCACGCTTGAACCTTGCGTCCATGAAGGCCGAACTGGTCCGTGCACCGAAGCACTAATTAACGCCGGAGTAAACAAAGTGGTGGTAGCCATACTCGACCCTGACCCGAAAATGCAGGGCCGAGGAATAGCGGCACTGCGAGCATCAGGCATAACGGTAGTAACGGGAGTAGGAAAAGAAGAAGCAGATTTTTCACTCGCTCCCTACGTTCATCACCGCCTTACTGGGAGATCTTGGTGTGTGTTAAAAGTCGCTTCTAGCCTTGATGGCCGCTCGGTGGCTGCCAACGGAGAATCTAAGTGGATAACGGGTGAAGCGTCGAGGGCTGATTCCCACGAACTTCGACGCGAGTCGCAGGCGGTCGTCGTTGGGTCTGGCACCGCCCTATTAGACGCACCGACTTTGACTGTGCGCACTCCAGGGTACGTTGGTGAACAACCTCTACGAGTCCTTCTCGATAGTCGCGGCCGCGTCAGGGCCACCGGTCCGCTATTCACTACCACTTTGGCCCCAACTTTAGTTTTCACTACCAAATCAGCCCCCTCGAAAGTAGTCGACGAATGGTTAGCTGCGGGAGCTCAAGTTGAAACGATTGAATCCGGGCCAAAAGGAAAAGGCGTAAATCTAGAAACTGTGCTCGGCTCTTTAGGTAAGCGCGGAATTGTGCAAACAATGTTTGAAGGTGGCCCCGAGGTAGCAGGTGCCCTTGTTCAAGGTGGTTTTGTCAATCGACTAGTTGCTTATATTTCTGGAATGATTTTGGGGACTGAGGCGACCTCATCTTTTAGCGGAGTGGGAGTTCCGGCTTTAGATCAGGCGACACGATTTAAATTGATTAGTTGTGTAGCGATGGGGGACGATGCCCGACTTGATTTCATCTCTTTAGGGGAATCCTGATGTTTACTGGAATTGTCGAAGAGCTAGGGACGGTTAGCGATTTATACGACCATGACGGAGGAATTCGTTTAACGATTTCGTGTGAATTGGCGATTACTGACTCCACTTTAGGATCTTCAATAGCAGTCAATGGCTGTTGTCTTACTGTCGTAAATCAAACTGCCACTTCATGGACTGCGGACGTTCAGCCCGAGTCGTTATTACGCACTACTCTGGGCGAATTGAAAATTGGTGATCGAGTCAATCTAGAACGTCCCGTTCGACTTTCTGATCGCCTAGGCGGACATATTGTCCAGGGCCATATCGACGGGATAGCCAAAGTAGCAAGCCGCGACCGTGAACCTGACGGGTCAGTCCGCTTCACTCTTTCTTTACCAAAGAGATTGACTAGATATGTAGTTGAGAAAGGGTCTATAACCCTAGATGGAGTAAGTCTTACGATCGTGGAAGTCAAAGATGATAATTGCGGCGTCGCCCTTATTGCCCACACTCTCGCAAGCACAACTTTTGGTGATCGTCAGCCTGGAGACCAAGTGAATCTCGAAGTTGACGTATTAGCCAAATACGTAGAGTCTCTGCTCGCACCCAATCCCGCCGTCGTTGACGACCCGTCTAAATAAGTGCCAATGTCATTACTCACAAATCATAAAAGAAAGTAGTTCCTATGCCTTTTACCGACATTGATAGCGCTATCGCGGCTATCGCCCGCGGTGAGTTTGTCATCGTGGTCGACGACGAGGATCGTGAAAATGAGGGCGACTTAATAATGGCCGCACAACACGTGACCCCTGAAGCAATGGGATTCATGATTCGCCATACCAGCGGTGTGATCTGTCTTCCGCTGGAAGGTGAGCGGTGTGACGAACTTCAGCTTCCGCTAATGGTTTCCAATAACACCGAAATACAGCGTACGGCTTTCACCGTTTCCGTCGATGCTCGAGACGGAATCGCAACCGGAATATCCGCAGCCGATCGGTCGACAACGGTGGCGACTTTGATCGATCCCACCAGCAAGCCTGACAGCCTTGCTCGTCCTGGGCATATCTTTCCTCTTCGTTATCGAGAGGGGGGAGTATTGAAGCGTGCGGGGCACACCGAGGCTGCGGTTGACCTTGCACGTCTTGCCGGTAGTTACCCGTCGGGAGTTTTGGCGGAGATAACTAATGATGACGGAACTATGGCTCGACTTATTGAACTAGAGAAATTCGCCGAGGACCACTCCTTGTTAATGATCTCAATTGCCGATTTAATCCGTTATCGGCGACAGCGAGAAAAGTTAGTTCGCCGAGTTTCCCAAGCTCGCATCCCTACTCGTTACGGGGACTTCACTGCGCATGTATTTGAGAGCATTCTCGATGGAGTAGAACACATTGCTTTCGTACGAGGCGATATATCTAATGAAGAAAATATTCTTGTTCGAGTGCACTCCGAATGCTTAACCGGCGATGTTTTTGGATCGCTTCGTTGTGATTGTGGAGTTCAACTCGACTTCGCCTTAGAGAAAGTAGCCGAGACGGGAAGTGGAGTAGTCGTTTATTTGCGTGGTCATGAAGGTCGAGGAATTGGACTTGGTCATAAAATCGATGCTTACAAATTGCAAGACCAAGGCCGAGATACCGTTGAAGCCAATGTCGAACTTGGGTTCTCGGCTGACTCGCGCGAGTACGGTATCGGTTCGCAAATATTGGTTGACTTAGGAGTGACTACCATGCGCTTGATGACCAATAATCCCGCTAAATACGGTGGGCTCGATGGATTTGGGCTTGAGATTGTAGAACGAGTTCCGGTGAGCGTCACTCCTAACTCGGAGAACATAAGTTACCTGCGCACCAAAAAAGACAAATTGGGACACCTCCTCGACTTAGGTGAAAGCGAGGCCTAACAAAACCATGGGTGTTTCAGCGCTTGAACCTGCAAATCTCGATGCTTCGGGGATGAAGCTAGCCATCGTCGCGGCAAGATTCAACGAGCACATAACTAATCCTTTAGTTGAAGGGGCGCTCGAAAAAATCACCGAACTAGGGGGCTCAGATGTTGAGATCTACTGGGTTCCGGGCGCATTCGAAATCCCTCTGATCGCTAAAGAGGTGACGGCTAAGGCGGACGCAGTCATTTGCGTAGGCGCAATAGTTCGAGGCGATACTGCCCATTTTGAGTACGTAGCGGGCCCGTGCGCCGATGCGTGTGCTCAGATCTCAGTCGATACCGGAGTTCCGATTGCTTTTGGCGTACTCACCACCAATACCGAGCAGCAAGCCTTCGATCGTTGCGGAGGCAGCGAAGGCAATAAAGGGGCTGAGGCCGCGGCCACTGCGATTGAGATGGTTCAGTTATTGCGAGCATTGCGTGGTGGTTCGCGTGAGAGTATGTAGACATGTTAAGTCTCGTTCTTCCTAAGGGGTCGTTAGAAGTCGCCACCCTCGCTCTATTCCAAGACGCTGACTTGGCGGTAGTCAGATCATCAGATGTTGATTACCGGGCAACTATCTCTGACCCTCGAGTTAGTGATGTTCGCATATTGCGGCCACAAGAAATACCGGGCTATGTCGCCGAAGGACGCTTCGATCTTGGGGTGACCGGAAGAGACTGGGTTGAAGAAACTAGCTCTGATGTAGTGACTCTGGCCGAACTTCCTTACTCCAAGGTCAGTGATGCCCCGGTGCGGATAGTGCTGGCGGTCGGAGAGCGCACTTCGGCCCGTGAAGTAAGCGAACTACCCGCCGGTTTACGTATTCACACCGAATATCCCGAACTCACTCGTCGTTACTGTGAGCGCAGTGGGCTTGATGCCGTCATATCTCTTTCTTACGGGGCGACCGAGGCCAAGGTGCCCGACATCGCCGATGCGGTGGTGGAGATAACTGAAACCGGACGAGCCTTACGAGCCGCAGGCTTACGAATCATTGATACCGTCCTAACCTCTAACACTGAATTGATCGCCAATCCGACGGCTTATGCCGATCCCGTCAAGCGCGAAGCGATGGAGCAACTCAAAATTTTGTTGATGGGAACACTAGAAGCGCGTGGTCAAGTACTACTTAAACTTAATGTGGAGCGTTCTCGACTCGCAGAAGTGGTTGCGTTGCTTCCTGCCCTTGATGCTCCAACAGTTTCTGATCTTGCTGGCGGGGATGCTTGCGCAGTAGAGACGGTGGTTAATAAGAGCGACATCAATGTTCTCATACCGGCGCTAAAAGATAAAGGTGCCACCGGGATCATAGAACTAGCTATTAGCAAAATTATCCACTAACTGCTCTTGGCGCTCCCTGATCGGACGTGAGCTGGCCCCGTGGAACCACTGAGGTTATAAGCGGTGTTTATCAGTGACACGTGAGTCATGGCCTGCGGGAAGTTGCCGAGCATGCGAGAAGCTTTGGCGTCGTATTCTTCGGCAATCAAACCCACGTCGTTAACGAGAGCAATCAGTCGCTCGAATAAGGCGTGGGCCTCTTCGGTTCGACCCATCAATGAATAGTTGTCAGCTAGCCAGAACGAGCACGGCAAAAACGCCCCTTCGCCTTCGGGCAGACCGTCTACCCCGGAAGCACTTTTGTAACGCTGAACAAAACCATCAACCATTAACTCGCTCGCAATAGCATCGGCGGTACCCACTATTCGAGGGTCAGTAGCGGGAAGAAAGCCAACCAGAGGCAACATCAATAAACTGGCATCCAGTTCTGACGACCCGTAGGCCTGCACGAAAGTGTTGCGCTCGACATCAAAACCTTTTTCGCAGACTTGGGCGTGGATTTCATCCCTAATTGCTTCCCACGGGGTGGTGTCGATAGGCATCTCCCGAGCTTTTACGATTTTGATCGCCCGGTCGAAGGCGACCCAAGCCATCACTTTGGAGTGGGTGAAGTGCTTACGCTCGCCGCGGATCTCCCAAATTCCGTCATCCGGTAGCCGCCAGGCCTCTTCGACGAAACCCAAGATGGCCAGCGCGAGCGGCCAAAGGCTAGGAGATGGGGGTATCCCTATTTTTTGTGTTTGGTGCAGCGCGTCGAAAACTTCCCCGTAGACATCGAGTTGGAATTGATCGGCCGCGGCATTACCCACTCGCACGGGAGCTGAACCTTCGTACCCCGACAACCAATCAACTTCATATTCTTCAAGTCTTCTTTCTCCGGCCGCTCCGTACATGATTTGAATTTTGTCGGGGGCACCCGCCACTGAACGCAGGAGCCAATCACGCCATTTTTCTGCTTCATCTCGATATCCGAGACTCATTAATGCGTAAAGCGAAAAAGTGGCGTCGCGCAACCAGCAGTAGCGGTAGTCCCAGTTGCGCACACTTCCTATCCATTCTGGTAAAGAGGTTGTTCCCGCGGCGATAATCCCTCCGGTCGGGTTGTAAGTGAGCGCTTTGAGAGTTATGGCCGATCGCTGGACGAGATCGGCCCACTTTCCCGAGTAAGTGGATTTGTCTGACCATTTTTTCCACCATACGGTGGTTTCAGCGATCGCTTTGTTGGCGTCAATCGTTTTAGGAATAGCGTGGTGCGATTGAAACCAAGTAAGTACGAAAGGCACTTCGTCGCCTTCATTGACAGTGAACTTAGCTACATTGTGAAAACGCTCACCTCTTATCTCTACCGGAGTATAGAGGCATAATGCTTCTGGGCCGGCAATAGCCACAATTTGATTATTGATATTTCTGACCCAGGGAACTACTGACCCGTAGTCAAACCGTATTGAAAGATCCATCCGCATATCGACCGACCCACTCAGTCCCGTGCAGCGTCGCACTATGTTTATGTTGTGGTCGCGTATGGGCATACAGTCAGTTATTCGAACACTTCCCGTAGGAGTTTCGAAGTCGGTTTCTAAAACTAGCGTTCCTTCTCGGTATGACCGACGGCTTGCTCGGCCACCTTCGACGGGAGCGATTTTCCAAAAGCCGTTGTCTTTATCTCCGAGAAGTCGCGCAAAACATGCCCCGGAGTCAAAACGCGGCGCACAAAACCAATCTATTGATCCATCATTGGCGACTACGGCTACGGTTTCAGTGTCACCAATTATTGCGTAGTCTTCTATTAATGAACTGCGCTCGTCTTCCATTGGCTTTAATTTCCCGAGTTGATCTGTTCGGACACTTCAACGTAAGCCAGACGTAACTGGGCTAGGGCTTCTTGGAGTGTCTCTGCGTTTTCACCCAGGTCGGAACCAAGACCATCGACTAAACACGCCATAGCGTCTATTGCTAGACGGGCCTCGTCGAGATTGATTGTGCTCAAATTCGGAGTAGGTGACGCGGTGTCGGGGGTTAAGTGGATTACGGCTAATTGCCAGAGGCCAATAGCGTGGTTAGCGATATGGTCGGCTACAGAAATAGCCGCAATTTCGGAGCGAATACGAGCCATCTCGGCCGCCGCTTCTGGCCCTATTTCTGATTCCGAACCTGCGCTAGCTTCGGGTGCGGGGACGGGATTTCCTTGTGGTGGCGTAGGTTCACCACCCCCAGG
>Ga0208960_1000017_pt1 | contig 108657 bp, 100 predicted proteins | sample GreLakmeON33MSRF_FD_187703 | JGI IMG/M metagenome (GOLD analysis project Ga0208960, IMG submission 187703) | Freshwater lentic microbial communities from great Laurentian Lakes, MI, USA - Great Lakes metaG ON33MSRF (SPAdes) | ecosystem: Environmental > Aquatic > Freshwater > Lake | place... | reverse complement strand
CTGTGTACAACCCACTCTGCCCAATCAGATCATTTAGGTTAAAATGAGCCGTTGATCACTATGTGCCGGCCTCTGTTATGAAAAAAACTCGTGCCCCGCACCGCAGCAAATCCCCACGCGCCGTTCAGGAGCTCTCGCGTCTGGCAGCAGGGCTCGCTGCTTCTGGGAGTCGGATTGAAGATGCCTTCTGGGAGAATCTACTGGCAGCGACGATCCACGGCCAGTTACGAACGGGTGATGATCAAAATCTGGAAACAGCACTGGATCAGCTTTATGAAACCGATCCGGCTGGTTATGGCGAGTTCATCCATGCCATCGAAGCGGCGATTGAGTGCAGTGTCTTGACCCATAAAGACCGTAACTATGACGTGCTGATGTTCGCAGCTCCAGTACTGACCTGGTCACGCTTTTCGATCCCCTCTGGTCCTATTCCAGAGCCAATGCTCGCCAGTCTACGAGCGCATCTTCAAGCACAAGTGCTAGCAACGGATATTCAATTTTCCCTAGCGGATTACCTATTCAGCCCAGACCAGCTGCCGCGCGGTTATCACCTCACTCATGAACTGGCCAAAAAACTTTGGGTAGCCTCAGCTGAGAATCGTGATTTACACATGAACCCTCGTCAATTGGCTGAGACAGGGCGATTTCTATCAGATACTCGATACCTCCTCGGCGCCATTGCCGTACCCCGGGGGAAACCCATGTTCCAGTGGCAGGAGTCTATTGGAACCAGCCAAGTCGGGAAGGTGCCCGAGACTAAGACTCAGAAACAAGAGATATTACTTGCTTGGCAGACTCCTGGCAGCGAAGTCCTCCGCCCGCTATTCCAAGGTTGCGCTCTGGAACTGCTATTGCCGGACGGCTTCTTTTCCGCTTGGCGCATGGCAGACCGCCTCGCTCGCCCTTACTCCATGCACGCCACCATCGATTTCCTACAGTCCACGCTGAATATTCCTGCAAGTGGCTTACGCGCCGTGATCGCGCCATTTTTTGATCAATGGCTAGAAGAGTATCGCATCAGCTTCACCTTCAAGGATCGCGACGACGTACTCTACGGCATCGTTTGGGCACTAGTCGGTGAGGAAGACGAGACTAATGATACCGTGGCACAGATCGAAACGACGCTTCGTGAATGTGGCGTAACCCATGTCACGCTGCTGGATAATCGCTTTCCTCTTGAATATTGCGAAGAGTGTGGAGCGCCTCTGTTTCCAAATCCGGAGGGGGAGGTAGTACATGCCGAATTCCCCGAAGAGGGGAAAACATCGTCGATGCATTTACACTGAACTATACTTTGGCTAGCTCAAAAATACAGGAGCTTTTCCCAGTTTAGGCTGTCATAAGTGTTTTCGTTACTAACCACAAATCTATCATCCGGCATTTATGAAGTTTTTATTCGATCTTTTCCCGGTCATCTTGTTCTTCATCGCATTCAAGATATATGGCATCTATACCGCCACTGCCGTGGCTATTGCTGCCACTTTTCTTCAGATCGGCTGGGTCTGGTTCCGTCACCGCAAGGTTGACAGGATGCTATGGGTGAGCCTTGTCATTATCGGCGTATTCGGTGGAGCCACACTCATACTACAGGACGAAACCTTCATCAAGTGGAAGCCCTCGGTGCTCTACTGGCTATTTGCTGGCGCATTGCTGGTGGCCCATAGTTTTTTCAATAAGAACTTGATCCGCGTGATGATGAAAGAACAAATCAGTCTGCCTGATAGAATATGGGGGCGGCTCAATACCAGTTGGGCGGGGTTTTTTGCATCGATGGGTGGGATCAATCTCTACGTGGCCTTCAATTATTCCACCGAGACTTGGGTTAACTTTAAACTATTCGGGTTCATGGGCCTGATGCTGACTTTTGTTTTGTTACAAGCGCTGATGCTGGCAAAGTATGTAGAAGACAAGGAGGACAAAGGAAAATGATGCTCTACGTGATAAATGCTGAGGATGCCCCCAATAGCCTAGAAAACCGACTGACGGCCCGTTCTGCCCATCTGGAACGACTCAATACTTTGCAGAATGACGGACGCCTCATCCTGGCGGGCCCCTACCCGTCAGTCGATAGCCCCGACCCAGGTCCGGCAGGGTTCTCTGGAAGCCTCATCGTGGCTGAGTTTGAGTCACTAACAGCCGCTCGCGCTTGGGCAGAGGCTGACCCCTACGTCACCGCAGGAGTCTATGCAGAAGTTACAGTCAAACCTTTCAAGAAAGTCTTTCCTACTTAATTAGCGGCCACGACACAATTGAAAACACTCGACCTAATCAAACAGAAACTTGCCACACTCAATCCTGAGAGCATTGAGCTCTCTGATGAGAGCGCCCGGCATGCGGGGCATGAGGGCGCCAAGAGCGGTGGTGGACACTACCTTCTAACTATTGTCTCTCCAGAATTCTCTGGAAAGCCGGCAATGTCTCGACACCGCCTAGTTTATGCCGCATTAGGCGAGATGATGAGCAAGGATATTCACGCAATTAGTGTAAAAGCGTATACTCCAGAAGAGTTTAATTCTGATTCAGTCCACTGACAGGGGAGCCAAGGTACCTATATGAAACTAATAAAATTTTCGCATTTACTAGCGATTGGAATTTCTGGTCTGATCGCCGCAACCACCGCTCAGGCCCAGCCTGCAGTGCCTATGGCTAAGGTGAATGGGGTTGCAATCCCGCAATCGCGGCTCGATTTTATTATGAAGGCACGCGTTACACAGGGCCAACCGGATAGCCCTGAAGTCAGGAAGGCCTTGCGTGATGACCTAATCGCTGAGGAAGTGATCGCTCAAGAAGCCTTAAGAAAGGGCTTGGATCGAGATCCTGAAATCATCGCTCAATTGGAAATTGCTCGTCAGACAGCGCTAGTCCGCGCATACCAGATCGACTACATTAAAACCCATCCAGTCAGTGATGCAGAAATGCGTAAAGAGTATGAAACACTAAAAACTCAGATGGGTGACAAAGAATATAAGGCACGCCACGTTTTGGTTACAACAGAGGCCGAGGCGAAGGATATTATTGCCCGAGTCAAGAAAGGCGCGAAGCTTGGTCAAATTGCCCAGGAAAAGTCTATGGACGCTGGCAGTAAAGGAAAGGGAGGTGAACTCGAGTGGAGTCCTGCTGGAAATTATGTGACCCCCTTTGCTGAGGCCCTGACCAATCTGAACAAAGGACAACTCACCGATCAACCGGTACAGACACCTTTCGGATGGCACGTGATCCGATTGGAGGATGTGCGTCCACTAAAGATTCCGTCGTTTGAAGAGATTAAGAATAACCTGACGCAGCGTGTGTTACAGCGACAATTTGAAAGTGCTGTCAATGAGCTACGCGCCAAAGCCAAGGTCGAGTAACCATAACAAGTTGCTTGATAAAAGGGGCGACCTTAATGGTCGCCCTTCTTTATTTAGGCTACTACATGCATACGCGGTGCCAGAGCGCACAATAGCTCATAGCTAATGGTGCCAGCCGACTGCGCCACTTCATCCACTGGCATTCCGTCCCCCCACAGTATTACAGGACTTCCCACACCCGCACCCTCGATTCCACTCAGATCCACATGTAACATATCCATCGATACACGTCCGAGAATACGGCTGCGTTTGCCATTCACCAGTAACGGTGTGCCGGTGGGCGCGTGACGCGGATAGCCATCTGCATAACCACCCGCAACGATCCCAACCTGCATTGCTCGGTCGGCGCGAAAAGCATGACCATACCCAACCGCATCTCCCGACTTGATATCCTGCACGGCGATGACTTTACTAGATACTGTCATTACAGGACGAAGACCCAGATCAGCGGCAGTCTTGTCGACAAATGGCGAGGCGCCATAGAGCATAATGCCGGGGCGCACCCAATCGGTATGGGTTTCAGGGTAGCGTAAAATCGCTGCTGAATTAGCTAATGAGCAGGGCAAATTTCGTCCTGCAACGACTGTGTTAAAAAGTTGAAATTGAGAGTTCACGCTTTCCTTGCCAATCAGTTCATCCGCTCGAGCAAAATGAGTCATCAAGGTAATCTGTCCAATAGCAGGATTACCTTTCAAGGACTCCAACGCAGCAGAAAATTCTTCAGGCATAAATCCCAATCGGTTCATGCCGGTATTGAGCTTCAGAAATACATCCAAACCGCCTCGCCGCTTGAGGGCAGATAGCATGGATAATTGCTCGCCATGGTGAATCACGGTGCTCAATTGGTATTCCTCGATCAGCGCCAATTCCTCTATAGAAAAAAAACCTTCAACGAGTAATATAGGTTGTCGATAGCCCGCATCCCGCAAGCGTATTGCAGCATCCAACTCAAGCAACGCAAATCCATCCGCGCTCTTGAGTGCGCTGGCGGCGCGCAGTAAACCGTGGCCATAGGCATCCGCCTTAATCACCGCCATTACGCGTGCTCGCGGCGCGTGACGTCGAACTATAGACAGATTATGTTCGAGCGCAGAGAGATCAATTAGGGCTTGAATGGGGCGTGTCATCTATCTTATATTGAGTGGGGATGCATTACGGAGTCGCCACATCACAGGTTGATGCAAGACTTTAGTAGAGTGCTTAACGAAGCATTCAATCACAAATTCTGTCATTCGGATAGTATCTGACAGAGCCCTCATCATCAAGAATCGGATCAGGTTGTTATGGTTAGCCGATGTAGCAATTTCATGGTATAAAGCCGGCTGCCCAAGAGCAAGCGTAGGTCTCCATTCTATAATCCAGCATCTGATGACGAAAATTTATTCGGAGTGACATCTTGAAACGCGGGTTCTATACCATCATGGCGGCGCAATTCTTCTCGTCGCTAGCAGACAATGCATTACTGGTTATCGCTATTGCGCTATTAATAGACCTGCACGCCCCCGCCTATCTCACTCCCATGCTTAAGTTTGTATTTGTGCTTTTCTATGTAATTCTTGCCCCTTTTGTAGGCGCTTTCGCTGACTCCATGCCAAAGTGGAGGGTAATGTTTATCAGCAATGCCATCAAGATTGTGGGCTGTAGCTTGCTCTTTCTCGCAACGCATCAATACTCCGCCCTCGCTGCCTATGCAATCGTAGGCCTAGGTGCTGCCGCTTACTCCCCAGCTAAATATGGCATACTGACTGAGTTGCTACCACCGGAGAAGCTGGTCATTGCCAACGGTTGGATCGAGGGATTGACCGTTGCCTCCATCGTTCTTGGTACAGTTCTGGGCGGAATATTGATCACACCTGCCGTTTCTTCTGTATTCCTAGCATTCGACTTTCCCTTCATCAATACCGGCGTGGACACCGTAACGGAAGCAGGCATTCTGCTTATCGCTACCTTTTACTGCATCGGAGCTACTTTCAATTTGTATATCCCCGATACCGGGGTTGATCACCGCATACTCAGGAAGAATCCGGTATTCCTGATACACGAGTTCAGCCACTGCCTGAAATTGTTATGGACCGACAAGCTTGGCCAGATCTCCCTCGCTGTCACAACACTATTCTGGGGGGCAGGTGCAACTTTACAATTTATTGTACTGAAATGGGCCGAAACAGCGCTCGACTTTCCACTCAGCAAGGCCGCTCAGTTACAAGGGGTAGTTGCTCTAGGCATTGCGGTGGGCGCAGTCATGGCTGCCCGCTTAGTTTCACTGCGAAAATCGGTCAATGTGATTCCACTAGGTATTGCTATGGGCATTGTGGTGATGACTATGGTCGTGGTGCGAGACCTGTGGGTCGCGATCGGGTTACTTATGCTGATCGGCGGACTGGCTGGATATTTCGTGGTACCGATGAATGCTCTTCTGCAGCATCGTGGTCACATACTGATGGGCGCTGGTCATTCTATTGCAGTACAGAATTTCAACGAAAATCTAAGCATACTTATAATGCTGTCCCTTTATGCTTTACTGATTAGCCTCGATGTACACGTTTACACCGTCATCATTCTGTTTGGATCGTTTGTAGCAGTGATCATGACCCTGATCCGTAAATGGCACTTGATCAACCAGAGCAAGGAAGACTCGTTACATCTAATCGGGGAACACAAGGGCCATTAAACAGACTTATTATAAAACGACCAGATCGTTGATCAACTCAGGTGTGGCCTGAATACCGTCCACTCTGGAGCGGGCGTTGGTAACACCCAGCAATACATCTTTCTCCTGTGCCGCAAAACCTTTCACAACACTTACCAAGTTCGAGACTAGATCGGCACGATGCTGGTACTAATTTAGAACTTCCACCCAGCCAGCCTTGATCCACTCATCATTAGACTGCAGGGTATTGTAACCACACCCTCCTAAAGCAAGGGTAAGCAACAGCGTGATGGACAATAATAGACTGCGCAAGGACCCTCCAAAAAAATCTGATATCGGTTAAATGGGGACTGAATTAATTATTGCAACAGCCTCTGCATAGTGGCTTTTGCAAAGCATAAATCCTCCCAGGCCTTGGTTTTGTCGGCTTGTGTCTGTAGTAAATAGGACGGATGATAAGTTACGATCAAGGGGATGCCCGAGAATTGATGTAATTTTCCACGCAGACTAGCGACCGTGGCATCGGTATTAAGAAAGCTCTGCGAGGCGAAATTTCCGAGTGCAATAATGAGTCTTGGCTGGATTAATTCAATCTGCCGTGCCAGATAAGGATGACACTGCAGCGCCTCAGCATTCTCAGGGTTGTGGTTGGCAGGCGGATGGCACTTAACGATATTGGTGATATAGACATTACTGTCTCGCTTCAGAGAGATTGCTGCCAGCATATTATCCAGCAGCTTACCAACCTGACCGACGAAGGGCGCGCCATTAGCATCTTCCTCAACACCCGGGCTCTCTCCCACCCATAGCCAGTCAGCATTCTCATCGCCAGCGCCAAACACCGAATGGGTACGTGTCTGATGCAGGGGGCAGGCAGCACAGTCCGCCACGCTGACTTTGAGCTGAGTCCAGTCCATCTGCATCACCCGCGCATGCCTGTTATTAGTAACGTCGGCCTGATGAATAGCCTCCATAGCGCTATCTGTTACATGCTGGAGAGTTCGCCGGTGCCAGAGCGGTGTCAGACCCAACTCTTCGAGCATCTCCTCCCGCCTGGCACTCACATCAAACTCACGGCAGGTTTCATAACATCAGTTCCATAACAAGCGAGTCTTCTCGTCCACCCATCGCGGGATAATAATCTTTGCGTTTAGCGATATTCCTGAATCCAATTCGTTCATACAGCTTGGCAGCAGCTCGGTTGGATTCACGCACATCCAGAAACATCGACTTCGCATGATGCTCTCTGGCAATACAAATAAACTGCTGCAGTAATTTCTCACCCCAGCCCTGCCGCTGCCATCCGGCGGCAATACTAAGTGTGAGCAGATGAGCCTCATCTGCCCCGATGGTCATCACACCATAACCGAAAATATGGCCAGACTGCTCCAACACCCTGCAATGGTAGCCAGCGTTAAGTGAGTCACTGAAATTACGATGCGTCCAGGGGAAAAGAAAAACCTCGTGTTCAACGGCTATCACCCCATCCAGGTCCGCCGGGAGCATGCACCTGATTTGCGGTATTTCTTTCCACTGGGCATTCATCGCTTCGACTCCTTCAGAGCCACCTTGTTTCGAATATAAAATGGCGCAGCATCGGCCGGATCTAACGCTAATCCGCCTAAAAATCTGGGTACTGCCAGTTGCACCATCTCCCGCGCACGCGGACTAAGGTCGCCGGCAATACGTCCGATAGACCCTTGATAACGGCTGCGCAAGGTCTCATCATACTTAGCAAACCCGCTGCCGCAACCCGTCCAATTGATCCCAGACATCGTTGGCGCCTGCTGGGGTAGACAAAGAGAGGGCTCACTCACTACTTGCCAGCCATCCACCGATTTTGTGTAGGAAGCATGATAAATCTCACTCATGCGAGCATCAATCGCTACAATTACATTAGCATCCCCTGTCTGTTGAGCCAACGCTTCCAGCGTACTTATACCTATGACAGGCAAGTTCATACCGAAAGCTAATCCTTGTGCTACTCCACAGGCAATACGCAGTCCGGTGAATGATCCAGGACCAGCGCCAAAGGCAATTCCATCCATTTGTGCAAGCGTCAGACCAGCTTCTTCCAGTAACTCGTGCAGCAGTGGCAGAAGCAACTCTGAATGTCTTTGCCCAGCAAGCACCTCCCGGTTCCGTATCTCGCCATCAAGCCAGAGCGCGAGGGAACAGTACTCGGTAGAGGTATCGAATGCGAGTACCTTCAAGACAGGAGCTTCAACCCAGAAAGCCCACTGAGCGTCTTTCTAATCCCATACGCTTGATGGTGATCACTTTTTCCCCACTTTTGACACTTACTTGTCATGCTAAAGACCAACGACCGATAGGGGTATAACCAGATCTGCCGTTAGCCTGCCCTGACTTTACCAATACCCATTCACCCACCGACCAGATCACTGGTTGCATCCCATCAGGCAAATCTATCCCGGGCCCAATCGAAGGAATAGGGAACTTGGCCTTTCTTACCAGCGTTATATGAGGCACATAAGCCTGGAGGTCGAATAAAAACCCAGCAGTGGACAGCTTTCTCTGTAACGCAAATACCAAATTCAGGAGCTCCTGAGGAGTCTTGCTCAGCCCTGCATAAGTAATATGGTTATGCTTCCAGTTACGAACTTCATCAACCACGAAATCGAAAGCCTGAAGCCCATCTCCCTCAACTTCGCTCGCAATCTGACATAATGCGTCCAGCCGACTGTCCTTTACATCCCCCAGAAATAACAGCGTCAGATGAATATTTTCTGCTCTAACTTTTCGTCCGCCACAGCTATTTTCGAGCTGTGTTGCAAGGTCATCTAACCGTCTTTGCACCGCAGTATCAGGCCAGACAGCAAAGAAGACCCGAGCGATTTCTTCCTTGATGGAGGTATTTTTTTCAACCAACTGCATCGTCTGTTGTGGCAATCAGGCACACCACCTCTGCCTCTATTCCCTCACCCCGACCCACCGGGCCAAGACACTCCGCAGTCTTAGCCTTAACGTTGATATCCAGAGCTGGCATCTGCAAATCCTGCGCGATATTAGCGATCATGGTTAGGATATACGGCGCCAATTTAGGCGATTGAGCTATGATGGTTGCATCAATATTACTCACTTTATAGCCACTCTTCTCCAACAACCGATGAACCTCGCGTAATAAAATACGACTATCGATATTCTTGTAGCGAGGATTGGTATCCGAGAAGTGCCGACCGATGTCCCCCAACGCAGCGGCTCCAAGTAATGCATCGCAGACCGCATGCAGTAACACGTCAGCATCAGAGTGCCCCATCAGGCCCTTCTCATAAGGGATGGTAACACCGCCGATGATCAGCTCACGACCTTCAACCAATTGATGAACATCAAAGCCCTGCCCGATTCTAATCTTACTCATTACGGTTTCCTCTCGCGTAAAATCAATTCTGCCAAAGCCAAGTCTTGGGGATAGGTAACCTTTAAATTACGGGTATCACTCAGTACTAATTTAGGGTATAGACCCAATGCTTCAACTGCGCCAGCATCGTCTGTCATGGCCGCCCCGCCAATCCTGCTCAAGGCATCAAGTAGCAGCCTGTATCGAAACATCTGCGGCGTTTGTGCCTGCCACAGACCCTCCCTAGATTCGGTATGCTCAACCCGGCTATTGGCATCGCTACGTTTTAAGGTATCAGCCACCGGAACCGCGAGCAACCCACCCACCGCATCATCAACAAGTTCATTGATCAGTTTGTTAAGCTGCGCCACACTCAAACAAGGTCTGGCCGCATCGTGAACCAGCACCCAATCGTCATCGCAAATGGGCGATGCTGCTGGAGCTTCTTTAAGACAATTGAGTATGCTCTCGGCACGAGCCGCACCGCCGCAATTGAATACCACCAGCTTGCCGAAAAATTCAGACCAGTCATGCCGTGGCCACTCGTTGTCCCCAGGCGAAAGTACGACAAACACCCCGGCAATACGAGGAGAGTCGCATAGCGTGCGCAAGGCATGATAGATCATCGGCCTCCCGGCTAGAGGCAAATACTGCTTGGGCAACTCATTGCCCATACGCGAACCGAACCCCGCCGCAGGAATTAATGCAAAGAATTTTGCCATGGCGTGATTGTAACGAAAAAATCACCCCTCCTGCCGATAAGACGCAGGTATCAAGATATAGCCCCCTCTCCAACATCTCTGCGGCGGTCTCATCCTAGGTTACTGTATAATTTTATTTTATTGCATTTTCAGGTTAGACACCCATGGAAGCTGAACAAATCAACGCCATTGCCAACCAACTCAACTCTCTCGACAACCGAGCGATAGAGCTACGGAGGTATCTTTGACTTCGATTCCAAACAGACACGCCTAAATGAACTCAATCGCCAGGCTGAAGATCCAGCCATCTGGGGTGACAGCAAACGCACCCAAGAATTAGGACGTGAAAAAAAATTGCTTGAGAGTGTCGTCAACACCTTAGAAACAACTGGGCGGCAGCTTCACGACGCCCGCGATCTGTTCATGATGGCCAAAGAAGAAAATGACGATGCTACCCTGGAGAGTGTCGGTATCGATGTCTCGCAACTGGAGAAAACTGTCGCCGACATGGAGTTCCGCCGCATGTTCTCCAATCCGATGGATCCTAATAACTGCTTTATTGATATTCAATCTGGCTCCGGCGGCACTGAAGCTCAGGACTGGGCGGCCATGCTGGAACGCATGTACTTGCGCTATTGCGAACGCCGTGGCTACAAAGTGGAGGTGCTGGAAGAGTCCTCAGGCGAGGTCGCCGGGATTAAGAGTGCTAGCCTTAAAATCTCTGGTGATTTCGCCTACGGCTATTTACGCACTGAAAGTGGCGTGCATCGATTAGTCCGAAAATCTCCATTCGACTCTGGCAACCGTCGCCATACCTCTTTTGCCAGCGTTTTTGTTTACCCAGAAGTCGATGAAACTATTGAAGTAGATATCAACCCTGCAGACTTGCGCATTGATACATTTCGCGCCTCCGGTGCGGGGGGTCAGCATATTAACAAAACCGATTCGGCGATCCGTATCACCCATAACCCTACCGGAATTGTAGTTCAATGCCAGAATGACCGCTCGCAGCACCGTAACCGAGCAGAAGCCATGGCCATGCTGAAGTCACGCCTATACGAAGCAGAATTACGCAAGCGTAACGACGAAAAACAAGCGATGGAAGATTCCAAGACTGATATTGGGTGGGGACACCAAATCCGCTCTTACGTGCTGGATCAGTCGCGCATCAAAGATTTACGTACTGGAATCGAGATTGGTAATACCCAAGGCGTCCTCGACGGCGGGCTGGATACCTTTATCGAGGCAAGTCTGAAACAATGTGTTTAATAGCCTGTTAAGGAGTTCAAATAAAATGGATGAGTCGAAACTCAACAAAAACTTGCACGACACAGATGCCAAAACGCCACTAGAGGCCAGCCTAGTCGATGAGCGACGAGCCAAACTGACTGAGTTGCGCAAATCTGGCAATGCCTTTCCCAATGATTTCCGACGCGACAGTCTGACATCAGATCTCCACAGACAGCATGGTGCAGATGACAATGCAACGCTTGAGGCTGCGGCAAAATTAGTACGGGTCGCAGGGCGAATGGTGTTAAAGCGTGTGATGGGCAAGGCTAGTTTTGCCACTATCCAGGACATGAGCGGACGAATCCAGCTCTATATCAGTAACGATCTAACCGGTGAATCTGCTCACCAAGCATTCAAGCATCATGATCTCGGTGACATAATCGGCGCTCAGGGGGCGCTCTTCCGAACCAAAACAGGCGAACTCTCAGTTCGGGTAACACAGCTACGCCTTCTAACCAAATCACTACGCCCGCTACCGGAGAAGTTCCACGGCTTAACCGATCAAGAACAAAAGTATCGCCAACGTTATCTTGATCTGATCACGAATGAAGAGACACGCAAGGTATTTGCCAGCCGTTATAAAATTATCCAGTCCATCCGTGAGTTTTTCGTTAAACGCGGCTATCTGGAAGTGGAAACACCGATGATGCATCCTATCCCAGGCGGCGCGGCGGCTAGACCTTTTGCCACTCATCATAATGCACTGGATATGCCGCTTTACCTGCGCGTTGCACCGGAACTTTATTTGAAACAACTGGTGGTAGGGGGCATGGAGAAAGTATTCGAAATCAACCGAAACTTCCGTAATGAAGGAATCTCCACTCGACATAACCCTGAATTCACCATGCTAGAGTTTTACGAGGCTTATCAGGACTACATTTACCTGATGGACTTCACCGAGGTTATGTTGAGGGAGGTGGCGGAGAAGGTTCTGGGTACAACCAAATTCACCTACCAGGAACGGGAAATCGATTTTTCAAAACCATTCACACGGCTGACCATCACCCAGGCGATTCAGAAATTTCACCCGCAATTCACCGACACACAGCTCAGTGACCGGGATTTTCTGATCGACCAATTGCAAACCTTAAAAGTTTCCCACAAACCAAGAGACGGCATCGGTGGATTACAGCTCACATTGTTTGACGAAACCGTTGAACACTTATTATTCGAACCAACCTTCATTATTGATTATCCAGCAGAGGTCTCGCCTCTGGCACGGCGCAACGATATTAATCCTGAGATAACTGACCGTTTCGAGCTCTACATCGCTGGACGAGAAATTGCTAATGGTTTTTCAGAGTTGAACGATCCAGAAGATCAGGCGGCCCGTTTCCTAGAGCAAGCAAAAGCTAAAGAGGCCGGTGATGCTGAGGCCATGCACTATGATGCAGACTATATCCGCGCGCTAGAATATGGATTACCCCCCACTGCAGGGGAAGGTATCGGCATAGACCGTCTGGTCATGCTATTCACTGACAGTCCTAGCATTCGTGATGTGATTCTATTCCCGCAGTTGCGGCGGGCGGACTGACGCTGGTGCATACTGCAGAAAAATGTGAATTCCTCTGTATCCTAGTTACCTCATTACTGACTACTTAAATCTGCTCTGCATATGCTGACCTCGCCATGAATGTGCAGCCAATATGAGCCCTCCTACTCTCAAGCAGATTGAGCTTCCTATCGCGGGCATGACATGTTCAGCCTGCGCCTCGCGGATCGAAACGAACCTGAATAAACTCCCGGGCGTTCATGCGGCGGTTAACTTCGCCAATGAAAAGGTGCGGATTAGGCTTGATTTCGTTGCCGCCACTAAGCCAGAGGATTTGGTCCATTCAATTGAGCAATCAGGTTTCCACGTTGCCCCACAGTCGATACAACTAAAAATCAGCGACATGACCTGCGCTGCATGCAGCAACCGTATCGAAAAAACACTCAACAAGATCCCCGGCGTTACCGCCACGGTTAACCTGGCGACGGAAACAGCTCGAGCCAGCTTCACTCCCGGATTGGCAACACCCGATGACCTAATTGCTGCTGTTGAAAGGTCTGGCTATGGCGCTATTGAAATCAATGATGCCAGCCTCATTGAAGAGAAGGCGAAACGGGCAATAGCTTACAAGAAGGAGCTGCATATATTTTTGATTTCGGCTGCCCTCACTCTGCCTCTGATGCTTCATATGGTTACTATTTTCGCTGGTGTAAATACCGAATTTTTACCACGATGGCTGCAATGGCTACTGGCTACACCGGTACAGTTCTGGATCGGCAAGCGTTTTTATATAAGTGCATGGCATGCATTACGTGGTGGTGGCGCCAACATGGATGTGCTAGTCGCACTCGGTACCAGCATGGCGTATTTCTTTAGTGCAGTAGTGACGATACTCTCACTGGATCAGCATGTATATTTTGAATCAGGTGCGGCAATCATCACGCTAGTATTGCTCGGAAAGTTGATGGAGGTTCGTGCCAAGGGGAAGACCTCGACCGCTATCGAGGAACTGATAAAGCTACAACCTAAAACTGCGCGGATGGAACGCGATGGTGAGATCATTGAAGTTGATGCAAATACCCTTGTGGTAGGAGATATATTCATTGTGCGCCCAGGGGAGAGTCTTCCAGTGGATGGCATCGTGATCGAGGGATCATCCAGTGTGAATGAGGCCATGCTGACCGGTGAGAGCCTCCCAGTCACGAAGCAAACCGGAGCAAGAATCTACGCGGCTACTATGAACCAGCAGGGCTTGCTCAAGTGTCGCGCAACCGATGTTGGCAGCCATACCCAACTCGCAGCCATTATCAACTTAGTAGACCAGGCACAAGGGTCCAGGGCCCCCATCCAGAGAATGGCGGACGCTATCTCCGCCGTATTTGTGCCGGTGGTGATGACCATCAGTATGCTGACACTATCACTCACCTGGTGGTTTTTGGGTGATTTTGTTACAGCATTGATTAATGCTGTCGCGGTACTGGTAATCGCCTGCCCCTGCGCATTAGGTCTAGCAACACCGACAGCGATAATGGTTGGCACTGGTCGTGGGGCCCAAGCGGGCTTACTCGTGAAGAATGCTGCCGCACTGGAGAATGCAGAAAAAATTCAGGTCCTGATCGTGGACAAGACTGGCACTCTTACAGAAGGCAGACCTGCGGTGACTGATATTATCCTGACAGGAATGGTTACCGAACACGATTTGATGCAAGTTGCCGCCTCGCTGGAGCAGGGCTCAGAGCATCCTCTCGCAAAAGCAGTGCTTGAGCGCGCTGGAGGTATGAACATCCGATCACAAAGAATAACTGACTTTACCGCTGTCACTGGTAGCGGGATTACTGCCAATATCGATGGCACTAAATACTTTTTAGGTTCACCTAAATTTCTACGCAGCCATGGCGCTAAAATTGAAGATGCCGATATCGTTACCCTTCAAACTGAGGGCAAGACGATTATCGCTATCGCGGTCGTAAACAACGATATCCCCCAAATTATGGGCTACTTTGCCATCGCAGACCGCTTACGCAACACCTCCGCGCGGGCGGTAAAACGACTTCAATCTATGGGTATTGAGGTCATAATGCTGACCGGGGACAATCCGACCACCGCTGCTGCCATTGCCCTGCAAACAGGTATCTCCAACTATCGTGCCGAAGTATTGCCACAGGACAAGGCCACAGAAGTCGAAAAATTGCGAGCGAGTGGTAAATTCACCGGCATGGTAGGGGATGGCATCAACGATGCACCGGCGCTTGCTGCAGCCGACGTAAGTTTTGCCATCGGGGCAGGTTCTGATATAGCGATTAAAGCGGCCGACATTACCTTGATGCGTAATGATCTAATGAGTGCGGCCGATGCGATTTCGCTCTCGCGAGCAACACTGAGTAAAATCCGCCAGAACCTTTTCTTTGCCTTCATCTACAACATTCTTGGCATTCCACTCGCTGCCGCAGGGCTCCTCAATCCGGTGATTGCAGGTGCGGCAATGGCAATGAGTTCAGTGTCAGTGGTGAGCAACTCATTACTTCTAAAACGCTGGCAACCAAGATCATAACGATTTAAAGGAGGGCAGCAAATGCGAACAACTGTGATCAATATTAAGGGTATGACCTGCATGGGCTGTGTTAAGAGTATAAAGAATGTACTGAAAATTCTCCCCGGGGTGGGCGATGCGGATGTTTCGCTGGAGAATGCTCAGGCTAGGGTTCAGCATGATGATGCAATAATCAGTATTGCTCTTTTAGAGCAGTCCATTAGGGATGCAGGCTTCGAAGTTGTTTAATCAGCGCGGCCCATAACTCTATTTATTCACCCCATTCCTGCGCACAATGAAGTTGCATCTTCTCATTCCTTCCCTTTTCTGGCCGGAAGATTCCTTGCCTGAAATATACCGTGACCTCCCGTTACCCGCTCTTGAAACCCTGCTTGCGAAAAGCTTACGTACTGAAGATGGGTCGAATGGGCTTGAGGCTTGGCTGTGCCACACTTTTGGTGTAGAAAAACAGCAAGATTGGCCCGTGGCACCAATCACGTTGCAGGCCGATAGCGGGGGTCAGGTAACAGCCGGAAATCATTACTGGCTTCGCGCTGACCCTGTGCATTTACGGATCGAACACACCCAGATTGTGCTGGCTGACAGTCAGATTTTCCGAGTTACAGCAGAAGAAGCGATCCAATTTACTGATTTACTTAACCGCCATTTTGCCGGAGATGGTTACGATCTCACTTTAGGGGACTCCGGTATCACAAAACAGAGGCCGCTTCTTCTGCCACTAGCGCCAGACCGTTGGTATTTGCGTGTGACCGAAGCGCCTACTCTGAAGACCCACTCGCTCAGTTCAGTCTCCGGGAGGGACATCAGCGATCTTCTTCCATCCGGTGGAGACGGTCTCCAATGGCAGAGATACTTCAACGAGATTCAAATGTTCCTATACGAGCATCCACTCAATCTAGCGCGCGAGGCGCGAGGCGAACTTGCTATTAATAGCATCTGGCCCTGGGGCGGCGGAACCATGCCACAATCGATCGGCTCTCCCTATACTCACGTATGGGGCAATGCTGTTCTCCCCAAATCCCTCGCATTGGCGACCACTACGAGCCATGCGGATCTCCCACCCACAGCAGCAGCATGGCATCATGCTGCTGCAACTGGCAATCACTTGGTTATACTCGACACTCTAAGCGGGAAGGCTCAATACGATGATGCTTACGGCTGGCGAGAAAACCTGAATAAATTTGAACTGGAGTGGTTCGGTCCCTTGCTAAAATCCTTAAAGCAGGGTGAACTAGAAAAACTTACCCTGACCACTGTTGATGAACGTAGCATCAAGAGTTTCTCTATAACAAGTTATGACTTATGGAAATTCTGGAGGGCAGCTAAACCACTCGCAACTTATGCCCCTTGAACTGAGGATCTGGAACTCAAAGTTGCAGGATTGACCGATCACCGAGAGATCATGCTACAGCCAACGCCTCGAGTAATTTCTCATGGATGCCACCGAAACTGCCATTGCTCATAATAAGCACGTGATCGCCAGAGTAGGTGGTTTCAACAATAGCAGCGATTAACTGCTCTAGACTGTCGTGGTTTGATATTTTGGAGCCGAGAGACTGCAAAGATTCTGCGGCATTCCAACCCAGGTTATCGGTATAACAGAACACTCGGTCGGCAGCTGCAAGACTACCTGCCAGACTTTCCTTCCAAGTCCCCATCTTCATGGTATTAGAACGAGGCTCTAGGACCGCGACAATGCGTCCTCCATTTACTTTGTCGCGCAAACCTTGCAACGTCGTGTGGATTGCAGTGGGATGATGAGCAAAATCATCATATACAGTGATGCCCCTGACTATGCCGCGCACTTCCATACGACGTTTGACGTTTTTAAATCGCGCCAGCGACTCGATGCCAATTCTAACTGGCACGCCAGCATGGCGAGCCGCAGACAGCGCTGCCAAAGCATTCATGCGGTTATGATCGCCCATCAGCTCCCAGTTCAGAATACCCTGCGACTCGTCCTTATAGGAGATGGAAATTCCACCACCCTCCCGGGTACTCGCCTGCCAGCCGTCTGGTATCCCCACTTTTTCCAATGGCGTCCAACAACCTTTGGCCAGAACTCGCTGCAAACTCTCATCTCTGCCATTAGTAACGATTAAACCATTATTTGGGATGATACGGACGAGCTGATGAAATTGATGCTCGATAGCAGCAAGATCAGAGAAAATATCAGCATGATCGAACTCCAAGTTATTGAGAATTACTGTCCTGGGACGGTAATGAACAAATTTAGAGCGCTTGTCAAAGAAGGCGGTGTCATACTCATCCGCTTCGATGACAAAGAAAGGTGAGTTACTACCAAGCTGAGCCGATGTACCAAAATTCTGAGGTATTCCGCCGATCAGAAAACCCGGCTTCATACCGGCATCTGAAAGTATCCAAGCCAACATCGAGCTAGTAGTTGTTTTGCCGTGGGTACCAGCAACTGCTAACACCCATTTATCTCGTAATACGTTCTCTGAAAGCCATTGTGGACCTGAAATATAAGGTAGATTGCGTCCAAGAATTTCTTCCATCAATAGATTGCCACGAGATACCACGTTACCAACCACAAACACATCAGGATTCAGTCCGATCTGTTCGGGCGAGTATCCCTCAATCAGATCGATCCCTTGCTTCTCCAGTTGAGTGCTCATCGGTGGATAGACATCTGCATCACATCCCGTGACCCTGTGCCCAGCCTCGCGGGCTATTGCCGCGATCCCGCCCATAAAAGTACCGCAAATGCCGAGAATATGAATATGCAAGTCATCTCCTAAGGATGGAATAGAGCCCTCTCAGCAGGCGTAGCTCATCAAAAAGACAACCGGCTCTGAGTGGTTTCTATAGTTATATCATGGCATGCGCCCGAAAGTTTATTCCCGCAACGACTCTCTGCCTAACATTAGGCCGCCTCATCTACTACCACTTGGTAAAAGTTTCTGTAGATGAGTTACATCACCCCAGAGCGGGAGTGACCAGCATCCCGTCTCGTCAAGGATTAGGCAATTGAAACCAGCATTCGGTAATAAGGCCGTGCGTGGTCCCTGCAACGGAAGTCTGCTGGCATGGCGATACATCACGTCTAGGGTCCCGCCGTGGGTTACCACCACTACAGATCTCCCGGGAAACCGACTCGCGATGGAAGTAAAGGTTGCTACTACCCTCGTAATGAAGTGAATTGCATCCTCACCACCCGGGATCACACAGTCTGGATCAAAGGTCCTGTAACGGGTATAGATTTCTGGATACAAGACCTTTGCTTCGGTACGAATGAGTCCTTGTAACACCCCCAGATTGCGCTCTCTGAGAGTTGAATCAAGAGTGACTCGATGGCTGGTAACGCTCGCAATACGCTCGGCTGTCTCATGTGCGCGACCCAGATCGCTGCTATAAATGGCAGCAAAGTCTTCACCCGCCAGCCGTTGAGCCAAGGCTTCAGCCTGTGCGATACCGGCGACACTGAGAGGGCTATCGAGATGTCCCTGGATACGGCTCTCTTGATTCCATAGGGTTTCACCGTGGCGAAGAAGAATGATACGGCTAATGTCCATTGGATTTACTTCGAAACAGATGGCGAGATTATACTGTGACAGGAATACTTTTCTTGTCAGTGATACTGAGTACCGAAACTGTCACATACTTTCTTTAATATGTCCGGCAGCAATATCGATCCCGCTCGCCTCCCTCAACTGAAGACAACACCCCCGCTAATACCCAGATTATCAAGGATTGTATGTGGTTTGTGCCTTGTTTTTTGTTACACTTACAACCTTATTCGCCCATGCAGCATCGTCTGACAGGCTGAGTGGCAGGACCAATGAATGCTCCCTTCCCTGGAAGCCGACCGCGAAAGGATACATGCCGTCGCACTTCGATACCGGTAATGCAATAATTAGAAACCTGAAAATGGCAATTGATCCGCGGTCGGACAGCCTTTTCACGGCAGAGCTCCAAAAAATGAGCTCATATTTTCCCTACCCTATCCATTGGCTGATTTGCTTACTCTGCATCTCGCTCAATGTACAAGCCGAAACCTCTTCACCCACCCTGAACGCGATTGTTGACTCACCACCACTGGTACGCAAGACACTGAAAAACAACAGCGCCCCTTCGCCCTCACTCATTGAAGCTGGTCGCATGCAAGGTCATTATGAGCGCAACATTGAACTGGTTAGTGAGATCCAACTGCGAGGCGTAACCCCAGTTGTAGTGGCTGAACCCGTACCACCAACCCCCGCCACTCCGGTCGGACCGGCGATTTCTATCGCAAAGAAAATCGCCAACCCCAATAAATTCGTATTCGTGGAGACTGGCCGGATACAGGGCCATCAGGAGCGCGGAGTCGGCCCCTTATATGAGAATGAGCTACGGGGCGCCGAATCAGAAAACAAACTGGTATATATCGATGCAGATAGCCTAGAAGGGACTGTCGACGAAATGTTCGAGGCGATCGGCAATGTCGAGGTACGTAGCGATGACAAGCTCATCACGGCTAAACGAATAAGATATCTGCCAAATACCAATGAGATTACGGTCGAGGACACCGTGCGTATCGAGCGTCGTGGCGGAAAAGATCTAATTGAAGGCTCTGAACTCAGGATAAATCTTGACAATACAACCGGCCAATTGAGCCGGGCTAATTATCGTCTTCAGGAGGGCCTTGATAAGGACGCTGGTAGCGCCCGAGGTAACGCTAAGTTACTAATGTTTGAAGGTGAGGATAGCTACCGGGTCCGGCAAGGAAGCTACACCACCTGTCCAGAAGGTGACAATGACTGGATGCTTCTGGCAGATGATCTAAAAATAGACACCAAGAAAGAGATAGGTACCGGCCGCCATGTCAAAATCGCTTTCAAGGGGGTTCCGATCGCTTACACGCCATGGGTAAACTTCTCCCTTGACACTAAGACCCGAAAAAGCGGATTACTCGCCCCTGAAATTGGTTACAGCGTTAGAACTGGCGCCGAGCTCACGATTCCATTTTATTGGAATATCGCACCCAATATCGATGCAACCTTCGCGATGCGATCAATGTCTAATCGTGGCATCATGATGCAAAATGAATTGCGTTATATGGATAAGAAAGCAACCGGAAATATACTGCTAGAGATCTTACCCAGCGCAACTTCAGGCGTAATTCCAGGTGCAGCCACTTCCGATCTGAATCGATATAGCCTAGCCTTCAAACACGAGCAGAGGTTTGGCTATGGATGGACCGGCAATGTTGACTTCAATAAGGTTTCCGATAATAACTACTTCATTGACCTAGCCTATGATGTCACAAAGACCAGCCAGGCAAATATGAAGCAAGAGGCCTCTCTAGCTTATCAGCGTAATCTATGGGGGGACGGAACGGTCAACTTCAAAGTGATGACACAGAGCTTCCAGAATATCCGCGGGGGAGGGGTTTACCAACGTCTGCCTGAATTCACATTCAATATCAACAAACCCAATATTTTCGGTGCGGAGCTTGATCTGAAGAGCAGTTGGGCAAGCTTCTCTCATAGACTGGCTAGCATGCCAACTGGTAATCGCCTAGTATTTAATCCCAGCATCAGCTTTCCTCTGCGCAAGGAATTCGGTTTTATTATCCCGAAGATTGGCATACACCACACCAGCTATGACCTCAATGCCAGCCAGGCCACAACCAATTTGGGCAGCTCTCTGCAGCCGGATCGTACTATGCCCATACTGAGCTTGGATAGTGGCCTCATTTTTGACCGTGATGTCGCAGTACGTGGGGAGCGCTTCACCCAGACCCTCGAACCACGGGCTATGTACGTCTATGTCCCTTTCCGCGACCAGACCCGCCTACCCAACTTTGATTCAATCTTTACAGATTTTAGTTTCATACAAATCTTTAATGAGAATCGATTCAGTGGGAATGATCGCATCAATGACGCTAACCGAGTCACACTGGGACTCACTTCACGCTTCCTCGAAGCAAACACCGGTAAGGAACGTCTAAGCCTGAGCATTGGTCAGCAGATTTTCTTCACGCCGACCCGGGTAACCATGTCAGGAGTAGCCCCAACCAATAGCAAGATAGACCTTATCGCTGGAATCACGGGTCACTTCACGCCACAAATCAAGACCGATACGACCGTTCAGTTTGATCAGAATAATGCAGAAGTCGGCGTGGTACGCTCCGCCTTAAGTTATAGTCCACAAATGGGCAGAGTCATTAACCTCGGCTACCGATTCTCCCGTTATGGGCCTGGTGCACTTCTGAATCCAGTAGTGATACCGTTATATCCTGTGAATCCATTTGGGCTTCACCAAGCCGACATCTCGGCCCAGTGGCGTTTCAATGATAAATGGCAGGCTGTCGGAAAAATAAATTACTCTCTTCTAGACTCCAGAACTTTGGAAAGACTGGTAGGGATTGAGTATAATGCCTGCTGCTGGTCGCTACGATTCATGTACTCACAGATAGCTCTTACTCCCCTGCATTCAACCCAAGCGGTCTTCCTACAACTTCAGTTGAATGGCCTGATGGGGATCGGCAATAGTCCACTTAAAGCACTTGAACAGAGGATCCCCGGCTACACCGATACCAGTCCAACCGCGAGAACTACCGGGGGCGCTATGAGGCCATGAGCATCAACTCGCAACCCAGTTATCTAATGCTCATCTCGCTCCGACTCCTTAGAACCCTCACACATATGAGCACAAGTCACTCTCACCACTTCCTAGTTCTACTGCTTGTTCTGGTAGCCCAGACTACTGCTGCACAGCAGATTGCTCATATCGGTAGAATTGCACCGATAGATCGTATCATTGTGGTGGTGAACGACGAGGTCATTACACAGAAAGAGCTTGATGAGATGCTGAGCCATACCATCAGAGAATTGAAGACGCGCGGCGTGCAACCACCCCCACACGACGTTCTGGAGAAGCAGCTATTGGAACGTTTTATCACCACGCAGTTACAACTGCAGATGGCAAAGGAAACTGGCCTAGCAGTCAGTGATGCCGATCTTGATGATACCCTGCGCCGTATCGCCAAAGAAAACAAAATGACCTTACCAGAGCTTCATACTGCACTCGAGCGAGATGGGATTAAGTTCAATAAGTTTCGCGATGAGATTCGTAATGAGCTGATCGTGACTCGTCTAAAAGACCGTGAGGTGAATAACAGAACCACTGTGACGGATGGTGAAGTCGACAACTTTCTTCATAAGCAAGAAATCTCGGGCGCTGGCGTGAATGAGTATCTTCTTGCTCACATCCTAGTACAAGTCCCAGAACGGGCAGAGGCACCGCAAATCGAGGTCAAATACCGGCGCGCAGAGGCTGCTTTGACTAAATTGAAGAATGGAGTTGAATTTGCTCAGGTAGCTGCCGAATTTTCAGACGCCCCAGATGCGATGAAGGGAGGCGTACTTGACTGGCGTCCGAGCACTCAGCTGCCAACAAAATTTGCCGAGGTACTGGCATCGATGAAGTCAGGTGAATTGACACCAGTCGTTCAGAGTCCAAATGGTTTTTATATTTTTAAGTTGCTCGAGCGGCGCGGACAGAAAGCAGCCACCGTGATAGTAACCCAGACTCAGGCCAACCATATTCTTGTCAAGACCAACGAGCTGACCTCTGCCAGCGATGCCAGACATCGAACTGTTGATCTAAAAGAACGATTAGACAATGGTGCTAGTTTTCAGGAATTAGCGAAACTTCACTCTGAAGATTCCAGCGCTTCATCCGGCGGCAGTCTGGGCTGGATCTCGCCCGGGGATACCGTGCCCGAGTTCGAGCAAGCCCTCAATTCTCTCCAACCCGGACAGATCAGTGAACCCGTGCAATCTCCATTCGGCTGGCATCTGATTCAAGTTGTCGAGCGTCGAACCTTAGACGTTAGCAGCGAACAGCAGCGAAAAACCGCTCGTCAGTCTATTCATGCACGCAAAGCTGACATAGCTTTTCAGGAGTGGCTACAACGACTCCGTGATCGAGCCTATGTCGAATATCGACTGGAAGAGCGTTAGGACCCCCTTCTCACCGTTCATGACACTGCTCAACCTACCTCGCATCCAGACCCTTGCCCTCACCGCTGGCGAGCCCGCCGGAATCGGCCCCGATTTGTGTGTACAGATTGCACAACGACAACCGTCTTGCAATCTAGTAGTCATAGCCGACCGTGATTTGCTGCATCAACGGGCTCAGTTACTACAACTCCCACTAGAGTTGACAGAATATCTCCCAAATATCTCAGCTGAGCATAAGGCAGGAAAACTACAAATAATTCATGTTCCGTTGAATGAATCGGCCGTTTCTGGTCAGCTCAATCCAGCAAATTCCTGCTATGTACTGAAAACTCTAGATCGCGCTATAGCGGGTTGCAGTAACGGAGAATTTTCTGCGATGGTCACTACACCTGTACATAAGGGCGTCATTAACGATGCCGGTATTACTTTCACCGGACATACTGAGTATCTATCCCAACTCTCTCACAGTCAAACCGTAATGATGCTAGTTGGCGGTGGAATGCGGGTTGCGCTTGCCACCACTCATCTGCCTCTCAAGAAGGTGGCCGAAGCCATTACGCATGAGAGTTTGGAGCGACAACTGCGCACCATCCAAAGCGAGTTAATTTCGCGCTTTAACATCAACAGACCACGTATCGCAGTAGCAGGGTTAAATCCTCATGCAGGTGAATCCGGCCATCTTGGCAGAGAAGAGATAGACATCATCATCCCTGTACTGAATCAACTTCGTGCCGAAGGAATGCAGCTGATTGGTCCACTGCCGGCCGATACTCTGTTTAACCCTTCACAGCTGAAAAATTTTGATTGCATATTTACTATGTACCATGACCAGGGGTTGCCCGTCTTGAAGCACGCAAGCTTCGGAACCGGGGTTAATGTTACGCTGGGCCTGCCCTTCATTCGTACCTCAGTGGATCATGGTACCGCGCTTGATCTTGCCGCAACTGGGCGCGCCGATCCGGGTAGTTTGCTAGCAGCAATTGAACTAGCCGTGACGCTGGCTAGTAACAAGAAGACTTAACTCATGCGTCACACACCTCGGAAACGTTTTGGCCAAAACTTTCTGGTTGATACCAGAGTCGTGGCAGATATTATTTCAGCTATACACCCGACCAAAGATGATCTATTAGTAGAGATCGGTCCAGGGCTCGGTGCACTGACGAGACCACTACTACAATCACTCCACCATCTACAGGTTGTAGAAATTGACCGCGATATTGTTGAGCGCCTGCGCCAGGAGTTCCCTGCAGAACGACTGACAATATACTCAACCGACGCTCTTGAATTTGATTTCTCCCTACTTGGAAAAAATCTACGAGTGGTTGGCAACTTACCTTACAACATCTCCACCCCAATTCTGTTTCACTTGAGCTGCTTTGCAGAGAGTATCCATGACATGCATTTCATGCTGCAAAAAGAGGTCGTGGCCCGTATGGTTGCAGCACCCTCGACTCCCGATTACGGCCGACTTTCAGTGATGCTGCAATGTCAATTCGAGATGGAAAAACTCTTCACCGTTCCGCCAGAATCTTTTCACCCAGCACCGAAAGTTGAATCGGCCATCGTCCGCATGTCTCCCCGCCGAGAGGCTCTCATTGAGCCAGACAAGGGAAACTTGTTTGCTAGGATCGTCTCTGCAGCCTTCTCGCAGAGGCGTAAAACTCTACGCAATACGCTGCATGCTCATCTCAGACCAGAAGACTTTATTGCACTGGATATTGACCCAAGAATGCGGGCAGAGAATTTATCCATAGCGCATTTTGCGGCAATCACAGACCACTTGGTTGCGCATGAGAGGGGGAAATTAGATTTGCGTATCAGTGCAGAATCACTTTAATCTTTATCATCATCATCTTTTTTACGCGGCTTTGTGCACCACACAATAATAAACATCAACACAAGAACCACACCTGCTTCTAGTAAGAGTATCCACATATTTTTGCCATCGTTGTATATTCAACAAGTGTGACTTTAACCATAATCCAATGAAAAACCAATTAAGTTTGATTGGCATCACGCTGTTACTAGTCAGCGCCTGCACTGCCGTCCCAATTGTCCCAGCCACATCGGAGAAGTCGCCGCTGTCTGCAAGTTCGCAACCTCCCATCTCCATACTCAAAGCGACCGAGTGGAGCTCTCTAACCGGTTGGACGGATGACGATATTTTGCCGGCATGGGATGCATTCCTGCGCAGTTGTACGGTATTAATGAGCCGGCCCCTGTGGCAGGAAACCTGTACTCTAGCTATTTCAATGCAACAGCCTGATAGCACAAAACTTAAACAATTTTTCGAGAGTCGTTTTGTCCCCCATCAAGTGCTGAATTTTAATGGCGGAAGCGACGGACTAATCACGGGCTATTATGAACCACTGCTAAAAGGCAGTCGCAAGCCTTATGGGCGTTATCGCTTCCCACTATACGCTACACCTGATGAACTTCTCGTTGTCGAGTTGGGCGATATCTATCCAGAACTCAAGAATATGCGACTACGCGGACGGTTGCAGGGGCGCAAAGTGGTACCTTATTACAGTCGTGCAGAGCTTGAAAATGGTGCCAGCAAGGGTGCGACGTCGCTACAAGGGCGTGAGCTTGTATGGGTTGAGGATGCGGTCGAATTATTCTTCCTTCAGATTCAAGGATCTGGCCGAGTGGAGCTTGAAAATGGCGAGATCATGCGGGTCGGTTACGCGGAACAGAATGGTCACCCGTATAAATCCATCGGCAAAATTCTCGTAGATCGAGGTGAGTTAGCGCTGGAGAAGGCCTCTATGCAAGGGATTAAGGCTTGGGGACAGAAAAATCCAAAAAAATTAAACGAGTTGCTCCGACAGAACCCGAGTTATGTTTTTTTTCGTGAATTACCAGTCGGCCTGCCCGGCCCATTGGGTGCACTTGGCGTGCCCCTGACAGCGGGCAGGAGTCTTGCCATTGACCCTCGATCCATCCCTCAGGGAGCACCGGTGTTCCTTGCCACTACCTGGCCTGACAGCGACAAAAAACTCCAACGACTGATGATCGCACAGGATACCGGGGGTGCCATTAAGGGGGGCGTTCGTGCTGACTTCTTCTGGGGCTTTGGTCCAGATGCTGGGAATCAAGCGGGGAAGATGAAACAGAGTGGAAAAATGTGGGTATTAATGCCTAGCGGCTATACGCCTTAACACGATCAAACTGATGATTTCGTCATTTTGTTGGAATAACAGCTAATTTCTTTTCAATCATTTCAGCAGCTATCATTCCCGGTGCAACTGAGCCATCGGCAAAAATCAATGTCGGGGTGCCGCTCACACTGTGTTTCTGAGCCGCTTCAATGATTTTATCAATCGGCGTTTCACAGACCTTTGAGGTTGGGGCAACCCCCTTTAACATAAAATCATCCCAAGCCTTGAGCCGGTCTGTGGAGCACCATATCGCAGACGCTGTTGCTACTGAGCCATTGAGCACTGGATACAGTAGCGTATAGATGGTTACATCAGTGACCTTACTCAACTCAGTCTCTAGACGCTTGCAGTATGGGCAATTCGGATCGGAGAAAACAACTACCCGTCGTTTACCGTTGCCTCGTACAGCCTTGATTGCCAACTCCAGTGGCAAAGAGTCTATGCTGATCCGTCGCGTCTCTTTGATCTGCTGCAGCCGTCCATCGGTCAAACTTTGACCCGTTTTTGGATCGATCACATGCCCAGAAAAGAAGTAACTAGCCTTCTCGTCCGTATAGAATAATCCGTTTCCAACCACAACTTCGTATAGCCCCAGGTAAGGAGTCTTCTTAAGGCTCTCAACCTTGTCACCAGGAAAATGGGGCTTAAGTGCTTTCCTCAATGACGCTTCATCCGCAATAGCTACACCGGAAAGAAAGCACAGCAGCAGGATGGGAGTTAAGCGCATAAACATAGTCACTCCAGTTTAAGAAAAGTACTAACAGAATATTCATACTGCCAGACTATGGAATCTATCAGTCCGATAGCTCAATTCAATGCATGCTGGATCAGGCGGTTTTTTACCAGGGGCAACTGGTTAGTAATTCCCAGTCCCAAATTGCGCAAACGGGCAAGGGTCGGATTGGCATTGTTAAATAATTTCTGCAGGCTATCGGTAGCGAGCTCCATCGCCAGGATATCCTCCTTACGTGCCCTTTCATAGCGACGCAGTAGCCGGTAATCACCACAATCCGTCTGAGACGTGCGCGCCATAAGAGTTGCGGCCAAAGTACGTGCATCTCGTAAACCCAAGTTCACACCTTGCCCAGCCAGAGGATGAATGCCATGAGCGGCATCACCTATCAGTGCAAGACGTGGCTGTACCAATTTCTTTACGTGTACAAAATTCAATGGAAATGCAGCCGGCGGGGTGACGAGCTGCAATCTTCCTAATGCACCGTAGGCAGCCTCAGATACCTGATGACACAGCTCCGTCTCTGGCAGACCAATCAATAACTGCGCCCGCTCCTCGCTTGTTGACCACACCATCGATACCATCTTATTTGGCAGAGGCAGTAAAGCCAATACCCCATCCCGGCGAAACCATTGATGAGCAATATTACGGTGGGATAACTCCGTATTAAAATTCGCCACTACACCGATTTGTTTATAGGAGTGTTGTGATGATTCTACCTCTGCCTGTTTCCGTACCCAGGAGTTCAGACCATCCGCACCAACAATCAATGCAGCCTCTAACAGACTTCCATCGGCCAACTGTAGATCAGCTTGAGATTCATTCCATACGATCGAAACACATTGAGCGGGGCAGAAGATTGTCAGATCATTTTCTCGCTGCTTGAGAGAATCCCATACTGCAGAATGCAGTTGACGACTTTCCGCGATGAAAGCCAGCTCGGTCAAGCCGGTATCATAGGCGCTAAAATCCAGATGCGCAGCACCATCATCCCCAAATACCTGCATTTCGTAAACTGGCGTTACGCGCGCATTAGAAAGCCTCTGCCAAACACCCAGTTTTTTTAATAAAACGGCACTACCAGGACTAATAGCGTAGACCCTACTATCCCAGCTGTTGTCAACGGGTACAGATAGGGGTGAGCGAGACTCAACTAAAGCTATTTTTAAACCACTGTCCGTGAGGGCAAGTGCTAGAACAGCTCCGACCAATCCCCCGCCGATAATGACGATATCGAATTTCATGCTAGGATTATACAGGTGCTTCGCATCTGTTAGGATAGGGGTTTATCGGCTTGCTCGAATCAAGATAATTGTAGAGAAGTTGTGCCCTGTACGTAAAAATATAGGCAGGTCGGATTAAGCACGGTATTTTTTATAAGAAACCTACGAAAATTGAACGTAACCCATTGTCAATATTGACAGAACGCCTCTCCAAAGGCACAATGCCCCCTCATTTGGGTCCGCACGTGGCGAATTAGCTCAGTGGTTAGAGCAGCGGAATCATAATCCGTTGGTCCCCAGTTCGAGTCTGGGATTCGCTACCATCAACCCTACCCAACCGTCAGAATTGACATTCATATATAGAATCTAGCGCACTGCGCCACTTATAGCTGCTCACACCTAAGCTTGATTTAGGTCTCCTTGCAAAACTTCTTAGTCAAGAATCAATTTTCTATATATGCTGAAAACCCTGCTTCTTGATGAACTCGTGATGGATACGGAGTTTACTGAATAGGCCACTGAGAATCTTTAGAAAAAGAAAAGCAACGTCCATTACCCATAGTTATTATATTTCCGCTGAGATCGTGGCCAAAAAACTTTACATTAAAACCTTCGGCTGCCAGATGAATGAGTATGACTCTGACAAAATGGCACAGGTACTACATGCCGCACATGGTATGGAAAAAACTGACAGTCCAGATGCAGCTGATGTGATTCTATTTAATACCTGCTCAGTACGAGAGAGAGCCCAAGAAAGGGTCTTTCATGACCTAGGACGTATCAGGCACCTTAAGAAAGCTAATCCCAATTTACTCATCGGTGTTGGAGGTTGCGTTGCGAGCCAGGAAGGCGCAGAGATTGTAAAGCGAGCACCCTACGTAGACATTGTGTTCGGACCACAAACCCTACATCGATTACCTCAATTAATTGCAGCCCGCCAAATTACTGGACAACCACAGGTTGATATTTCTTTTCCAGAAATTGAAAAATTTGATTACCTGCCGCAAATGCTGGCGCATCCTAAAGATCGCACGGGTAGTGTAAGTACTTTCATTTCCATCATGGAGGGTTGTAGTAAGTATTGCAGCTTTTGTGTGGTTCCATATACACGCGGCGAAGAGGTCTCTCGACCGCTGAGTGATGTATTGATGGAAATTACGAGAATGGCGCAGCAAGGTATAAAGGAAGTAACCCTGCTGGGGCAAAACGTCAACGCTTACCGTGGCATCATGGACCTCGAGAACGTTAATGACACGGCAGATCTCGCGCTGCTACTTGAATACATCAATGAAATTCCCGGCATTGAACGTATCCGTTACACCACATCACACCCAAAAGAAGTCACCCCGCGCTTGATTGAAAGTTATGCGACATTACCAAAACTCGTTAGTCACTTGCACCTGCCAGTGCAATCTGGTTCCGATCGTGTACTGGCAGCAATGAAACGTGGCCATACCGCCCTAGAATACAGGTCAATCATTCGTAAATTATATGCCGTACGCCCAGATATCTCACTCACGTCCGATTTCATCATTGGCTTCCCCGGAGAGACTGAAGCAGACTTTGAGGACACAATGAGATTAATTGAAGAAGTGAATTTCGATGACTCCTATAGTTTCATTTACAGTCCTCGCCCTGGCACACCTGCCGCGGAACTACCTGACAATACACCCTATGAAATAAAGCTTGATAGGCTACATCGTCTACAGACAAAAATTTCACAGCAGACACAAGTCATCAGCCAGAATATGATTGGCACCACGCAGCGCATCCTAGTGGAGGGCCCCTCCAAGAGAGATCCGAGTGAATTTTGCGGACGCACTGACAACAACCGTATGGTGAATTTTTCCGGCTCCCAAGACTGTGTCGGCCATTTCATAAATATAAGGATTAATGCTTCCTTATCACATTCTCTACGCGGCGAGATATCAAAAAGTATCGTTTAATACACTGCTTGTAATGTGTCTCTGTCACTGCGAGAATTAGAACCATATGAACTTTTTAACGCGCCTTTGAAAGCTCAACCCGTCGAAATTTCTTTTGCCCCAATAGATAATCAGCGTCTTGCCAACCTGTGCGGGGTGCTGGACGAAAACCTAAAACAGATCGAGACAGCTTTGGATGTTGCCATCGCGCGACGCGGAGAACATTTCAATCTTCATGGCAGATCTACTCAGACCAAACTCGCCGCTAAAGTGCTACGCAATTTCTATCATCAATCTGAGCATCCCCTGACGATAGAGCAGGTTCAGCTGGGCCTGATCGAAGTGATGAGTTATAAGTGTGCACCAAGGCATACTTCGACTGATCCCTCAGACAACGACATCGCGGCACCCCTCCTGAGCACGCGTCGGAGTGACCTGCACGGCCGAACACCACGTCAAGTTCAGTACCTTAAACAAATTCAGCAGCATGACATCACCTTTGCCATTGGTCCTGCAGGTACCGGCAAGACCTACCTTGCGGTAGCTAGTGCAGTAGATGCCCTTGAACGCGGTACGGTGGCACGTATTGTACTAGTGCGACCAGCGGTGGAGGCTGGTGAACGGCTAGGATTCCTCCCTGGCGATATGGCGCAGAAGGTAGACCCTTACTTACGTCCTCTCTACGATGCCCTCTATGAACTAATGGGGCTCGATAAGACCAACCGTCAATTCGAGCATAGAGCAATTGAAATTGCACCTCTTGCCTTCATGCGTGGCCGCACACTGAACCAGTCGTTCATCATTCTTGATGAAGCTCAGAATACGACACCGGAACAGATGAAGATGTTTCTGACCAGAATCGGATTCGGCTCCAAGGTTGTGGTGACTGGCGATGTGACCCAAATTGATCTGGCCAAGCACCAGAGAAGTGGGCTGGTCGAGGCCAGAATGGTTCTGAATAAAATACCAGGCATTGCCTTCACTCATTTCGAAACTGAGGATGTGGTGAGGCACCCTCTAGTACAGAGAATCGTTAATGCCTACGAGAAATATGAGAAATAAGGGGAAGACCCCAGAGCTTACTGAAAAATCTACGCGTACCATCGTTAGTCTTAAACTGATGGTGCAGTATGCAATGAATAATGAAAAAGCCGCCGGGGAAGTGCCCACCAAGCTACAATTTCGAAAATGGGCTAGAACCGCGCTGATGCGCGATGCAGAGATCGTATTACGCCTCGTGGATGAGCCCGAGGGCCGCACTCTCAACTGGAATTTTTGCAAAAAGGATTACGCTACCAATGTGTTGACCTTTGTCTACGATGACGGGCCGTCTCTATCTGGCGATATTGTGCTATGTGCGCCGATAGTCGCTAAAGAGGCTAAGCAACAACACAAGAATCTAACAGCACATTATGCCCACCTCACGACACATGGGATCTTACACCTTCAGGGCTGGAACCATGAGAATGAACTTGAAGCAATTGCGATGGAACGCCTTGAAACAGCCATCGTCACTAAGCTAGGGTATGACGACCCTTATCTAGAATGATATTTAAAATCACTTATATTACCCTCGAACCGGAAGATCAATATGAACGACCCTTTACCTAAACCTGGTTGGCTTGAACGGCTCAGCACTCTGCTGCTCCGAGAACCGGGTGATCGGGAGCAACTGGTAGCACTGCTGCACTCTGCATTTGAACGTGATCTTCTTGATTCGGATGCCTTGAGTATGATCGAGGGTGTAATGCAGGTCTCGGAAATGCAGGCACGCGATATCATGGTACCTCGCTCGCAGATGGATGTAATCGACATTAGCGAGACCCCAGATAAATTCATCCCACTGATTATCGAAACTGCTCACTCTCGTTTTCCTGTTATCGAAAATGATAACAACAATGTAATTGGAATTCTGCTTGCGAAGGATCTACTCCGCTACTATGCCGGAGAAGAGGAATTCAGCGCTCGTGATATGTTGCGTCCGGTGGTCTTCATCCCAGAATCCAAACGACTCAATGTACTACTCAAGGATTTTCGTAGCAACCATAACCACATAGCCATCGTGGTGGACGAATACGGCAGCGTAGCGGGATTGGTAACCATCGAAGATGTATTGGAACAGATCGTCGGAGAAATTGAAGATGAATATGATTTCGACGAAACTGAGGACAATATCGTTCAGGATGCGACTGATCGTTACCGGGTTAAAGCAATTACAAAAATTACCGATTTTAACCAAATGCTAGTGGCGAAATTTGAGGATGAAAATTACGACACCATTGGCGGGCTCGTATTAAACAAGTTTGGTCGCCTGCCAAAACGCGGCGAATCGGTTATGATCGGCGACTTCAATTTCACGGTGATACATACTGACAGCCGGAGATTACATATGCTTCTGGTTGAGAGAACCAGAGGAGAGAATTGAGCTATATGGGCTCAAGCATCTTGAATCAATCGGTTAATGGAAATCCTCGCTACAGCTTAATTATTGTTTTTTTTCTTGGTGCATTTACCGTTCTTGGTTTCGCACCATTCTATCTTTTCCCCGTCCCAGTGATTACGCTGTCATTGCTACTTCACTCCTGGCGCAGCAGCTCGTCTCCACTACAAGCGGCTCTACAAGGATTCATTTTCGGCATGGGTCTTTTTAGCGCAGGAGTGACCTGGATTTACGTTAGCCTACATGATTTTGGGGCTATGCCAATGCCCATTGCAATCCTTACGCTTGTCCTGCTATGCGCCTACCTCTCCTTATTCGCGACACTAACAGGCTGGTTGATAACAAGACTACACATCATCTCACCTCTAGTCTGGACATTGACTATTGCCGCATTATGGGTTCTATCTGAGTGGCTACGTAGCGTTCTGTTCACTGGGTTTCCCTGGCTGGCATTGGGCTATTCACAAGTACCAACTAGCCCACTCGCAGGCTTTGCTCCGCTGGCGGGAGTGTACGGCGTTTCATTGATGCTAATACTGAGCGCCGCATTCCTCTGTCTTTTTTTTGAGACTATTGAAAATAGATTATGCAACTGGCTCTATGCATTACCTCTGCTAGCAATATGGGGCGCGGGCTTCGGCTTACAGCAGATCAGTTGGACAGAGACCCAAGGAGAACCCATCACAGTGAGCTTGTTGCAAGGAAATATTTCTCAAGATCTCAAGTGGCGGCCGGATCACGTGGTTAATTCAATGGACGTTTACGCTAGGCTTGCTCTCGAAAGTAACAGCCGCCTTATCATCACACCCGAAATTTCGGTGCCGCTATTCCGCAATGAAGTGCCATGGAGCTATCTTTCGCCACTTGCCGATCATGCGAAACAGAATAATGGTGACATCCTTATCGGGATGGCTGAGACATCTGCTGAAGGAAAAGAGTACTACAACACTATGTTCAGCTTCGGTGCATCTCCCAATCAGATTTATCGCAAGTTTCATTTAGTGCCATTTGGTGAATTCATCCCATTAAAGTCTTTGTTTGGATGGGTGATTGATATTCTAAAAATTCCGCTATCCGACTTTTCGCGTGGCCGGCCTGACCAGCGCCCGATGAACCTAGCCGGTCAAAGCGTGGCAGTAAATATCTGCTATGAAGATGTATTTGGTGAAGAAATAATCAACCAATTGCCGCAGGCTACGTTACTCGTCAATGTTAGCAATGATGCCTGGTTCGGACGCTCTATTGGTCCGCAGCAGCACTTACAAATTTCGCAAATGCGAGCTCTGGAGACCGGCCGCTATATGCTGCGCGCTACCAATACCGGCGTCACCGCCATCATCAATCAGCGCGGCGAAATCCTTCAAGAGGCGGAAATATTCACCACCACCACACTAACCGGCTTAGCGCAGGGATTTACTGGTGCGACTCCATATGTTCGCTTTGGCAATAGTCTAATACTAGGGGTATCTGGAATACTCACGTTTATAGGTCTACTGTCTGCATTTCGCAGCGCACGCAAAACCCTGTAAAATCTAAGCACCGCTAGATATTTTTGACCATTGTTATTTCACCCAGCATGCCAACCTTCCAAGAAATTATCCTCACGCTGCAACATTATTGGGGAAAGCAGGGCTGCGCCTTGCTCCAACCCTATGACATGGAAGTGGGTGCAGGCACTAGCCACACCGCAACTTTCTTGCGCGCACTTGGGCCCGAGCCGTGGAAAGCTGCTTATGTACAACCTGCACGCCGCCCTAAGGATGGGCGTTATGGCGAGAATCCGAATCGCCTTCAGCATTACTACCAGTTTCAGGTGGTATTAAAACCCGCGCCGACCGACATTTTGGAACTGTACCTAGAATCACTAAGAGAGCTGGGTTTTGACCTCAAGAAAAATGATGTTCGGTTTGTCGAGGACGATTGGGAAAACCCGACACTAGGTGCTTGGGGGCTCGGATGGGAGGTATGGTTGAATGGGATGGAGGTAACTCAATTTACCTACTTCCAACAAGTGGGTGGAATCAATTGCAAGCCAATCACCGGTGAAATTACTTATGGTCTGGAACGACTGGCAATGCACCTACAAGGGGTAGAAAGCGTATTTGACTTAGTCTGGACAAAAGGACTCACTTACCGTGACGTTTACCACCAGAATGAGGTTGAGCAATCGGCCTATAACTTTGAACACAGTGATGTAGAGTTTCTGCTACTGGCCTTCGTTAAGCATGAACAACAGGCCAATTATCTAATGGAACAACAACTCGCACTCCCGGCTTATGAACAGGTTTTAAAAGCAGCACACAGTTTCAATTTGTTAGACGCTCGCGGAGCAATCTCCATCACAGAACGTGCGACGTATATCGGACGTATTCGCCACTTGGCGCGCAGCGTGGCGCAGGTCTACTACCAAAGCAGAGAGCGTCTTGGCTTCCCGCTGGCTCCGAGAGAATGGGTAGCGCAATCCGCAGAAAATTGATATGAGCGCATCCGTAAAAAATCTTCTGGTTGAACTGTTAGTTGAAGAACTGCCACCTAAATCTCTGAAGAAAATTGGAGACAGTTTTGCTGAGATGCTAGCCTCTAATCTCAAAGTACAGGGCTTAGCAGCGGGTGATGCAGTGGTGACGGTCTATGCTTCACCACGCCGTATTGCGGCGCATGTCACGAATGTAGCGGAGCGAGCAGCTGACAAGTCCATCTCCCAAAAACTCATGCCCTTAGTGGTGGGACTGGGTATAGATAACCAGCCCACTGCTGCACTTCTTAAAAAACTTTCTAGTTTGGGCGCGGATGCATCAGCAGTCCAGAATCTCAAGCGTGAAACCGATGGGAAAACAGAAACCTTGTACTTTGACAGCATCGTCATGGGTACATCGCTTTCACAAGGCTTACAGAAAGCGCTCGATGATGCTATCGCTGGACTACCAATCGACAAGTTGATGACCTACCAACTCGCCGATGGCTGGAGCAGTTTGAATTTCATACGTCCTGCTCATGGCCTTCTCGTACTGCATGGCGAAGAGGTCGTGCCGATCAGATTGTTAGGACTGGATGCTGGACGCTTATCACAAGGCCATCGTTTCGAATCAGCCAGCACAACCATCCATATCCACGATAGCAACAGTTACGAATCTCAGATGGAGGAGGAAGGTGCAGTGATCCCTAGCTTTGGCAAACGTCGCGCTGAGATTGCTCGCCAGTTGATGGGTGCTGTAATAAAAATGGGGGGCTTAGTGCGGCCTATTGATGATGACACTTTGCTAGATGAAGTGACTGCATTGGTCGAACGTCCCAATGTCCTGGTGGGAGAGTTTGACAATGAATTTCTGGAAGTGCCTCAGGAATGCTTAATCCTGACTATGAAATCAAATCAGAAGTATTTCCCGCTTCTTGATGCTAGTGGCAAAATTACCAATAAATTTCTAATCGTTTCAAATATTAGTCCGGCAGATTCAAGCTTAGTGATCAGGGGCAATGAACGTGTGCTACGAGCACGTCTGGCAGATGCGAGATTCTTCTTCAATAAAGATAGGAAGAATCCTCTAGATTCACACGTACTCGACTTGGCCAAGGTGGTATACCACAACAAACTGGGAAGTCTGGGCGACCGGGTAAAACGTGTTCAGTCCGCCGCTAGCAAAATCGCCACAGAACTAGGTGGAGAGGAGCTAGCAAGACAAGTCGATCAAGCCGCCCTACTATCCAAAGCTGACCTGTTAACTGATATGGTTGGAGAATTCCCGGAACTGCAGGGCATCATGGGACGCTATTACGCACAGCATGATGGATTGAATGACGATATCGCATTCGCCATTGAGGATCACTATAAACCACGTTTTTCGGGTGACGAACTACCCCGCAACACGGCCGGTATGTGCCTGGCTCTGGCGGACAAGCTGACAACCTTAATCGACCTGTTCGGTATCGGTGAGATTCCAACTGGGGACAAGGATCCCTTCGCGTTGCGTCGCCACGCACTCGGTATAATCCGCATTCTAATTGATCGTGATCTCCCATTTGGACTGAACTGGTTGTTACATGAGGTATGCCCATCAGATGCCAAAACAATAATGGCACTCTCCGATTTTATGTATACCCGGCTTGCTGGCAACCTCCGTGAACAGGGCTATTCAGTGCAAGAGGTGGACGCTCTAGTGAGCTTACATCCCCAACGTTTAGGTGACTTGCCAAAACGCCTTGCTGCCGTGAGGGCATTCACCGCACTACCTGAATCTGTAAGCCTCGCTGCTGCCAATAGGCGGGTGGGGAATATTCTAAAAAAAGTAAGCAGTGGAATCAGTGGCGAAGTTAACATCGCCTTATTGCAAGAGCCTGCGGAGCAGGCGCTATACCATGCATTATCAGAGATCTCACCCAAGGCGGATAAAGCTTTTGCCGCAGGAGACTATACTAACTCTTTACAAATCCTAGCCTCACTGAAAGATCCGGTTGATACTTTCTTCAACGAGGTGATGGTTAATACAGAAGATATAGTGCTTCGCAATAATCGGTTAGCTTTGCTACAGAAAATGCAATATACCATGAACCGTGTGGCTGATATTTCCAAGCTAGTCAACTGACATGAGACTAGTTACTCTCGATCGCGATGGCGTGATCAATTGCGATAGAAACGCTTTCATAAAGAACCCCGATGAATGGAAACCTATTCCAGGAAGTCTGGATGAGATTGCAAATTTGACCCAGTCTATTTACCGAGTTGCCGTTGCCACCAATCAGTCCGGTATCGGTCGCGGCCTGCTAGATATGGCGGCACTCAATGCCATCAACGAAAAAATGAGCAAGGCAGTAAATCAGATAGGAGGATGCATTGATGCAGTGTTCTTCTGTCCGCATACTCAGTTAGACCAGTGCAATTGTCGTAAACCTGAAAGTGGTCTATTCAAGGATATTGCAGAGCATTTTTGTCTAGACTTAAAAGGTGCGCCTGCAATCGGAGATTCGCTTAGTGACTTGCAAGCAGCTACCTCAGTGGGCGCGATTCCATTGCTGGCGCTAACCGGAAAAGGCAAAGAAACTCAATCCACAGACAATCTTCCTCTAAATACGCAATTTTATTCTGACCTAGCGCAAGAGATTGACAACTTGACAGGGAAAACATGATCCTGGCAGCACTTCGCTCGTTACTCTATACCTTCATCCAGATCGTCACTACACCTCCTTATGCGTTGATTGCGCTGGCTACTTTCCCTCTTAAACCGATCGATCGCTATCGCATTATTTCTGGCTGGGCGCATCTGATGCTATTCCTGCTTCGCACTATCTGCGGCATCCGCTACCGTGTAGTAGGGGCTGAAAACATCCCGAAGTTACCGAGTATAGTTTTGTCCAAACATCAGTCTGCGTGGGAGACACTGGCATTCCAACAGATATTTCCGCCTCAAGTATGGGTACTTAAAAAAGAGCTACTGCGCATCCCCTTCTTTGGCTGGGGGTTGTCTATGACAAGCCCTATTGCTATTGATCGCGGTTCCGGAAAAGCAGCACTCAAACAGATCGTCAAGCAAGGAAAAAATCGGTTAAGTCAAGGCTTCTGGATCGTTATTTTCCCAGAAGGGACTCGTATTGCCCCTGGAGAAAGAGGCAAATATGGCATTGGCGGCGCATGGCTTGCAACCCATTCCAATGCGCCAGTCGTGCCGGTTGCTCATAATGCTGGAGAGTTCTGGAGTAAAGATGCTTTTATCAAACTGCCTGGCACGATTACCGTGAGTATCGGCCCGCCGATAGACCCCACTGGTTTGGAGCCAGGAGAACTTAATGCCAAAGTGGAATCATGGATTGAAACTGAAATGACTCGCATCGGCGATCCCAAAAGACATGCAACCCTGTCCATCTCGGGGGCGGAGAATGGCTAGAGATAAACTGCTGTTCCTATCAAGCGATCAGGTTTCTCCTCGAGGAGAGACCTGTCGTGTCAGCCTGAATGGAACAGAGGTGGTCTACACACTCAAACGTTGTAGACGGAGAACGATCGGCATGACGATTGACAGCTACGGTCTGACTGTTAGCGTCCCACCACGAGAATCGCTACGCTGGGTTGAATCAGCCCTGCGCGATAAAGCTGACTGGGTGATACGAAAACTTGCCGAATGGACCAATAAAAAATTAATCCGACTGGTGTGGGAAGAGGCTGCGATTTTCCCGCTTTTGGGAGAACCATGGCAACTGACGAAAGCTGCGTCTGGGTCACTGCAAATGACCCCGTTAAAAATTAAAACCGAAACTGAAGACAAACAACTCACACTACCTTTTACATCCCCACTAACCAAGTCGCAGATTGAAGAGCTTGTGATGACGTGGTATGGCCAGAAAGCCCTAAGCTGCTTCAGCGAACGCCTCATGCTCTTTGCAAATAAGCTCGGTGTACCGCTACCCAAGTTACGACTTTCCCGTGCCAAAACACAGTGGGGAAGTTGCAATGCCCATAGCGTTATCCGTCTCAACTGGCGACTAATCCAAATACCACTTCCTCTGGTGGATTATGTAGTAGCACATGAGCTGTCACATCTCGTTGAGATGAATCACTCCCCAGCCTTCTGGCGAACAGTAGAAAGTATTTACCCGGATTATCAGGCAGCGCGAAAGGAATTGAAGATGCTGGGATGACGGCCTAGACTCATTCATTACACTGCCTTTATGTTAATATTTTATATCCATACCCCGGGTCATAATTCCATGCACAGACTTTGTATCGCCACTCTTCTATTCTTCCTGCTTGGCGCATGCGGACTGAAAGGACCCCTCTATCTTCCGCAAGATGTTCCTGCCCAGCAACCCAAGAATGACGGGGCAAAGAAGTGAATAGCTTCCCATCATTTTCTTATCATGATGCTAAGCTCCATGTGGAATCAGTTTCCCTAGATCGAATTGCGGTCGAGTTTGGGACACCCTGCTATGTCTATTCACACGCAACGCTAACTGCCGCCTACCGAGAGTTTGACTCTGCTTTTGCTGGTCGTGATCACCTAATATGTTACGCAGTTAAGGCCAACTCTAATCTAGCTATACTCAATCTATTTGCTCGCCTCGGCAGTGGTTTTGACATTGTTTCTGGGGGTGAGCTAAAACGGGTATTGAATGCCGGTGGCGATCCACATAAAGTAGTTTTTTCTGGTGTAGGTAAGCACCCGGAAGAGATGCGTGCAGCACTTACTGCCGGAATACTCTGTTTCAATGTCGAGTCAGAGGCTGAGTTGCTAAGGCTCAACCAGATAGCGGCGGAAATGAACAAGATCGCTCCAGTGAGTTTACGCGTCAACCCTGATGTTGATGCGAGAACTCACCCATATATTTCGACCGGCCTTAAGGAAAACAAGTTCGGCATTCCTTTTGATGAGGCGGAGAAACTATATCTCTCCGCCCAGAAATTCTCAAACATCCGGTTTACGGGACTGGACTGTCATATCGGTTCACAGCTGACTGAGCTCAACCCTTTCATCGAGTCCGCTGAGAAAGTGCTCGGCCTTCTTGCCCGCTTAGAAGCACAGGGATCAAGGATAGAACATCTGGATCTGGGTGGTGGACTCGGAATCCGATACTCTTCAGAAATGCCTCCACTAGCAAGGGACTATGTAGCAGCATTGTGTGCAAAAATTGGGCAACGGAGCCAGCGCATTTTAATCGAGCCTGGACGTGCTCTAGTAGGGAACTCTGGTTTACTTCTTACCCGTGTCGAATACTTAAAACATACCCCGTATCGTGATTTCGCTATCGTAGATGCGGCTATGAATGATCTGATACGTCCAGCACTCTATGACGCATACCACGAGGTCCTACCGGTCGCTATGAGTGAGGAGAACGCTAAGTTGTACCAAATTGTCGGGCCAGTCTGTGAAACAGGTGACTTTCTGGGGCATGACCGAAGGCTGTCACTAAGACAAGGGGATTTGCTCGCCGTGATGTCTGCAGGCGCCTATGGCATGAGTATGAGCTCAAATTACAATACCCGCCCCCGCGCGGCTGAAGTAATGGTCGAGGGTGACCATATCCATCTAATACGAGAACGTGAGTCGGTAGAGCAATTAATCGCTCACGAAAGAATCCTACCTTGAGATGTCATACTCTAAGTCGACACTTGTATCATAAGTAACGCCTACTTAGGTTGAGAGCCCACTCTTGTTATAACTGCTACAACAAAAACACTGTCGCCAGTCCCAAGAATATAAAGAATCCACCGCTATCAGTAACGGCAGTGATCATTACGCTGGAACCTGCGGCAGGGTCTCGTCCTAATTTTTGAAGAAGCAACGGGATTATTACTCCGAAAGATCCTGCCAGCAGGAGATTCAATGTCATTGCCAGGGTCATCACCAGACCGAGCGCAACGCTATCATAAATCAAGAAAGCGAATAACCCGACTGCACTCCCCCATATCATCCCATTTAGAGCACTCACCCCAATTTCCTTGGCAAATAGCTTGCGTGCATTACTGAGATTAAGTTGGCCCAAAGCAAGGGCTCGAACAATCATTGTGATGGTCTGATTACCAGAGTTTCCACCGATCCCGGCAATGATTGGCATCAACGCTGCCAATGCCACCAGCTTTTCAATGGAACCTTCAAATACACCAATCACTCGTGAGGCAATAAATGCCGTTACCAGATTGACCGACAACCAGATCCAACGGTTCCTTACACTCTTCCATACCGGAGCAAATAGATCCTCTTCTTCGCTCAGCCCTCCAAGTTTGAGCGCTTCATTTTCAGATTCCTCGCGGATAAAATCCATTACTGCATTGACGGTCACGCGTCCAACTAGTCTCCCTTCCACATCCACGACTGATGCAGAAACAAGATCATAACGCTCAAACGCGTGTGCTGCCTGCTGCGCCTTGTCATCTGGACGAAGTTTCAGCATTTCTGTAGACATCACTGCCGCCACCTCGGTAACAGGGTCGCTCACTAGCAGACGATTTAATGGCAGGACGCCCTTGAGATGCTCGTCACGGTCTACTACGAATAGTTGATCGGTATGTCCAGGTAGCTCATCTAGGCGGCGCAGATAGCGCAATACCACTTCTAGGGTCACATCCTCTCGGATCGTAACCATATCAAAATCCATCAGAGCTCCCACAGAATCTTCTGGATAGGACATGGCGGCGCGTAATTGCTCACGTTCTTCCACCGGCAGTGATCGAAATACATCATCAATAACAGAACGTGGCAAATCTGGGGCGAGATCAGCAATTTCATCTGCATCTAGCTGTCCCGTTGCAGCTACAAGTTCGTGACCAGCCATGGCAGCGATAAGTGTTTCACGTACCGCGTCGGAAACTTCCAACAAAATCTCTCCGTCGTGCTCCGCCTTGACCAAATTCCAGATCGTCAGACGATCTTCCTGTGGCAAAGCTTCTAGGATATGAGCAACATCAGCAGAGTGGAGCCTATCAAGTAGCTGCTGCAACTCTAACAGACTTTGTCTGTGGGTTAGGGATTCGACCAGTTCATGCGATGGCATTTCCTGTGTCTTCACAAAGCCTGCCATCAGCTTGTAGCTGCTCAGTAGATGAGTCACCCGTTGCAATTGCACTTGCAGGTTCTCTGTTTCTCTGCGATTGTTTTCTTTATTCATGGCGGATCGGCCCAATAACGAGACAAAATTTTTTTGATTTTAAGTAAAATCAGGAGCCAGGTCGAATACTTCCCAATCAAAGTGCTGAATGAAAGACCATATTCCCTTCATTTATAGCAGCTAGATTTTGAATCTATCAGCGCGGAATTGACGTTGAAGCCATCCGATTAAAAATAATATCCGTCTTTTTCAATAGCCATGGCGTATTGCGGTTAAGGTCATAAAATCTTGGGCTGGGGACCATTGCAGCAAGACGTGCAGCTTGTTTTGATGTGAGGGCTGAGGCAGAGACACTATAGTAATAACGGCTAGCAGCTTCTGCACCAAACACCCCATTACCCCACTCTATCTTATTCAAGTAAATTTCCAAGATGCGGCGCTTGGACATTACATTCTCCAGCATCAGCGTAATAATTGCCTCCTCGATCTTGCGCCACGGCGTTTTTCTTCCAGAGAGGAAGAGGTTCTTCGCAAGCTGTTGGCTGATAGTTGAACCACCCCTGACAAACTTCCCCTTCTCTATGTTCTTCTCGTAGGCTTTCTGAATGGCCTCAAAGTCAAAACCTTCGTGCTGCAGAAACTTCCCATCCTCTGCAGCAATGATGGCGCGTTTCAGATGGGGAGAAATTTTCTCATACGGCACCCATTGATACAGTAAGACTGCCTCGGGTTTCTTCTCCTGCATTACATCCAGACGTTCTTGCATGAATGCACTACTCGATGGATTATAGAAGTTCCAATAAACAATGTGGCCAAGAATCCACAGTTGATAGAGTAATACTGCGCCGGCAAGAACGAGGGTAAGTCGCCAGACCCATCGCTTAAGAGATTTTCCCACGTGTTATTGGATAACCTTAAGCCATAATCTTCATGTCTCTGATCGTAGCATCGCAATCACAGGTCCCGTTTCTGGCCTCAATCCTCGCCACAGTAAAAAAGATTCCGCCGCTTGTTCCACCAGCATACCTATCCCATCGGATAGGTGGACCGCACCTTGCTGCCTTGCAAACTGTAAAAAAGGCGTGGGACCACTTCCGTACATCATATCGTAGGCTAATGACTCTGCAGCGAATATACACGGCGGTAATGATGGCAGCTTACCGTTAAGGCTTGCAGAAGTAGCATTAATGACAATATCAAATTCATGACCAGCAAGATCCGCATAATCAGCTGGAATGACAAAATTATATTCAGCAAATCGCTGCTGCAGTTCGATTGCTTTCTGTTTGGTCCGATTCGCAATTGTCAGCATCTTCGGCTGATGTTCCAGTAGAGGAAGTAGAGCACCGCTAGCAGCTCCGCCTGCACCCATTAACAATACTCGCTTACCCGTAATTATAAAATCTAGATTACTTACGATATCACGCACCAATCCAATACCATCGGTATTCTCACCGAGAATTTCATCATTATCGAGCGCGAGTGTATTGACCGCCTGGGCAGCAGCAGCACGTTCAGTCAGACGAGTAGAAATCTTACAAGCTTCGAGCTTGAATGGAATAGTTACATTCATGCCCCTACCACCAAATTTCCGAAAGGCTTCTACCGCTACAGAAAAACCATCAGGGGGGGCAAGGATCGCCTCATAGCGCATATTCTGATCAGTCTGTTTCGAAAATTCAGCATGGATTAATGGTGATTTGCTATGGGAGATTGGATTACCGATGACGGCATAAAGATCTGGCATAATGGAAATAATTAAGTATTAGGTAATTGCATCAATTAACTCTGGACTGGTCGCTGTTCTGACTATTCACTCAATAGTTCATCCGACCGGGTAAATACCCATGTACGGGTGATATGTAATATGTCGGTATCTTGACTGATGTTAGATGGAAAAGGAGAAAATCCGTTCTGACCTGCGAGCTTAACAATACGTACCGCCGCTTCATCTAAAATCTTTCTGCCTGACGAGCGATTGATTTCAATAGACTCTAGGCTGCCGTCTGACTTGATACCGACTGTGAGTTGCAGGTTTCCAAATAATTTTTCTCGCTTAGCGGCCTCAGGATAATTCAGATTTCCAACCCGCTCCACCTTCGCCCTCCAGTCTTCGATATAACGGGCGAAACGGTACTCCTGTGCATGAGCACCCACAAATCTACGTTTTGGAGGTTTCTGATAAGCCTCATAATCCTTAGCTATTTGTGCCTCAAGACGTGCGATCTCAAGGCTACGTTGAACCAGGCCCGCAGTATTGGGCGCATCCTGTTTTCGTGGTAACGACTCTGACTGAATTTTCGGTTGATAGATGTCGTGCCTGCTATTAACCTCCGCCATCAACCTCTTTGCTTCTTGTTCTAGCTGACCAATTTTTTGGTCGGCATTGACCATATCCGCTGAGAGTTTATTCTCTGGTAACAGAGGGAAGGGTGACTGGGCCTGGCGGCTGTCATCAGTATTGCCTCCACCATCCAAATTGGCTTGGGCAAGCTTATTGGCCATGTGAGGCTTTGAGCTTGATTTACTATTAACCAGCACCACCTCCAGCGTGGCTTGAGCTCTATCGATTTTCGCAGATGGAGGTGTAAAGGTTATGCCGAACAATACGACCGCATGCAAAACCAATGAAAATAGTATTGCCACATTCAACCGTGATGACGGATCAAGCAGCCAGTCCTGAAATATGGCGAGATTAAAACTTGTTTTATTTGGTGTGGCGGCCAACGTTCTAGGGAGTTTTAGAGTTAAGCCAGAGAATATTTATCAGCACGCCCATTGTAAGCAACAACTGCGCGATTGTCACATGCGTATCGGTAGCTTATGTGTCCATTCTGCGCATATACCTTGCATCGCATGTCAGTTCCAATAAGTCTATCTTAGAGATCTCTACCTCAACATGTGTTTCTGGTGGCATGTCTGGCAATGATGGTACCCGCATCGCCAACGGCAAACGATCTAATCCCACCAGGCCCTCCTTCAGAACCTGTGCACTAGTCGTATTGATATTCTCCTGCAACAGCCAGCGCAGACACCAATAGCGCTCCATCCTGCGCTGGAATTCTCCATAAGCCTCATAGACCGCTTCAAAATCTCTTATCGCTAAAAGCAGTTCATCACCTTCTTTGGCATAGGGTGGCTCTTCTCTACGCAACAACGCGATTAATTGCCGTTGATTAATGAGATCTATATAGCGCCTCAGTGGTGAACTAACCCAGGCATACTGCGATACTCCCAGTCCATGATGCGGAGCGGGGGAGGTACTCATCCGCACTTTCCCACCGCTCTGATTGCGATAAATTCCAGCAACGCCTCCATCAGCCAATTGTTTACCCCACTCGGTATTAACAAAGATCATCAACTCTGACACCACCTTATCAATTGGTGAGCCGCGTCGACGTTCGGTGATCATGACAAAATCATCTTTAACGTTAAAGCTGTAATCTATCCTATCGTTGTTGCTGTCGCTGCCTTTTCCCCTCAACGCCTCCATCCTGTTAGCGAAATTCCACAATGACCTCAATTCCCGCCCAAAAGGATGATCGAGAGTATTACCTGTCAGAGTCTGTTCGTTAAAGTGCTGCTCAAGTGTGTCGTGTCTCAGATTTGCAGAAATTCTCACCTGCTCGATGCAGCTGTGCGTATTAACTATGGCGAAGTCATCTGATACCTCCAGATACATTGAAAGCACTGGGCATAGACGATCTTCACCAAGGGTGTAGTGATGTATTACAGCCTCTGGCAGCATAGTGATCTTGTCGCCCGGCATGTAGACGGTAGAAAGTCGCTTCGCGACCACATCGTTCAGGGGCGATCCTGCCCCAATCCCCAATGCCGGGGCAGCAATATGGATTCCGATGCGAATGCTACCAAACGGTAGAGGTGTTACTGAGAAAGCATCATCAATTTCTGTGGTAGTGGCATCGTCTATACTGAAAGCAACTACGTCAGCTACCGGCAGGTCTGACCAGGTGATCTGGTCGTCGCTTCCGTTGAGTGAGCTGAATCCTATGCCTTCTGGAAAATATTCCAGTAGAAATCGGTTGAAATGATAATCATGTGAGGATGGAATTGCACCACACTTTTCCAGAAGTTTGAGGGCACTTAACTTCACTGCAGTGCAAGCAGCATCTAAAGCCTTCCATTCAATGCTTCTCTTGTCGGGCTGGTAGAGTAGTTCTGACAGCATCGGCCTGAACTCATCTGGCAATGTGAATGTAATTAATAGACTCACATATCGAGATTGCTGCTCTGCTTGGAGGTTTTTTTTATCTTGGCTAGCAAGCGCTGACTTAAGTGCTTCGGGTGGAGCTGCTTTGTATCTACCCCGCCCCTTTTTATAGAAGTACATCGGCGCTCCATGCAACCGACTGAGCACTGCTGCCAATTCCACTGGGCTAGGTGAATGTCCAAAATAATCCGCCGCTAGTGTGTCACTGGCGAATTCAACATCAGTTGCGCAACACTCCCAGAGGAAACTCAAATCAATTTCATCTGCAGTTTTCTGTGCAATATGTATGAACTCAGACAGCGGTGGCGCATCAAATTTCAGCAGAACTGACACACTCTTTATTTTAGAGCGCTTACCGTGAGGGGCCTCTACTTGCAGAGAGGTTATGTTATCGGCAAGAATCATTCCTGCCTTAAAAGTACCGTCCTCTTCGTAAAAAACATTCATGAGTTTTATTGCGGGTATGAATGGCGAGAGTGGCTGAAATAGCCGAGCCAACATTGGCTAATGCCTATCGTTAAGCTGATGCTTCGGCAGTATATTATACTCCGAACCAACTGCCAGTGCCTTCGCTTAGGGCGTTTGAGAGGGGATATGATGCTGTGACGAGCCCGTTGATACTAGTGATAAGGAAACATAATCGGCAAAACTCTTGTAGATTCTGCTCGGCAGCGGCTAGCTCAGCTTTCCGTGACACTGTTTATACTTTTTCCCAGATCCGCATGGGCAAGGGTCATTGCGACCGACCTTTTCATCTTGTCGAACGAATGGCTGATGCTTCTCCTGCCCATCCTGCTGTTCCCCATCTTCCCCAAATATTTCCTCATAAGCCGCATGGTGGTATTGAACATTAACTGGCGGCCGCGTTGCCTCAGCCACCTCTTCCACTTGCTGCTCACTTCTGATCTGAACTGTCATGAGTATTCTAGTAACTTCAGCTTTGATTTCTTCCAGCATGGTAGTGAATAGATCAAAAGCCTCCCGCTTATATTCTTGCTTAGGATTTTTCTGTGCATAACCACGCAAATGGATACCCTGGCGCAGATGATCTAGAGCTGCCAAATGCTCGCGCCAGTGGGTATCTAAACTTTGTAACATTACCGCGCGCTCATAATGATGCATTACATTGGCGCCGACCTGCTGCACCTTTCCTTGATAATGATCGCTGACCACTCCAGCAACACGCTGAAGCAGATTTTCTTCATGTAGATCTGGTTCTTTCTCCAACCATTCATGCACTGGTAGATGTAGCTGATACTCTGCAGTTAAAGCCTTCTCTAATCCCGATACGTCCCACTGCTCTTCGACGCTTTGTGGTGGTATATAGAGGCCGATAAGACTACTTATCGCATCCTCACGCATCGCCGTGATAGTTTCTGAAATATCTTCTGATTCCATTAATTCGTTACGCTGCTGATATATCACCTTGCGCTGATCATTGGCAACATCATCATATTCCAGCAATTGCTTGCGCATATCAAAGTTACGCGCCTCTACTTTTCTTTGGGCATTCTCAATGGCGCGCGTAACCCACGGATGCTCGATCGCCTCACCTTCAGGCATATTTAATCGCTGCATAATGCTGGCTACGCGATCGGATGCAAAGATACGCAAGAGAGGGTCTTCCAACGATAGATAGAAACGACTGGAACCAGGATCACCCTGTCGCCCAGATCGTCCGCGCAGCTGATTATCCACGCGGCGTGATTCATGACGTTCAGTCCCAATGATATGTAACCCTCCTTGCTTTAACACCTCATCGTGGAGACTTTTCCACTGCATCCGTAACTCGGCAACTTTCTCCCCCTTAACCGACTCGTTCATACTGCTGTCTAATTGGACGCGGTCTATCTCGGGCTCCGGGTTACCACCCAATACAATGTCAGTTCCTCGTCCGGCCATATTGGTCGCGATAGTGACCATATTAGGACGTCCAGCTTGCGCGACTATTTCTGCTTCGCGTGCATGCTGCTTCGCATTCAGTACTTGATGCGGCAGTTTTTCGTGGGTGAGCAGTCCAGACAATAGTTCATTACTTTCAATTGAAGTCGTACCCACTAAAACTGGTTGACCTCGTTGGTAACAGTCTTTGATGTCTGCAATAATTGCTTGATTCTTCTCATTTGTAGTGCGAAACACCTGATCCATGCGATCGTCACGTACCATTGGGCGATGAGTCGGAACAATTACTGTCTCCAACCCATAGATTTGTTGAAATTCATAAGCCTCAGTATCTGCTGTGCCTGTCATACCGGAGAGCTTTTGATACATACGGAAATAATTCTGGAATGTTATCGAGGCGAGCGTCTGGTTCTCTTTCTGAATCGGAACGCCTTCTTTCGCCTCTACCGCCTGATGCAATCCTTCCGACCAGCGCCTGCCAGACATCAGGCGACCTGTAAATTCATCAACAATAATCACTTCATTGTTCTGCACCACATAGTGCTGATCAAGATGAAATAGGGCATGGGCACGTAGTGCTGCGTACAGATGATGCACTAGATTGATATTGCTGGGATCGTAGAGGTTGGTCCCAGCTAGCAGTAGGCCCGATTGGGTTAATAATTTTTCTACATGCTCGAAACCTGCCTCACTCAGCAAGACTTGCTGCGTTTTTTCATCCACGCTAAAATCGCCCGGACTATCCTCTTTCTCCTGTCGCGCTAGTCTTGGAATTAACGCGTTCATCCTGGTATACACTTCGCTACTACCTTCTGCCTGACCCGAAATGATCAAAGGCGTACGTGCCTCGTCAATCAAGATTGAGTCGACTTCATCAACAATTGCGTAGTTGAGGTGACGCTGAACCCGTTCTGAAGGGTGGTTCACCATATTGTCCCGCAGATAATCGAACCCAAATTCGTTATTTGTGCCGTAAGTAATGTCGGCTGCGTAGGCGGCCTGCTTTTCGCCATGATCCTTTTGTGAAAGAATCACGCCCACACTGATCCCGAGAAACTGGTAAATCCTTCCCATCCACTCGGCATCCCTCTTGGCCAGGTAATCGTTCACAGTTACTAGGTGCACGCCTTTTCCAGACAACGCATTAAGATACGAAGGCAAAGTCGCCATCAGAGTCTTACCCTCCCCTGTACGCATCTCCGCAATCTTGCCGCTATGAAGAACCATGCCGCCTATCAACTGCACACCGAAGTGGCGCATCCCTAATACCCGCTTGCTAGCTTCGCGCACTACAGCAAATGCCTCTGGTAGCAAGGCATCCAAAGTCTCTCCTTCTGCTATACGGCTCTTGAACTCATCAGTCTTGGCGCGCAACTCTATGTCAGTAAGCACTTCAAATCCAGGCTCCAGCGCGTTAATCACGCCCACCGCCTGAAAATATTGCTTGATCAGCCTATCATTGCGGCTGCCAAAGATTTTCTTAAGCAGATTATTCAGCATAAATTTCCGATTAAATTCTGTTTAAACAGTCTTCCAAAAGCAAAGGGGTGAGGTTTTCGGCCTCACCCCCCACAGTAGATCATCATTTCAGCTTACCCAGTCGATTTTAAGAATCGTGTCAGATTCTGCGGTAAGCTCCTGTGTCTGACTTCAAAATGAAGGTGTGAGCCGATAGAATGCCCGGTACTTCCAACTTCTGCAATTCTCTGTCCCCGTAGAGCTACTTGACCAGTTTTGACGAGACGCCTTGCAGCATGGGCATATCGACTGACTAGGTCATTGCCGTGGTCAATATCAACCATTTTACCATATCCAGGCTGATAGTCAGAATAGACTACAACGCCACCTGCTGAGGCTATGACTGGCGTCCCTATCTCAGCAATAAAATCAACCCCTTCATGGAATGCACTTTTCCCTGAAAATAGGCCTATACGCAAACCACAGCCGCAGTAGTTGGGTTTGCATCTGTCCCATTCTAAAAGCCATGGCGTTCAAACTGTCGCGCAGGTATGATTGGTTTTTTTGGTGCTCTTCCTGTTTCACTCTGAGCACTAGAGATCGGAGGGAAGGGCTATCTATTTTATCTGCATAGCGTAAAGACAGATAATTAAACCCCATTACCAGCATTATAATTACGAATAAGAGAGCTTCCGACAGCATCGTCAAATTCGTGCCGGTTAGGGTTAGAGTCCCTGCTTTTAACAAATTACTGGAGACCAGAATTACATTCATCTTATTACCCAAATTCTCACGCAGATATGACCGCACGCAAGATTGACTTCTACCTAACCACTCTCGGCACCGCTGATCAGCAAGGCCTATTCGCTCAGGCGAGTCAATTGACACTGATGCAACGAGCATTTACGGAATTTGTTCCGCCTCGATTATCAATATACTGCACCGTCGGCTGGATTTCCAAAGGAAATTTAACTATCTATGCTTGTAACGGCGCAATTGCAGCAAAACTGAAACAGATTTCACCTTCGTTGCTTTTAAAATTCCAGCAGAATAATTTTGAGGTGGCTGCGATCCGGGTTGTTGTGCATGCACATAACCACTTTGCAGTTGTTGACAAGAAGATCGATAAAGACTTAATTATCGGCCCACTTGGTTTGGACAACTTGAGTCAGCTGGCTGCGGGACTACCCTCATCGCCACTAAAAAGCGCCGTTGAATCACTACTTAAAAAACAAATCAAGCCAGCGACATCTCAGCCTAAGGCTGCGTTAGCGGCGCCTACTGTCCGAGTCCCACAATAAAAGATCATCTTCTCATATAGCGCAAGGCTCTCGCTGCCCATGATGCCGCGAGAGCGGGAGTCGATGGCCACTAAACAGCTTACTTCCCACCCCAAATCTGGGAATAGTTTCAGTCATTTTCATGCATTGGCGCTTGATCCCTAATTAGCCCTACATCCAGCGAATTTCTCTTTTTTAGCCCACACAACATCACAAAAATCCTTAATAACCCTTATCAATCGGCTTGTTTTCGTAGGAATGCAGGGATATCCAGCACATCTACCCCGGATTGTCTCATCGCTTCCACTGTTAAACCGTGCCTTCTGTTGGTGCGGATTGCAGCAGGAATCTCCGACCCCTTCCAGCTCGAAGCGTCTACCAATATTGCATTGTCGGTTCCGGTTCTGGTATGGATAATACTCAACGGTTTCGGCTGAGTATGGCTAACCACACCACCCAACCCGGTTGCCACCACGGTGACCCTAAGGTTATCTCCCATGTTCTCGTCGATTACGGTGCCAACAATTACAGTTGCATCTTCAGCCGTAAAGTCTTTGATCGTGCTCATCACTTCATGAACTTCACGCATCTTCATTCCCGAGCTGGCGGTGATATTCACCAAAACCCCGCGCGCGCCAGAGAGATTCAAGTCTTCCAGCAATGGACTTGATACCGCCTGCTCTGCTGCTACGCGGGCCCGATCTATGCCCGAGGCGAATGCGGAGCCCATCATCGCCACTCCCATTTCCGACATCACCGTCTTAACATCAGCAAAGTCTACATTTACTAACCCCGGACAGTTGATGACCTCTGCAATTCCAGCAACTGCCCCATACAAGACATTATTTGCAGCCTTGAATGCGTCCAACATACTTACATCCTCTCCCAGCACCATCATCAACTTATCATTAGGGATCACGATCAACGAATCAACATGTTGCGACAGTGCCTCCATTCCAACTTGTGCCGCTTTAAGTCTCTTACCCTCAAATGTGAAGGGCTTTGTCACCACCGCTACAGTAAGTATGCCCATCTCCTTAGCTACCTGTGCCACCACGGGTGCGGCACCTGTACCCGTTCCACCTCCCATACCAGCGGTAACAAATAGCATATCTGCACCTTCAATCAGTTCGGCTATACGGTCACGGTCTTCTAGAGCGGCTTCCCGACCAATCTCGGGGTTTGCACCTGCACCCAATCCTTTAGTAATCTCTGCCCCTAATTGCAGCAGTGTGCGTGCTTGATTACGCTTCAATGCCTGCGCATCAGTATTGGCACAAATGAACTCAACACCCTGCACCCCGTTCTGGATCATGTGATCTACAGCATTACCTCCGCAACCACCGACGCCGATAACTTTGATAACTGCTTCCTGTGTTTGTGTATCCATGATTTCGAACATTATGTTTCTCCTTTTATGAATTTAAAACGCTGCATTTAAAAAGTATCCTTAAACTTTTAAGCCTAGATCTGACAGCCTTGATAACGAACGCAACACCCTCGCTCCGAAACTCTTATTTCAAAGTTCTAAAAATTCCCCTGAAACCAACTCTTCATCCTCTCAAGAATCTGTTTCATTGAGTTGCCCTGCAGTCGAACGTGCTGCTGACGCTGAAATTTCTCCATCCCAGCAATAATCAAGCCAACACCGGTCGAGAACCGTGGCGTACGTACTACTTCTTCCAAACTGCCCCGATACTGTGGCAACCCTAACCTTACCGGCATGTGAAATATTTCTTCACCCAACTCCACCATTCCTTGCAGGGAACTACTACCGCCCGTAATGACGATCCCAGATGAAAGTAACTCCTCGAATCCGCTACGACGCAACTCACCCTGCACCAGCGAATAGAGCTCTTCTACCCGTGGCTCAATCACCTCCGCTAAGGTCTGCCTTGAAAGCTGGCGTGTACCACGCTCGCCCACGCCCGACACCTCCACCATTTCATGAGGGTCAGCCATACCCCGCAAAGCGCAACCATAGGCACACTTGATATCTTCTGCATCTTTTGTCGGCGTTCGCAATGCCATTGCAATGTCATTGGTGATCTGGTCCCCAGCGATCGGAATTACCGCCGTATGGCGAATTGCACCATTAGTAAATACCGCTATATCTGTAGTCCCTCCGCCTATGTCGACTAGGCACACACCCAGATCTTTCTCGTCTTCTGACAGAACAGCCATCGCCGAAGCTAGTGGCTGCAAAACTAAATCGCGTACCTCCAAGCCACAACGTCGCACACACTTCATGATGTTCTGAGCCGCCGATACCGCACCTGTCACAATGTGCACCTTTACTTCTAGGCGTATACCACTCATACCGATCGGTTCGCGTACATCCTCCTGCCCATCCACGATAAATTCCTGATTGAGAATATGCAGCACCTGCTGATCAGCTGGAATATTTACTGCCTTCGCGGTTTCCATCACTCGCTCTACGTCTATGCGCGACACCTCTTTGTCTTTTATCGCTACCGTCCCATGCGAATTGAAGCTTTTGATATGGCTTCCCGCAATCCCTGTGTACACTTCACGGATCTTACAATTAGCCATCAGTTCTGCCTCTTCCAAAGCTCGCTGAATTGCGTTCACTGTAGTTTCGATATTGACGACCACCCCCTTCTTTAAGCCACGAGAAGGATGGCTGCCCATGCCAATAATTTCAAATCCACCTTCGGGTTTGACCTCGACGACGATGGCAACGATCTTTGAAGTTCCTATATCGAGGCCAACAATCAGGTCTCTGTTTTCATTAACTCTACTCATCTATTTTATGTATCCTTAATCTCAAGCTGCTTTCTTCACGCTTGCTATGCGGTTTTCGTGCTGCAGTGTTTCCTGTGTACGAACCGCAAAGCCATTGGAATAGCGTAAATCAACATATGTAAAATTTTGATTCAACTGCGCGACGCTGCGGTCGTATGTTGAAACATAACGCAGCAACCGATCTTCCATTCGATCACGTCCTAACTCAAGCACAGTCCCATTTTCTAGTTGAATTCTCCAGGCGCGTCTCGGCGACAGAACTAACTGAGCAATATCCTGCTGCAACGGCTGCAGTAATTTACTGAAGGCAACGTATTGCGCCACCACATCGAAGGAGCTTCCGGTTGGCCCGATGAATATCGGCAGCCTCTCCTCACCCCCAACGACTGATCCGACAAATAACTCTCCGTGACTATTTACAAGCTCTTCTCCGCCCCACTGCGCTACCGCCACATGCTCTTCCAAAGTTACCTCTAGACCCTGTGGCCAATGCCGCCGCAAACTTGCAACCCTTACCCATGACAGCCTCTCGAATCCTTCACGTATTGCGTCCAGATTTATCGTCAGAAAATTACCTTCAATCTCACCTCGAACTACTTTATCTATTTGCTCACGAGTAACGTGTTTCAATTCCTTTCCGCTATTGCTAGCCCCAATCACTTTCACCTGCTTCACCGGAATCATTGATGAGTTCACTGCCCATGACCCAATGATGTAGGTTGCCGCAAGTGCCGCAATCCACAGCAGCAGATTGGCCAATAGGCGTAAGGCCTGGTGGTTATCCCACATGGGCCGACTCTAGTATTGTCACTACCAGGTCCTCAAATGTGATTCCTGCTGCTCTTGCCGCCATTGGCACGAGACTGTGATCGGTCATTCCGGGTGAAGTATTAGTCTCTAGAAAGTAAGCGCTTCCTAGCTTATCTAGCATTACATCCACTCTGCCCCAGCCCTCACATCCCAAAATCTTGTGTGCCTGTAGAGCTTGCTCTTGAATTACCAGTTCCTCTCCTGCAGACAGGCCGCTCGGGCAGAAATAACAAGTATCATTTGCAAAATATTTAGCTTGATAATCGTACAGCCCTCCCGCTGGCTCGATCCGTACCAGAGGTAATGGAGTCTCTCCCAGAATCGCAGCCGTCAGCTCTATTCCATCGATGAATTGCTCTGCCAATACGACCGCATCATGCTTTGCGGCTAACTTGTAGGCAGCTTGCAAGTCCTCTTCTACCATCACCTTGCTCAATCCTATTGTCGATCCTTCGCGCGACGGCTTTACGATAAGTGGCAGCCCCAATTCCTTCACCACAGCAGCTAAATCGCTTTGTTCATCGAGTACGGCATAACGCGGCGTTTTAATTCCTGCTGCTTGCCACAGCAGTTTGGTGCGCCACTTGTCCATCGCCAGTGCACTCGCCATGACGCCGCTCCCGGTATACGGCAATCCCATTAACTCCAAGGCCCCTTGCACAGTTCCATCTTCGCCATATCGTCCATGTAATGCGATATGCGCTCTTTTGAAACCCTGCCGTAACAATTCTTCCATCGCCTCTTCGGCTGGATCAAAAGGGTATGCATCCACGCCTTTGCGTCTCAGCCCATCCAGCACTGCTTGCCCGCTCCTGAGTGAGATCGCACGTTCAGCTGAACGGCCACCCAAGAGAACTGCTACTTTTCCGAAGTCATGATTATTCACAATCAAGCACTCCCGCCCAATAAATCAATAAACCAAATTTTAAATTTATCGTTAATCATTTGGCCTCACCGATGATTCGCACTTCCTGTATCAACTCCACTCCAGTTCTCTCTTTTACCATTCTGCGCAACGCCACAATTACCATTTCAATATCTGTGGCGGTGGCGTTGTTTGCATTAACAATGAAGTTTGCATGCTTAGTTGAAACCATCGCACCACCGATACAGAAACCCTTTAGTCCACTCGCCTCGATCAATCGAGCCGCATGATCTCCCGGTGGGTTTCGAAATACTGAACCAGCATTGGGCAGACTCAATGGTTGACTTTCGATTCTATGGGAGAGCAATTCTTTAATTCTCTTTCGCGATGCGGCGACCTCGCCGCTCTTTAGTCTGAACCACCCCCCTACAAACCACTCTTCACTCCCAACGCTCCCAAATCCAGGGCGTAATGCAACATGCCGGTAATCTATTGTGAAGTCCTTATGATTACGTACCTGCAACTGTCCGGCACGGCCAATCATCTGAACATTCTCGACAATGTCCCAAGTTTCGCTGCCATAGCAGCCAGCATTCATTGTCAACGCTCCGCCCACTGTTCCAGGTATGCCAGCCAAAAATTCGGCGCCGGCCAGCCCATGTACTGCCGCATATCGCGCGACCTTGGCACAGGACACACCCGCCTCCGTATATATCAATCCTCCATCTGAACTCTGTTCCTCAAGATTCAGCCCTTTCAAACGCATGTGAAGCAGGATAAGTGTGCCGCGCACCCCACCGTCACGTACCAGCAAATTGCTGCCCAACCCAACCATATATACCGGCTCCCCTTTCGGCAAAACTCGCATAAACTGAATAAGGTCGTTCAAATCAGCTGGAATATAAACACGTTGCGCTTCACCCCCTACCCGCCACGATATGTGCTTCCTCATCGACTCATTCACTCGCACCTCTCCGCGCAGGGCTTCTCCCATCCCCTTCTTATGAAGCGCGTATGAGTGAGTCTCAAATTTATTAGGCTCTGTCATATCCATTCATGCATCCCACATCGCAGTAATTGACGCCACTGCACCCACCGATCCTGCTCCCATCACCAGGACTACATCGCCATCCTGCACCACCCTCCTGATAGCAGCAGGCATCTCATCCACTGTCTCAACATAAATTGGCTCTACCTTCCCCTGTATCCTTAGTGCTCGAGCTAACGACTTACTATCAGCAGCCACGATTGGCACCTCACCCGCGGGATAAACTTCGGTTAATAACAGCACGTCAACGGTTGATAATACTTTGATAAAATCTTCAAATACGTCACGCGTACGCGAATAGCGATGCGGCTGAAACGCCAACAACAAACGACGACCAGGGAACGCTCCTCGCGCAGCTGCAATAGTCGCAGCCATTTCTACAGGGTGGTGGCCATAATCATCGACCAGTGTGAAGCAACCGTTTTGACCATTCTCTGTTTTATCTATTTTGATCTCGCCATACCGCTGGAAACGGCGCCCCACTCCTCCGAATCTTGCTAGTGCCTTGATGATAACCTCGTCGGCCACCCCTACCTCGTTCCCAACGGCAATCGCCGCCAACGCATTTTGTACGTTATGCAGACCCGGGAGATTCAGTGATATTTCAAGCTTGCGTGTCTTTCCACACGTCCCCACTATCGCGGTAAAACACATCCGCCCTCCGCTGTGATGAATATTCACAGCACGGATCATTGCTTTATCTGACAGTCCGTATGTTGTGATCGGTTTAGCGATGGCGGGCATGATTTCACTTACATTCGCATCGTCTATGCACAGCATCACCATCCCGTAAAAAGGTAGGTGCTGCACAAAGTCTACAAACGCCTGCTTGAGTCTGCCGAAATCATGGCCATAGGTCTCCATATGATCGGCATCGATATTGGTCACTACCGCTAACACCGGTTGCAAACAGAGGAATGATGCGTCCGACTCATCCGCTTCAACCACAATGAATTCACCACTCCCCAGTCTGGCATTCGAACCTGAAGCTTCTAATCTGCCACCAATAACGAAAGTGGGGTCCATTCCCGCTTCCGCCAGGATGCTTGCAATCAGGCTAGTGGTGGTAGTCTTTCCATGTGTACCTGCAACGGCGATGCCCTGTCGTAACCTCATCAGTTCCGCCAGCATCATTGCGCGGGGCACCACAGGAATATTGCGCTCATGTGCTTCAGTCACTTCTGGATTGTCTGGCTTCACTGCTGTTGATGTCACGACAGCATCTGCCGATACCACCTGATTACTTTCATGTCCCAAATAGATAGTGATTCCTAGACTTTTTAGACGTTGCGTTGTGGCACTGTCAGTCAAGTCTGAACCACTCACTTGGTAACCTAAGTTAAACATTACCTCTGCAATGCCACTCATGCCAGAGCCGCCAATACCAATAAAATGAATGTGTTTGACTTTATGCTTCATGATTCTCGGCTCATATTCTTGCCAATCCCATACACACTTCAGCCACTATTTGTGTCGCATCGGGTTTCGCTAGTGCGCGCGCTTTCACCGCCATCTCTGCTAACCTCTCACGGCTTAATTTCGTTAAGAGTGTTGCCAACCCTTGTGGGGTCAGTTCATTTTGTGGAATCAGTACCGCAGCATCCCGCTCACTCAGGAATCTAGCATTACTGGATTGATGGTCATCTACGGCATATGGGAACGGCACTAGTATGCTTGCCACACCTGCTGCTGCCAGCTCTGCAATTGTGAGAGCACCGGCCCGACAAATAACAAGATCAGATGCCTCGTAACAGGCTGCCATATCCTCGATGAAGGCAACCAGATCGCCTGTCACTCCAGCTTCTTCATAATTTTTTGTTAATGCCTCTAGATGGTTTGTTCCCCCCTGGTGCTTTACCCTCGGACGCCTGTCTTCTGACATTAATTTCAATGCCTGTGGCACGATAGTATTTAACGCATACGCGCCCAAGCTACCTCCTATCACCAGCAGACTCAGCCTCTGACCATCATTCATATCGTTGCTGGCATACCTTTTCTCGGGCGCAGTCATCTGAGCAATCTCATTGCGCACCGGATTACCAGAAAAAATTGCCTTCTTATTGCCCCTGATTGCATAGGGAAAGCCCAGTAAAACTTTATCTGCAAACTTTGCCAGCACTCTATTGGTAAGACCCGCTATCGAATTCTGTTCGTGTATTACCAGCGGCTTACCCAATATCGCAGCCATCATGCCGCCAGGGAACGCAGGATATCCCCCCAAACCCAAAACTACATCTGGACGCACCTGATAAATCACCTTGGCACTTTGCCAAAATGCTCGCAGCAACTGTAGCGGCAATCCTATCCATGCCCCGATACTTTTGTTCCGCACTCCAGAGAACTGAATGGTCCTTATGTCATACCCACGTTTTGGCACCAAGATGGTCTCCATCCCTCCCTCAGTTCCCAGCCACACAACGTGCCAACCTACTGCCTTCATGTAATCTGCCACTGCTAGTCCAGGGAACACGTGCCCACCAGTTCCACCAGCCATGATCAAGATAGTGCGTTCCAAGTCCACACTCCTCCATTTATTTTCGGCGTGTACCCACTCACAAGGCAAATCCCCGCATACTTTGTCGATTCTCCCAATCTACTCGCAGCAACACCGCAAGAGCCACACAGTTAGCAACAATACTGCTGCCGCCGAAGCTCATCAGCGGCAGAGTCAATCCTTTGGTCGGCAATATTCCCATGTTCACACCCATATTGATGAGAGCCTGTACTCCTAGCCATACACCGATACCTTGTGCCACCAACGCGGAAAAGTGTCGTTCCTGCATCGCAGCCTGACGCCCTATTACAAAGGATCGCACCACCAGTCCTGCAAATAATATTACGACCGCTACTACACCGACAAAGCCTAACTCTTCTGCAATTACTGCCAATAGGAAATCGGTATGCGCTTCTGGCAGATAAAAAAGTTTTTCTACGCTACCACCCAGCCCGACACCCAACCACTCACCTCGTCCGAACGCAATTAGTGCATGACTTAGCTGATAGCCTTTTCCATAAGGATCAATCCACGGATCCATGAACCCTACAATGCGCTGCATCCGGTAAGGCTCAATCCAAATCAGCGTCAATAGACCAACGATCAGGATGCTGATTAACCCCATGAACACCTTCAAGTTAACCCCTCCCAGAAAGAGTGTTGCCATCACAATGGCGGTGATAACGACGAATGCTCCGAAGTCTGGCTCTTTCAGCAGCAGTAAACCGATCACCGACATCACAACTAGTATCGGGAAAAACCCTTTTCGAAAGTTATCTAGGTGCACTCTCTTCCTGATGGTGTAATCGGCGGCATAAATCACCATAAATAATTTTACGAACTCGGATGGCTGAAAATTGACTACCAGCAGCGATATCCAGCGACGGCTTCCATTAACTTCTCGCCCTATCCCCGGAATGAGCACCAAAACCAGCAGCAGCACCCCCAACAAGAGTAAACGGAATGAGTATTTCTGCCATATCGGCATCGGCACTTGGAACGCAATCAACCCGACTAATATACCGATTAGCAGATAAGCACCATGCCGCATAAGAAAATGGGCTGCGTATCCACCGGTACCTCGCGCCGCCTCAGCGATTGCAATAGAAGCGGAGTAAACCATCACCAGTCCCAGGCTCAGCAAAAGTATCGCTGACCAGACTAAAATCTGATCAAAGTCCTGCGCTATCCTTTGATTACCAATGTCAGTTTGGTAAATCATTGGCATGGGCCTTGAACAATCTTGGCTGGAATTCTTGCAGCTAGGTCCCTAACTGCTGCAACAAAAACCTCTGCTCGATGTGCATAATTTCTGAACATATCAAGGCTGGCACAAGCGGGTGACATCAGCACCACATCCCCTTGTTCCGCCAACATAAAACTTTTTTGCACCGCTTCTTCCATCGTCTTTGCTTGATGCACCGGTATGATGCAGCCAGCAAGCGCAGCCTCAATCTTTTTTGCATCTCGCCCAATCAGAACTACCGCACGCACACGCTCAACCACTGAGTGTTTCAATGGTGTGAAGTCCTGCCCCTTTCCGTCACCGCCGGCGATCAGCACTACCCGTTGCGTCATGCCGTTAAGCGCTGCAACCGTAGCTCCGACATTAGTGCCCTTCGAGTCGTCGTAAAATGTGACACCTCCGAATGTCGCTACTTTTTCTACCCGATGTGGAAGTCCCTTGAATTCACGTAAAGCCTGTAATAATGATCCGAAAGGTAATTCAATGGCTCGACATAGTCCCAATGCGGCGAGTGCATTAACTACATTGTGCTGACCAATAAGATTTAACTCGCTTGTTCTCATCAGGCGTGTTCTTCCCTGTACCAACCATGTATCACCACCCTCATGCAACAAGCCAAAATCATTCTCAGAAACAGGCTCACCCAGGCCAAAAGTTATCTGCTTTCTCCCGGGCACAGCCATTGCACGTACCATCGGGTCATCTCTGTTAAGAACCTGGGTTCCATTCACCTCGCTTAGGAATATCCTTTTTTTGGCCGCGACATAATCTGGCATTCCTACATATCGATCTAAATGGTCTTCGCATAGATTTAACACTGTGGCTGCATCAGGGCTGAGGCTTCGAGTTGTCTCCAATTGAAAACTGGAAAGCTCCAGAACCCATACCTGAGGAAATTTGCCAGAGTCTTCCCGTCGCATCAATGCATCCAGTGCTGCAGGGCCAATATTGCCCGCCACTTCAGCATCACAGCCGGCCTTCTTAGCCATTGCTCCCACCATGGCAGTTACCGTTGTTTTCCCGTTTGAACCAGTGATTCCCAGAATTTTTGATTCTGATCTGCCGAGCCGTCTAATCGCTTGCGCGAAAAGCTCTATATCACCCACTACTGAAACACCGCGCTTTACTGCATCCTGCATTAATGGTTCTGCCAGCGTTATACCTGGGCTGACCGCTATGAGATCTATACGTGAAAATATCTTAGCGACAAATTTTCCGGTGAATATCTGAGAAATTGGTATGACTCTTTGTATTGCATCCAGATTAGGTGGTACAGCACGGCTGTCTGCGACACGCACAATCGCACCTTGGCGTGTCAGCCACTTAATCATGGACAATCCGGTTTCCCCCATCCCCAGTACCAGCACCGTTTTATCTTGTAAATTCATAAGACCACTTCAGAGTCTTTCATCTCAATTTCAGTGTGGACAAGCCAATCAGCACTAGCATCATAGTAATAATCCAAAACCTCACCACCACCTGATTTTCTTTCCACCCCTTCAACTCGTAGTGATGATGCAATGGCGCCATCCTAAAAATACGTTTCCCTGTCATCTTGAATGACGCCACTTGTAACATCACAGATAGAGTCTCTACAACGAATACCCCACCCATGATGACTAATACAATCTCCTGGCGCACGATCACTGTTACTACGCCTAGTGCAGCACCCAACGCCAGCGCACCGACATCACCCATGAACACCTCAGCTGGGTATGCGTTGAACCATAGAAAGGCAAGTCCAGCTCCAGCCATGGCGCCACAGAAAATAGCTAGCTCACCTACATGTGGGATATAAGGAATACCGAGATATTTCGCAAATACTGAATGGCCTGTCACATAAGCAAACACCGCCAACGCACTGCTGATCATTACAATGGGCATGATAGCCAAACCATCCAGCCCATCAGTCAAGTTGACCGCGTTGCTAGTCCCAACGATGACAAAATAGCTCAACATCACAAAACCGAATATTCCAAGTGGTATTACTACCTGCTTGAAAAATGGCACGATTAAACTGGTCTGTTCTGGCAAATCTGCTGTGAATGCGAGATACAGCGCCACCGAAATTGCAATTAAAGATTGCCAGAAGAACTTGGACTTGGCCGATATCCCTTTGGGGTTTCGATATACCACCTTGCGGTAATCATCCACCCAACCGACAACACCAAAACCCAACGTAGTTAGCAGTACCACCCACACATAACGATTACTCAAATCCGACCACAATAAGGTGGTGACGGCAATAGACAACAATATTAGTGCGCCGCCCATGGTTGGCGTTCCAACCTTAACAAGGTGAGACTGAGGACCATCATCGCGTACCGATTGCCCGATTTTATAAGCAGTGAGCTTGCGTATCATGGCCGGACCTACCGCGAATGAGATCACCAGCGCAGTTAGTGCTGCGAATACTGCACGTAACGTAATGTAATTGAACACGTTAAAGATTCGAATATCTTGGGACATCCATTGAGCGAGTTCTAGCAACATAGCGAGTGCGCCATTGAAATTTGTTTTTTTATTGTCATTCCATGTTTAACAATTCTTTGCTCATGACTCGATAGCCTTGACAACTCGCTCCATCTGCATGAAGCGCGATCCCTTGACCAGTATCGTGACATCTGCTGCCAACTGGTCCCTAACCTCGGCCACCAGCTCCTCGATTCGCTCATAATGCCGTGCACCCTTACCAAATTTATCTACTGTAGCTGCGCTTAACTTACCCATAGCAAACAACCCATCCAATCCTGCAAGTCGAGCCTCTTCACCTATTTGTTCGTGCAGAGTCACAGCATTTGAACCCAACTCACCCATATCGCCCAACACTAAGATTCTTTTACCTGGAGCGGCCGCTAGCAAGGCTATAGCAGCACGTACCGACTCTGGATTAGCGTTATAACTGTCATCTATCAATATCGCCTCATTCAGCCCATGTTTTTTCTGCATTCGACCCTTTATCCCGCAGAAGCCCATTAATCCTTGCGCTATGGTCTCTTTACCTATTCCCATTGCCGTTGTTGCCGCTGCAGCTGCGAGTGCGTTGCGAACGTTATGCTCCCCCGGGACCTGCAATGACACTTCCTCAGTGCCGTCTGGAAGCATCAATTTCATTTTGATGTTAAATAGATTTGTCTGGTAATGTGCGCTCACCATCGCACCTGAGTTCAAGCCAAAATCAACTACCCTCCTGCTGCCTGCAAGTTTTCTCCATAATGGTGCGTACACATCATCAGCATTGATGACCGCCACTCCCTTTAATCCCAATCCTTCGAAAATCTCACCCTTGGCACGAGCTACTGCTTCCACTGAACCCAACCCATCAAGATGCGCCTCACCCGCATTATTTATCAATGCCACGCTTGGCCTTACTAATTCGCTGAGGTACCCAATCTCACCTGCATGATTCATTCCCATTTCGATCACCGCGTAATCATGCTTCTCACGCATTCGCAGCAACATCTGCGGCACTCCGATATCATTGTTAAGGTTCCCTTCAGTCGATAACACCTTGTCTTTACTACCTGTCGTCTGTGACAAAATCGATGCAATCATTTCTTTTACAGTTGTCTTACCATTACTTCCTGTTACTGCCACTAACGGCAGCGTAAAACGTCTGCGCCAGTGTCCAGCAAGCCGCCCTAGTCCTATCCGCGTATCCTTCACGAATATCAAAGGAATTCCTAATTCCTTAATTTTGATTTCAGTTGCCTGGTTCACCATTGCTGCTACCGCACCTTTATCGCTCGCTGTGGAAACAAACTCATCGCCATCGAACTTCTCCCCTTTTAGTCCAATAAATAAATCGCCACGTTCTATCTTGCGGCTATCGGTGCTGACCCCGGTAAAGAGGATATCTTTACCTTGCCACTCACTACCCAGAGCACTCGCCGCTTCCTTAACTGTCATCATGCTTGCACCCGAACCTCTTGCTTTACTAAACCTTGCAGTACCTGCCGCGCGACTTCTGTGTCGCTAAAAGGAAGTCTTTGCCCCCTGATCTCCTGATACATTTCATGTCCCTTCCCAGCGATTAGTACTATGTCACCCTTCCTCGCACTGCTTATTGCACGATAAATCGCCATCGCTCGGTCTTCTTCAATATAGTAATTAGCATCCGCTGCTGCTGCGATCTCGTTGATGATGTTCCGTGGATTTTCGCTTCGTGGATTATCACTGGTGATGATGACTTCATCTGCCAACTTAGATGCAACCTTCCCCAGCATTGGGCGCTTACCACGATCACGCTCGCCCCCGCATCCAAATACACAGACTAATTTTGTGTCTTTAGTTCTTGTTTTATTTTGATCTTTAGGTTTGTTAAGAATTTCACGTAGCGTTGTCAATACTTTCTCAAGCGCGTCTGGGCTGTGCGCGTAATCCACCACCACAAGAGGCTGTTCTTGACCCCCCAGCCTCTCCATTCTTCCCATTACAGGCTGAACTTGTTGCATAACCTGCACTGCATCAACTAGTTTGACGTCACTGGCTATCAAAGTAGCCATCACCGATAACAAGTTCGAGGCATTGAATCGACCCACTACCCTCGTTTTAAATTTTGTCCGTTCACTTCCAAACTCAACATCGAATTCCAGACCATCAATGCTTGACTTGAGATTACTCCCCTTCAACATTCTTATTTTTAGAGTCTCTATATCGAAAGTTTTTAGTTCCTTAAATCCATAACCAATTACCTTCGTGTGGGTAGCCTCTAGCTGCTGCGCGAGCTCCACTCCAAACTCATCATCCATATTAAGCACGGCATACTTGAGTCCTGGCCAATGGAATAATCTAGCCTTCACGGCACCGTATTCCTTCATATCTTTGTGATAGTCAAGATGATCACGCGTCAGATTAGTAAATAGCGCTACCGAAAATGTCGTTCCACTAATCCGTTCTTCTTTAATTCCATGCGATGAAACCTCCATGGCCACACATTCTGTATTTTGCTTTAAAAAATATGCCATTCGCTTCTGCAGCTGAACTCCATCCGGAGTTGTATTGGTGGTCGTCATAAGCGCCCCAAGAAATCCATCTCCTAATGTTCCAATGACTGCAGTTTTTCTGCCTAATGCTCCCATTGCTTGTGCGATCCAATGGCTGCACGAGGTCTTTCCGTTTGTTCCGGTGACTCCAATTACCCACAATTTCTGAGTTGGGTGACCATATACCTGATCCGCAATTATTCCCGTTTTTTTTCGCAACCCATCTATCGGTAAATTTGGCACTTGCCAACCCGGATTCCATGAGAAGTCATGATGCCGTTCCCATAAAATGGCGTTCGCTCCTGCAGATATGGCTTGAGGTATGAATTCACATGCGTCAAATTTATTTCCAACACAAGCTAGAAATGTATCCCCCGGTTTTACCTCTCTACTATCAGTGACAAGATTATGAATCTTGACGCCCAGATCAGTTATTAGATGATCATCAGATTTTTTTTCTACCCCCCCCGCTGACTGCAATTCCTGTTTCACATCTCCCGTTTTCATACATCTCCTCCAAGCTCACGCGCTGCTGGAAAAGACACTATGTTATTGCTGGGGACATCATGAGGAACACTCATTATGCGTAATGCTCCATCCATTACCTTACTGAAAACTGGTGCCGCCACAACACCCCCAAAATATTGCCCAGCAGACGGCTCATCTAGCATCACCGCTATGATTAGCCGTGGACTAGAAGCCGGCGCATAGCCGACAAACGTTGAAATATAGCGGTCTTTCGCATAACCATTTCCTTCCACCTTATGAGCTGTTCCAGTCTTTCCTGCTACTCGATAACCACTGATCTGGGCTCGTGTGGCGGTTCCACCTGGCCTGACCACCATCTCTAGCATTCTGCTTACAGCGAGTGCCGTGGCACGTGAGATGACCCGCTCACCAGTTGCGGGTGCATCGAGCTTCAATAGTGACACCGGTTTTAATTCCCCCTCTGCAGCGAATAATGTGTAGGCACGTGCCAACTGTATAAGACTCACCGAGATCCCGTGGCCATACGACATGGTTGCCTGCTCAATCGGACGCCATGTTTTATGGGGTTTCAACCTTCCGGTAACTTCTCCTGGAAATCCAGACCCAGTAGATACACCGAATCCAGATTGACTCAAGATTTCCCAAAGCGTTTTAGATGGTAATGACAGTGCAATCTTTGCTGACCCTACATTGCTAGATTTCTGAATTACTTGCGAGACCGTTAAGGGCCCTTCTCTGTGTGAATCGCGTATCGTTGCCTTACCTATGGTTAGAGTCCCGGGTGCTGTCTGGAATATTGTGTCCGGTGAAATTTGTCCAGTTTCAAGTGCCGCTGCTACAGTAAAAGGCTTCAGTGTTGATCCCGGCTCAAAAACATCCGTCAGAGCTCGGTTTCGAGCACGCTCACTTTTTATATTTCCGCGGTTATTTGGGTTGTAAACTGGAAGGTTAGCGAGTGCCAATACTTCACCGGTCTGTGCATCTAACACTACGATCCCGCCAGCTTTTGATTTACTTGCTTCCACCGCCTGTTTCAATTCTCTGTATGCCAGGTGCTGGATCTTGCTGTCTATGGAAAGAGCCATATCTCTTCCTGGCCTTGGTACGCGTATGCTCTCAATGTCTTCTACAATACGCTTCTTACGATCTCTTATAACTCTTCGGCTGCCTGGTTTTCCAGCGAGGTCGTTCTGCCACGCTAACTCGACCCCCTCTTGTCCGTTGTCATCCATATCGGTAAAACCGAGCATATGCGCAGTCAATTCACCCGCCGGGTAATATCGCCTAAATTCCCTTCGGAGAAATACTCCTGGCATATTCAATTCAACCACTCTGGCGGCGATTTCGGGTGGCAAATGTCTTTTTAAATAAACAAAGTCACGTCGCGGTCCTTCGATCTTCTTTTGAATTTCTGCAGAATTCATTCCAATAATTTCTGCCAGTTTTTTTATTTGGGACGTCGTTATTTCCATATCTTTCGGACTTGCCCATACTGACTCGACTGGTGTGCTGATTGCGAGTGGCTCGCCGTGCCGATCTGTAATCATTCCCCGATGCGCACTTATTTCAACTACTCGGCTATAACGCGACTCGCCTTTCTGTTGTAAAAAACCCTTGTGCATCCCCTGTAAATAAGCGGCGCGCCCGGCCAATCCTATCAAGCCCAGCAATATAACTGCCGCCAATACTCGCGATCGACCCCCTGGAAGGATCCCGCTCTTTGAGGAATTCCTCATCACGGTTACGGAATTCCTCCAGCAGTATTTGTATTCATTACATTCTCCGGCATGATAATTCGAACCTGTGAAGGATCGAGGACCCTCATCCGTATTTGCTCACTAGCAATCTTCTCAACACGCGCTTGTAGTGCCCATGTACTTTGCTCAAGTTGTAATTGCCCCAATTCAATGGCTAGCTGCCTTGCCAATTCCTGTTCTTTCTCCAACTCAACAAAAAGCTTGCGTGCGTTATGCTGTGAAGTCACAACACTCAGCGCACAGGCGATGAGAATGAGTGTCAGCAGCAGATTGAGCCTGATCACATCAGGCTCTCGATAACCAAGATCATTCCCCTCTCCGATTTCTCGCTACGCTAGAGCGACCCTTTCAGCCACCCGCATTACTGCACTCCTAGCTCGTGGATTTTTAGCTACTTCTACTTCGGTAGGACGTATAGCTTTTCCTATCAGTCGCAATCTCTGACAAGTCAACCGCTGTACTTCCTGTGTCCTAAACGGCACCCCTCTAGGTAACTTGTCTGGATCTGCTGCTTCACGTATAAAGCGCTTCACTATCCGGTCCTCAAGCGAGTGAAAGCTGATAGCCACCAGCCTTCCGCCAGGCTTGAGCATCTCTACACATTGCGGCAGCGTCATCGATAGCTCCTCAAGTTCTTGATTGAGGTGAATCCGTATAGCCTGGAAGGTACGCGTCGCTGGATTCTGTTTGTTTTCCCGCTTATGGCTGCACGCACGCACGGCCGATGCCACGATTTCGGAAAGTCTAATTGTTGTGACAATTGGCTCCTGCGATCTTGCCGCAACAATCGCTCTTGCAATCTGTTTAGCAAACCGTTCTTCGCCATAATTTTTTATTATCTCTCTCAAATGCGCTTCTGAAACATAGGCCAACCACTCTGCGGCTGTTTGTCCTTGACTCGTATCCATACGCATATCGAGTGGCCCGTCTAAACGGAAACTAAATCCACGTGTCGCTTGTTCAAGTTGTGGCGAAGAAACTCCCAAGTCCATCAGTACTCCGTCTACTTGCTCCACACCAAGATCCCGTAATACCTGAGAAATCTGCGAGAATCGGTTATGCACTATAGAAAAACGTAAATCCTTAAGGACTCTCCCTGCCGTTACCGCCATGGGGTCCTTGTCGAGCGCGATCAGCCTGCCACTACCTCCCAACCTTTCTAAGATCAATCGACTATGGCCCCCACGGCCGTATGTACCATCTACGTAAACTCCGTCTGGCTTGACTGCCAGTGCATCCACTGCCTCATGCAACAACACCGTGGTATGCATGAGAGCAGTATCACCCCGGTATTAAAGTGAGAAACCGTCGAGTTCTGGCGGTATGCCGCTATCCTTGAATGCAAGTGCATTCTCGATTTGCAAATCCCACTTCTCCTGATCCCACAACTCAAACTTTGCACCTTGCCCCACTAACACCACATCCTTAATAAGACCCGCGAACTGACGAAGCGGTGGCGGCACCAGAATGCGGCCGGCTCCATCCATTTCGACATCACTAGCATTGCCAACAAGTAGGCGTTGCAGGCTGCGTGATTGGGGATTAAAACTTGAAAGACTATTGAGTTTTTGTTCTATGGGATCCCATGCTGGCTGGGGATAAACCAGCAAGCACCTGGAAGGGTCCGCGGTAACGACTAGATGACCGCCACAAAAGGCGAGCAGCCCTTCGCGGTACTTGGCAGGCACTGCAAGCCTTCCCTTGCTATCCAAACTGATAGGTGTAACACCCCGAAACATATGATTCCCTTTGTTTTTGGGAGTAATTTCATTTTTCCAATCTGAAATTTTCCCACTTTTCCCCACTTCCTCCCACTGTAATTAAAAATAGGATAGTAGTCAAGCGCAAAACAAGGAGTTTTTGTTTATTCGACAGAGACTTAGAGCAGAAATCGGAGAAGTTCTTTTGCCCAAATAAATATCTCATAAAAATAAATGAGATAGGCCTAAAACCGAATGTAACTTATCACTTTGTGGGGTGTTACGAAGGAAGCTTGACGGGTGGTACAACAAAAAGAAAAGAAATCTAATACGATCTTGAGGAACAACCTAAATAACCCCCTACGAAACTGATATGGTTTGGGGTTCTATTGATCGCGTCTTTGCAAGAATTAACGAAGCTGGCCGGTAAGCCGGGTTCTGTCGTGGACAGTCATTCCTCTAGGCGCACGGTTGCCCGTACGCTCAAGCAACCTACCCGCAGGCTCAGCGAGCAGCTTCATAGCCTGCCTATTTGGTCTTGCTCCGGATGGAGGTTACCGCGTTTCACCGTAACTTAATACGCTCGTCTCTGTGGCCCTATTCCTCACCTTGGGTCTTGCGACTTATAGCGGCCGGCCATTAACCGGCATCCTGCTCTATGGAGCCCGGACTTTCCTCTCCCTACTTTTCATTGCTGAAAATAGGCAGCGACTGTCTAGCCAGCTTCGATGAAGATACTACCATCAAACGAAACCTGATAAAGCGCAAACTTCCACCACGAGCATCATTCTTCAGCTATTCCAAACAAAAGCCCGATTTGAGATTTAGAATTCATGTCAGACTGCCTAAAGATTGACGCTACGACCACCATCCACCACAATAATCTGGCCTGTAACATAAGGTGCGTCGGCGATCAAAAATAAAACTGTCCGAGCAATATCGTCGGGCTCACCCATGCGCTTGAGCAAGGTCTTGCTGATAATACTCTGGCGTACTGACAAATCCTTCCACTCATCATTTTCTGGCCATAAAATAGGGCCCGGGGAGACACCATTCACCCTGATCTCAGGTGCAAGTTCCAGCGCAAGTGAACGGGTAAGCGATGACAATCCAGCCTTTGCAGAACTGTAAATGACGTAATTTTTTAATGGTCGATCGGCATGGATATCGATGATATTGACAATACAGCCAAACTGATTTTTGAGATGAGGGGCGGCCTCCTGAGACAGAAATAATGGCGCCTTCAAATTACTGCCAATGAGATCATCCCATCCAGCCTCAGTAACCGCTCCTACCGGCGTGGGAAAGAAGCTAGAAGCATTATTGATCAACGCATCCAGTTTTCCAAACTTCTGGATAGTCTGACTAATAAGCCTAGGAATTTGAGAAATATCGAGCAAATCAGCCCGTACTAATGCCACCGAACCGGGGCGAATCTGATTGAGCTCAGTCTCCAGCCACTGAGCTTCCTCTAGAGAGGAGCGGTAATGCACCATCAAGCTCGCACCGTGCAGGTGCAATTTTCGGCAAATAGCTGCACCCACCCTCTTAGCTCCGGCAGTGATGAGTACCACTTTCCCTTGCATCAGTATCTCCTCTACACTCGCATATTCTGCAATTTTTACAATTTACCATAAAGGAACTCAAGAGCAGATGCCATTACTACCAATCCCAAACGAGATAGCACTTCAGCGTAGCCATGCCTTGCAGCAAGTAATTCGTACCGAAATAGTGACTTCTGGCGGCTGGATTTCGTTTGCGCGTTATATGGAATTGGCCTTATATGCCCCAGGTATGGGCTATTACAGCGGGGATACGGTTAAGTTTGGCAGCTCGGGGGATTTTGTCACCGCGCCGGAAATCTCTTCATTATTTGGCAAAACGATTGCGCAACAAGCAGCTCAAGTGTTTGAGTTGATGGAGAGCAAGAGTGGTGACATTCTAGAATTTGGCGCAGGCACCGGCAAGCTCGCACTTGATTTACTGCTGGAACTGGAGAAGCAGGGGAATCTTCCAAGGAAGTATTTAATACTCGAAGTCAGCGCTCAATTAAGACAACATCAACAGGAATTATTCGAAAAATTTGCACCTCACCTCGTCGCGGGTGTCGATTGGCTGGAACACCTCCCCTCCAGATTCAACGGCCTAATTATTGCCAATGAAGTACTCGATGCTATGCCAACGCATCTGGTGATGTGGCGGGACAACAATCAGTTTGAACTAGGGGTAACTTGGAACAAAAAAACCTTCGAGTGGAGTGAGCGTCCTTTAGTAGATGGGAAGCTTTTCCAGATCGCGCGTGAACTTAGTAACCGACTTGATCCCGGCAAAAAATATATCAGCGAGATTAATCTAACAGTGCCTGGTTTTGTTCGTAGTCTCTCAGATACCCTGCGACAGGGTGTAGTGCTGTTGATCGATTATGGCTTTGGCCGCAGCGAATACTACCATTCACAGCGCGCTCAAGGGACCCTGATGTGCCATTACCGTCACCACGCTCATGATGATCCATTCTATCTGCCAGGCTTACAGGACATCACTAGTCACGTAGATTTCAGTTCGGTCGTTGAGGCCGCGGTTGATGAGGAATTTGAACTTTGTGGCTATACTACTCAGGCTCATTTCCTCATCAACTGCGGCATTACCGAAATACTGGCACAAACCTCAGCAGAGAACACCAAGGACTATCTGCTGCTGGCGAATCAATTGCATAAACTAGTGAGCCCCTCTGAAATGGGTGAATTGTTCAAGGTCATCGCCTTCAGCAAAAATATTCACCAGCCTCTTATCGGATTTGTCAGCGGCGATAAAAGCCGTTTATTGTGAGTCGTAGCAGCAGCTTCCTAGGCACGGCATGTCAATCGAATAATACTCAGTCACCAGTCAACATCCAGCACCCCATCAAAACGAACGAAGCTGCTGCAAACCAACGTACCCGCTGCATATTAATGCGATGCGCAAGCGCTTCTCCTAGCCAAACCGCAGGCACGTTGGCTATCATCATACCGAGCGTAGTTCCCAATACGACGAGCGTCATCTCATCATAATGTGCGGCAAGTGCCACAGTTGCAAACTGAGTTTTATCTCCCATCTCCGCCAGGAAAAATGCAATTAACGTGGTGACAAAGACTCCAGCACCAAGTATGCGTGGATTGCTGTCCAACTGATCCGGCTTCAGCGCCCACAATCCAAAACAGATGAATGACAATCCGACCACCCAATTGAGAATTTCCGCAGAAATCAAACTCGCTAGCCACGTTCCAACTATAGCTGCCAATGCATGATTGAGCAGAGTAGCAACTAAGATGCCAGCTATGATTGGATATGGTCGCCGCAACTTGGCAGCCAGTACAAATGACAGTAGCTGGGTCTTATCGCCGATTTCAGCGAGGGCAACCAGCAAAGCGGGAGTAATAAATGCTTCCAAGGGAATGAACAGCTGCGAAAATAAAAAACTCTGGGTCGTAAAGTAAATCTGTTGCGTCTAACGAAGCTTGTTCTACCTGATTATTTTTTTGGCAAGTAAAGGTCAGTGATCGATCCTTCTGCAATTTCAGAGGCAAAGAAAATGGTTTCTGACAAAGTCGGGTGAGGATGAATGGTGAGACCTATGTCCTGCATGTCCGCACCCATTTCCAGAGCCAATACGGCCTCAGCGATCAATTCACCTGCATTAACACCGACCATGCCCGCGCCGAGAATGCGGCGAGTATTTTTATCCAGCAACAGTTTAGTCATACCCTCCTCACGCCCCATCGCAATTGCACGACCACTTGCGGCCCAAGGAAAGCTAGCTCTTTCATATTCAATACCCTGCTTCTTGGCCTCGGTCTCGGTTAAACCCATCCAAGCAATTTCTGGATCAGTATAAGCAACTGAAGGGATGGTACGCGCATCGAATGTGGCCTTGTGTCCTGCGATTATTTCTGCAACGAGCTTACCTTCATGCGTGGCCTTGTGCGCTAGCATGGGCTCACCAATAATATCGCCAATACCAAAGATATGTGGCACGTTGGTGCGTAACTGCTCGTCCACCGAAATAAAACCTCGCTCGTTTACATGAATGCCAGCATTTTCCGCACCGATATCGCGACCATTCGGGCGACGTCCTACTGCAAGCAGCACACGGTCATAAGTCTGCGGCTCGAGAGATTTCTCCCCTGCAAACGTAACCCTGAGCCCCTCATCGTGGGACTCAATACGGGTGACTCTGGTTTTAAGATATATCGCTTCGTAGCGTTTCTGTATGCGTCGGTGCAATGGCTTAACTAGATCTACATCCGCTCCAGGGATCAATTGGTCCATCAACTCCACCACGCTAACACTGGAACCAAGTGCATCATAAACCGTCGCCATTTCCAAACCGATAATGCCACCACCGATGATGAGCATACGCTTGGGTATGTCTGCCAGATTCAATGCTCCGGTCGAATCTATCAAGCGCGGATCATCGTAAGGAAAGTCTGGAATGCGTGTCACACTGGAACCGGCTGCAATGATGCAGTGCTCGAACGACACGCTCTTAATGCCGCTAGCCATTTCCACTTGAATCAGGTGAGGTGAGACAAACTTTCCTATTCCATGCATTACCTCTACCTTACGTTGCTTCGCTAATGCTGTTAACCCCTTAGTGAGCTTGCTGACTACAGAGTCTTTCCATATCCGCAGCTTATCTACCTCTATCGTCGGCTTGCCAAAAATGACTCCCTGATACTCGCTCTCTTCCGCTTCAGTAATGACCTTCGCCACATGCAGTAGCGCCTTTGATGGGATGCAACCGACATTGAGACATACACCACCAAGGGTAGCGTAGCGCTCAATTAGCACAACTTTCTTGCCGAGATCAGCGGCCCGAAATGCCGCAGTATAACCACCAGGCCCAGCACCTAGTACCACTAAGTCAGCATGATTTTCTTCGCGTACGATCGGGGTCTGAACGCTCGCAGAAACTGGGGCTAAGGGGGGGGCGATGGAAGAACCCTCGTCGCATGGCGCCTGGCTTGCCGCAACCTCTACCACCTCCAAGATAAGAATAGATGATCCCTCTGATACCTTATCGCCAACCCTGACTTTAATCTCCTTCACCACCCCAGCTTGTGGGGCAGGGATCTCCACTGTCGCTTTATCGGTTTCCAGTGTGATGAGAGGCGTTTCTTTTTCTAATATATCACCGACTTTAGCAAGCAGCTCAATGACCAGAATGTCTTTGAAGTCACCAACGTCCGGGACTTTGATTTCGATAAGCCGAGTCATCACAACCTTATGTTATGGAACGGATCAGATTCACCCCGATTGCTACAATAATATATTGCCATTATTGACGTATCTGTCCATCACCTAACACGATGAATTTTTGACTGGTCAAACCTTCTAGTCCTACTGGACCTCGTACATGAATCTTGTCGGTAGAGATGCCGATTTCAGCGCCGAGACCATACTCGAAACCGTCTGCAAAACGAGTGGAGGCGTTGACCATCACTGAACTTGAATCTACTTCTCGCAGAAAACGCCGGGCGCGGGTGTAGTCCTCGGTGATAATGGCATCTGTGTGTTGAGAACCATAAACTGCAATATGCTCAATAGCCTGATCCAATCCACTCACCACCCGTATGCTCAGAATTGGCGCGAGATATTCGGTATGCCAGTCTTCTTCAGTGGCCTCCTTCATCTCTTTAATGAAGGTACGGGAGACCGCATCACCGCGCAACTCAACACCCTTGTCGAGGTAGATTTTACACAGTACTGGTAGTACCTCCCTGGCGATATCTTGATGTACTAGCAGAGTTTCCATAGTGTTACAGGTACCATAACGCTGTGTCTTAGAGTTATCGGCAATGCGAATGGCCTTATCCAGATCGGCAGCTGCGTCGATATAAACATGGCATACACCATTCAGATGTTTAATCACTGGGATACGCGCTTCGCTGGCAATGCGCTCGATCAATCCCTTGCCGCCTCGCGGCACAATCACATCGACGAACTGCTTCATGGTAATCAGCTCACCCACGGCAGCACGATCAGTTGTTTCAATTACCTGTACCGCAGTCTCTGGCAGACCTACCGCTTTTAATCCTTCCTTCACACAAACAGCAATCGCCTGATTACAATGAATCGCTTCTGATCCACCTCGCAGGATCGCCGCATTCCCTGCCTTGAGGCATAGTCCAGCGGCATCTGCCGTTACATTGGGCCGCGCTTCATAAATAATGCCAACCACACCTAGCGGCACCCGCATTTTTCCGACTTGGATACCCGAAGGACGGTAATTCAGGTTGCTGATTTCGCCGACCGGATCAGCGAGCGAGGCGATTTGCAACAGACCCTCTACCATGCTTGCCACCCCTTTTGAGGTGAGCGTCAGACGGTCTATCAAGGCCGCATCTAGGCCTTGAGCTTTGGCACTTTGCAAGTCTAGGGCATTAGCAGTTAGTAGTTTACGCTCGTCACGCTTAATGGCTGCGGCCATCACCGCGAGCGATTGGTTCTTGACGACGGTCTCAGCTCTCGCCATCAGACGCGATGCAATACGTGCTTCGCGCCCGACTGATTGCATATAGGCTTTGATATCCATGATGTCCATACCTAAACCCCGTGCAGGTAGTGAATTGGTGAATTTTCGAATTTTAACGCTGATGTGCGACTATTGATACAACCCAGATCAATACCTTCTGCTGGGCGCAAAGCGCAATCCCATTTGTAGCAGCTCATCCCAAGCATCACCCTGGGCAACACCCTTGCTGATCCTATCTATTTTTGCAGCGTGCAGCAATGCCAACGCTAATGGTTTGAGACCAATTGACCTGGCGGCCCGCTCCACTGCCTTCTGCTTATCTCCCCATACTCTAGCCTCGTTCATCAGTTGCATTATGGGCCTGCCAGAATCTAATCCCTTTCGAATAGTGATAAGCGCGCGAATCTGCCCTGCCAGGATGGTAAGGATGAATGGGAGTGCCGCACCCTCGCCCCTTAATCCTTCCAGTATACGGGCGTAACGGGCAATATCTCCTGCCATCACTGCATCTGACAACTTGAAAACATCATAGCGCGCCACATCGAGCACCGCATCTCTTACCTGACCGAGAGACAACATCCCTTGCGGATAGAGCAACGCAAGTTTCTGTATCTCCTGATGAGCCGCAAGTAAGTTGCCTTCTACCTTATCCGCAAGGAACTGCAAAGTCTCTGAGTCCGCTTGCTGCTGTTGCATTGTGAGTCGTTGTCGGATCCACGCAGGTAGCTGCGTACTCTCAACAGGGGAGATCGGAATCATACCTCCGGCACTTTCAAGGGCCTTGAACCACCTGGACGCCTGACCCTGTTTGTCGATCTTGGGCAAAGTGATTAGCGTTATGGTATCTGGTGGCAGCGTATGACAATACGCTTCGATTATCATGCCACCCTGATTACCAGGTTTTCCGGATGGAATGCGAATATCAATCAGTCTCCGTTCGCCAAATAGTGACAAGTTGTTGCTACTTTGTTGTAACTCCTGCCAGTTAAAATGATGGTCTATCGTAAATATCTCATGCTCAACATACTTCATCTGGCGTGCTTGAGCACGGATTAGGTCCACAGCCTCGATCGCTAACAAAGGCTCATCGCCAAACACTACATAAAGTGGATTTAGCTGTTTTTTTAGATGTTGAGAAAGCTGGTCTGGGTTAATGCGCATAGGAGTAGAGACAGTATTTTCCGCAGGCAAGATGGGGGAATAAAGCCGGGAGGTTAGGATTCAGACGCCAGCAAAATAATTAAGTCATTTCGGTTATGGATGCCGGTTACTGTGTTGCCACAACAGTCCTCATAATCAGGGCTTCCCTTCCACCCTTACTGTCGCCAGCTGTCGCAAAATTTGCCTAACAATCTCGGTTTGCATCTCTTTAACGAGCATCGCCTCTTCAGCCTCTTTCGCCACCACCTGCTCATCCGTAAAAGGTAAAACACGTTCTCGGACAATCTCCGTAGCAGGGACCAGATCCACCCCCCTTCCATCCACAAGGCGATAAGAGACCAGATAACGCAACAAAAATTCTCGCACTCTACCTTCCCCAGATAGCGACAGGATGCTCTTCTCGTTAGTTTGTTTAAGGACCTCGAGTATGGCCTCTGCACCCCTAGCATCATCAACCACACGAGTACTCTTGCCGCTAAGGATAGTACGCTTAACCTCTGCAGTAATAGAGTAGCTATCTGGATCTGAAATATAGATTGAGATAAATGAAAATACTGTTGGTGGTTGCCCATACCCACGTAACTCAAATCCACAAGCAGATAGCATTACGCTAAAAATGCAAACGATAAGGATTCGATATGATTTAAATTTCATGATTACCAACCACCTTACCATTAAAGAACTCACTCAGAGTATGAGTCAACCACCCCACCCTCTACGAATGACTTCTTGAACACTGTCACTGCTTATTCAGCAGATATCCTCGTATGAACGAAACTCAACTCATATGACGATATTGACCAATCTACCCGGAACCACCACTACCTTCTTTACCATCTGCCCAACAATGAATCTTTGAACCTGATCATTTGTCAGTGCAAGCTGCTCGATTATTGAACGTTCCGTGTTTTTAGCAACTCGCATTTGACCACGCAACTTGCCATTGACCTGCAGCATGAGTTCGATCTCGTCCTGCACCAATGCTGAGTCGTCAACCTGGGGCCACGCTTGGTCGAGGAGTTCCGTTCCAGGTTTAAGCTCACTCCATAGTGCGCGACAAATGTGGGGAACAATAGGCGACAGTAGCAAAACGATATCTTCTAGCGCCTCCTGCATTAGACTCCGGGCTGCCAGGCTGGAATCATTCGACTTTCCGAGAGCGTTCATTAACTCCATCACTGAGGCAACGGCCGTGTTAAAAGTATGACGCCTATCCAGATCGTCGCTGACTTTAGCAATAGTCTGGTGCAACTGTAAACGCAGAGACTTGAGTTCAGGGGTAAGCTCGTCGTTACCTTGTGTAGTAACCAACCCCTGCTGCAAATGTTCGTATACCTGCTTCCACAGACGCTTCAGAAACCGGAAAGCGCCCTCTGCTCCGGTATCGACCCACTCCAATGTCTGCTCCGGTGGACTAGCAAACATCATGAACAGGCGTGCGGTATCAGCACCGTATTGCTCCACTAGTTGTTGCGGATCAACACCATTGTTCTTAGACTTCGACATTGTACCAATACCACCAGATTCAACTGGCAGGCCATCCGCTCTCAATACCGAGAGACCGCACTTACCCTGAGAGTCTAACTGAGTATCCACCTCCGTTGGGTTATAGTAGACGATTCGTCCAGTCTCGGTTTTACGGAAGAATATCTCATTTAGGACCATCCCTTGCGTTAGCAAGTTTGCAAAAGGCTCCTCGAATTTTACCAGCCCCAGGTCCCTCATCACCTTACTCCAGAAGCGTGAATACAGTAGATGTAGGATGGCGTGCTCGATCCCGCCGATATACTGATCAACTGGCAACCAGTAATTCACTCGAGCATCGGTCATAGCCTTTTCCTGGTCGGTACAGGCATAACGGATGTAATACCAAGAGGAATCGACAAACGTATCCATCGTATCCGTCTCACGCCGCGCCTGCTTATTACAGCAGGGGCAAACACACTCGTAAAATGACGGCATCTTTGCTAGCGGGTTGCCTGAGCCGTCAGGTACTAGACCTTCTGGTAGTACCACCGGCAACTGATCGTTTGGAACCGGTACTACACCGCAATCATTGCAGTGGATCAGAGGTATTGGACAGCCCCAGTAGCGCTGACGCGAAACACCCCAGTCACGCAGGCGATAATGTATCCGTTTATCACCCAGCCCTCTTTCCTTAAGATCAGCAGAGATAGCATCAACGGCGGCCTTGTAATCAAGACCATCGTACTTACCAGAATTGATGCAGATACCACTCTTCTCTTCGTACCAGGCTTGCCAGCGGTCAGCCGTAAATTTTAAATTCGAAGGATCGGCACTGAGAGTCTCTCTCTCGATAACTCCAGCCTTGATCTCTTTGCTTCCCGCCACTTCAATCACTTGCTTAATCGGCAAAGAATATTTTTTGGCAAACTGGAAATCACGTTCGTCATGCGCTGGTACCGCCATCACCGCACCTTCCCCATAAGCCATCAGTACATAATTGGCGGCCCATACCGGCAACCTTGCACCAGTCAGCGGATGGAGGACAAATAGCCCGGTGTCCATGCCACTCTTTTCCTGAGTGGCAATCTCCGCTTCCATGGTTGCCCCATGCCTGCATTCATCGATGAACAGGGCTAATCGTGAATTTTTCTCGGCTGCATACAGCGCGACTGGATGCTCAGCAGCTACCGCCACATAGGTTACGCCTAGCAAAGTATCGGCACGAGTGGTAAAGACTTTCAGATCTTGCGGGATATCCGAGTTTGTATCAGCGGGAAAGGTGATATCAACCCCAAAACTCTTTCCAATCCAGTTAGATTGCATAGTCTTTACCCGTTCCGGCCATCCAGGCAGTTTATCCAGGTCATCAAGTAGCTCTTCCGCATATTGGGTAATTCCTAAGTAATAACCTGGAATTTCGCGCTTTTCTACTAGCGCACCAGTTCGCCAACCGCATCCGTCGACTACCTGCTCATTGGCCAGCACAGTCTGGTCTACCGGGTCCCAGTTCACTACTTGAGTCTTCTTGTAGGCGATCCCTTTCTCCAGCATCCGTAGAAACAACCATTGGTTCCATCGATAGTAATCCGGTTCGCAGGTGGCCAATTCCCGTTTCCAGTCTATGGCTAGCCCTAGACTTTTCAGCTGCTTGCGCATGTAATCGATATTGTCATGAGTCCACTGCGCGGGCGGCACATTATTCTGCATTGCCGCATTCTCCGCAGGCAGCCCAAAAGCATCCCAGCCCATTGGCTGTAGAACGTTGTAACCTTTCATACGGCGGTAACGCGACAGCACATCACCGATGGTGTAATTGCGCACATGACCCATGTGCAGCTTGCCGGATGGGTAAGGAAACATCGATAGGCAGTAGTACTTCGGCTTGCCCGGGATCTCAGTGGCATCAAAAGCATCGGTTCTATCCCAATACTGCTGAGCTTCCCGTTCAATTTCCTGGGGATGATATTTTTCTTGCATGGATTTGATCACTGTTCTATGGATCGGAAGATTATACCGTGAAGGACATCCACTTGCAGTTTTGCACATGCTCTCTCCCTCATACAGCCTTGCGCAAGACTGTGTAAACCAAGGGTACTGTTCAGCTCATAAAAATCTTTTCCGTGGCCGCTGATTCCATAAGACTCACTCTTATTTTCTTGCTCAGCTCATAATAAAAATCGTATCATAACGATAAATAAGGCTGACTATTGCGCTACTTGACGCTCTGCTAAAGTCAACAAAATTGTAAGCAGATTCTGTTCGCGCTGATTTTTATTACTGTTCCAGGAGAGAGTTTGCATGTCACAAAAACACCCCGTCATCGCCGTTACTGGATCGTCTGGAGCCGGAACGTCTACAGTTAAAAACAGTTTTGAACATATCTTTCATCGTGAAGAACTGTCTGCCGTGGTAGTGGAAGGCGACAGCTTCCATCGGTACGACCGTGATGCAATGAAAAAGGCCGTTGCTGAATCCGAAAAAGGCGGCGGCCGACCCATCAGTCATTTCGGTCCCGAAGCTAACGAGTTCGAGAAACTGGAAGCGCTATTCAAGGAGTATGGCAAGACCGGCAAAGGTCAAACTCGCTTGTATCTGCACAATGATGATGAGGCTGCACCATACAAGCAAAAAGCCGGCACCTTTACCCCATGGTCGTCACTTGTCCCCGGTTCAGACCTGTTGTTTTACGAGGGATTACATGGCGGGGTCAAGAGCGACACCGCTGATGTCGCCAAGCATGTGGACCTGCTGGTAGGCGTAGTGCCCATCGTTAATCTGGAATGGATCCAAAAAATCCGACGTGACACGAGTGCCCGCGGTTACTCTGCCGAGGCGGTGACGCACACAATTCTGCGCCGTATGCATGATTATGTGCATTACATTACCCCACAGTTCTCTCGTACTCACGTTAATTTTCAGCGAGTTCCCACAGTCGACACATCCAATCCTTTCATCGCTCGCGAGATCCCAACCTTGGACGAGAGTTTCGTTGTAATCCGCTTCCGAGATCCAAAGAGTATGGATTTCCCCTATCTGCTTTCCATGATTCACGATTCCTTCATGTCCCGCCCGAATACCATCGTCGTGCCTGGCGGAAAAATGGGTCTAGCAATAGAATTGATACTGACGCCACTGATCCTGACCTTGGTAGCAAAAAGCAAAAAATAGCAATCCAGCCATTTTAGTTAGGCAGAATGATTCATCAATACTCTGCCCCCTACGTAGATCGATGAAGACTGTATAATTTCGGCATTTAATTTTCTCCGGGAACAGCCTTCTCTCTATGTCTTCTCTATTGTCCGGCCTCAATCCGGAGCAACTCGAAGCAGTTACCCTGCCGCACCAATCAGCCTTGGTGCTGGCGGGTGCTGGCAGTGGCAAAACCAAGGTACTCACTACCCGCATTGCACACTTAATTCAGGCTGGCCAAGTCAGTCCACACGGCATCCTCGCCGTCACCTTCACTAACAAAGCAGCTAAAGAAATGCTCACACGCATTTCCACCATGCTGCCGATCAGTACCCGAGGCATGTGGGTTGGCACCTTTCATGGTTTGTGCAATCGCATGCTGCGCGCCCATCACCAGGATGCAGGACTGCCGCAGGCCTTCCAAATCCTCGATTCGGCTGATCAACTAGCAATTATCAAACGGATTCTGAAAAGTCTAGGCGCAGACGATGAGAAATTTCCCCCGCGCCAGGTACAGTGGTTCATCAATAATGCAAAAGAGGAAGGACTGCGCGCATCGAGGGTTGAAGTCTATGATGATTTCGCGCGAAAGATGACCGAGTTCTACTCGGTGTACGAGCAGCACTGCAACAAGGAAGGTTTAGTGGATTTTGCCGAACTACTACTGCGGAGTTATGAACTACTCAGCCGTAATGAGATACTTCGCGAACACTACTGCTCACGCTTCAACCATATCTTGGTTGACGAGTTTCAGGATACCAGCAGGCTTCAATATAAGTGGCTCAAACTACTCGCCGGTGATAAGGCCGCCGTGTTCGTGGTAGGTGATGATGACCAGAGCATTTATGCATTCCGAGGAGCCAATACCGGCAACATGAAGGATTTTGAACGTGATTTCCGTATCACAAAAATTATCAAGCTCGAACAGAACTACCGCTCTCATGGCAACATACTCGGCGCCGCAAATACTCTGATACGTAACAATAGCGGGCGCCTTGGCAAGAATCTCTGGACTTCAGAAGGTCATGGAGAGCCCCTGCGCGTATATAACGCACCAACCGATTTCGATGAGGCTGCGTTCATTGTCGATGAGATTAAATCGCTACGTGCCGAAGGAATAGCGCTATCGCAAGTGGCTTTGCTGTACCGTTCTAACGCACAGTCGCGCATATTGGAACACGCCCTGTTCAACGCTTCTTTACCTTACCGGGTGTATGGTGGCATGCGTTTTTTTGACCGCCAGGAAATAAAGCATGCACTGTCCTACCTGAGGCTAGTTGCTAACCCTGATAATAATAATGCGTTACTCCGGGTCATAAATTTTCCATTGCGCGGTATCGGTGCGCGCAGCCTGGAACAACTACAAGACCAGGCCAACCGGCAAGGAATTGGTTTATGGGATGCGATGCAGAACAGTTGTGGTGATAGAGAATCCCTTATCCAGGATGCTGACATCAGTATACCGGCCGAAAGAGCTAATAGATCAGATAAACCGAAGAAGGGGCTGGATAGCTTTGTTACCTTGATCGAAACACTACAGCAATCCTGCGAGGGGCTGCCATTGCCGGAAATTGTAGAGCATATGCTAGAGCATAGCGGGCTAACAGCACATTATCGTGCTGAACGGGAAGGGGCTGACCGACTAGAGAACTTAAATGAACTGATCAATGCCGCCATTAGCTTCGTGCACGAGGCCGAGGACGACAGTCTAACGGCATTTCTTGCTCATGCTTCGCTGGAGGCAGGGGAGCATCAGGCCGGTAGTGGTCAAGATGCATTGCAATTAATGACGGTGCACTCTTCCAAAGGGTTGGAATTTCATACTGTATTCCTCAGCGGACTGGAAGAAGGGCTCTTTCCTCATGAGAACAGCCGCAACGAAGCTGGAGGTATAGAAGAAGAGCGGAGACTGATGTATGTAGCCCTGACCCGTGCACGGCGGCGCTTGTATTTGAGCTTTGCCCAGAGCCGCATGCTACATGGCCAGACTCGCTACAATGTCCCCTCGCGTTTTCTACAGGAAATTCCAGACGGTCTGCTGAAGTGGCTACAGCCAGTACAAAAAATGGGATACAGAAACCAGGCTCCAGAAGCCGTAAACCAGAAATCGAGAATAGCCCCCCAAAGACCTGCGTTCGGTATGCAAGATCAAAGTACGAGCGTTCAAGATGCAGAAGCCGCGCAGTGGCGGGTTGGACAGAATGTAACCCATCCCAAGTTCGGCTCTGGTGTGATCATCAGTTGCGAAAGCCAGGGTGCAGATGCACGTGTTCAAGTGAAATTCGGTCGCTCCGGAACGAAGTGGTTATCGCTAGAGTACGCCAAACTAGTACCTATCTGAAACAAGCTAACGGGTACCGGTTACACTGAGCTAGTGGGCTCAACTGTCTCCACGAAGATATCCTCATAGCTCGCATAGAGCGAAGCAAATAGTACCGGCACCAGCAAGAAAAATCCCAATCCGTAGGGCATTGCCGCAATCACCGCCAGCACCACCATCGTGATAGTGTAAAGCTGTAGCGGTATGATGTTTTTTATACAAGCAAGAAAGCTCAACTTCATCGCAGCCACTGCGGGCATATCTTTAAATGCCACTAACAATGGCGCAAACCAGGCCGCCATCATCAGTGGAATGGACAGCCCCAAGGCCACCATCAGAGCCGTTAGACCGCCGCTCATGACGCCTCGCAACTCATTCTCATCGACTCTTTTCCCGTTTATCAATAGTTCCATCAGTGTGCCGCCTCCGAGCATTATGGCCACACCCAAGATGAGCACTTGCCCCACTAGATAGATCCCTCCCACGGTGATCAGCGGAACAGGGTTTTTCCTAAAGCCCGCGAACAAGTAGGCGATTTCCAATTTTTCGCCTCGTTCTAACGCTCTGCAACCTATCATCAACCCAGCCAAGAATAGTGGCGAGAGTAGCGTGAAAAAAAACTGCCCCACCATAGGAATGAGCGCCAATGTAGCTGCGATCAATAACAAAACAAAACACAATAGGACCCATGCCAGAGGGGCCTTGAAAAACAGGTATAAACCATTCACGATCCACTGCCATCCCTGCTTCGCGCTAGTCTGCCTGGCTTCCATCTTTTGTTTCTCCAATAGAACGATCACTCATTGCTCGATCATGATCCAAAAATCAAAACACTTAAGCCAAAATCTGAGCTAACTCGGGACAAGATGTCGAGTGATTTTTCAGTATACGTCCGAAATGATTTGGGTCCTTGACGTGCGTCAACTCTCCCATCCGCGGCAAGTGGCAGTCATACAGTCGCGACAACCAGAAGCGTAAGGCCCCAGCACGTAGCATCACCGGCCAGGCATCATGCTCGATGGCGGCAAGAGGGCGGGCACTGTGATAGGCCTTGATCAAGGATGATAAGCGCACCCCATCCAGCTCACAACTTTCAGTTAAACACCAATCATTAGCCGCAATAGCGAGATCAAACAGCCACGCATCATTGCAGGCAAAATAAAAATCGATCACGCCTCCGATAGTTCCGTCAACAAATAGCACATTGTCGCGAAACAGATCTGCATGAATCACACCACGCGGTAGTTTTTCAAAACAGTGAATAGACTGGAAACGTAACTCTTCCTTGAGCATCTCTGCCTCTTGCGCTGTCAAAAATGGCATCACATCGGGTGCTACGCTTCCACACCACTCTGGTCCGCGCGGGTTTTCCATTTTTTCAGGATAAGACAGGCCAGACAAGTGTAAATCTGCCAGCAATGCACCAACCTCTGCACAGTGCTCATGGGTAGGATACATCTGTGATTTCCCCGGCAGACAGGTAACGATGCTTACTGGCTTGCCATTTAATTCACCCAGGAGCCTGCTGTCGATACTAGCGATCGGATCCGGGCACGGAATGCTGTGTCGTGACAAATGTGCCATCAGGTTAAGATAGTAGGGAAGCTCCGTTGCGGTGAGCTTCTCGAACAGTGTAAGAACGTATTTTCCATGACTCGTCGTAACGAAATAATTGGTATTCTCGATACCTGAAGAGATCCCCTGCAGATCAATAAGCGTACCCAGAGAATAGTTTTTTAACCAGGCAGAAAGCTGGTCTTCGGAAACGGCAGTAAAAACAGACATGAATTGAGAAGGAGAAAGAATGAGGCAAGGCATGAGCCGTTGCAGTCTCTTTTCCTAGCCTTTATAGAAATTTTAGAAGCGGTGTATCACCCACATTGGTGGACGTATGCCCTGTTCCATATCACTATGGGTGGCAAACGTTCCATCTCCGCGGTTATCGATCAGGTAATAGGGCAAACCAATGCGCGGCGTGATCTTGATCATATATAGCCGACCATTGCTGCGATACTCCTCGACCGTGTCCTCTCCTCGCTTGATGATGGTGACTTGAGGCTCCAATGAGGCATCCTGCTCCGAGTCAGATAATGGTGGCGGCAGCGGCAATTCTGGCGACTCCGGGATCGGCACCAGCTTCTTAGGTTGAGTAGACTGCGCAGCCACCGGCAGCGCAAGGGTCAGCAACAATGCAAAAACTATTCGACGCAAGGTGACTCCCAACTTTATTTATCAATGTTTTTATTCTATCTGAAATGGCCCGAGCTGTTATAAATTGAGCTGAATTTCCCGTTCCACTGCCGAAGGTTCAAAACCGCGAGTCTCATAATACTTGAAGATCGCGTCAACCACTTGATGAGGTTCATCAATCAACTGCACCAGATCCATGTCTCCAGCAGAGATCATATTCTCAGCTATCAATACCTGACGGAACCAATCGAGCATACCCCCCCAAAAGTCAGAACAAACTAGGATGATCGGCATTTTCCGAGTCTTGCCAGTTTGAACCAATGTCAGCGCCTCCATCAATTCATCCAGTGTACCAAATCCCCCGGGCATGACCACATAGGCGGTAGCAAATTTTACGAACATGTATTTGCGTGCAAAGAAATGTCGGAAAGTTCTGCTGACATCCTGATACGCATTGTTATGTTGCTCGTGCGGAAGCTGAATGTTGAGACCAACACTGAGCGATCTTCCAGAAAAAGCACCTTTATTAGCCGCCTCCATGATGCCGGGACCGCCACCTGAGATAACAGAAAAGCCCGCATCAGAAAGCTGTCGCGCAATCTGCTCGGCTAATTTATAGTGAGGATGGTCCGATGGAGTGCGGGCACTGCCAAAGATGCTTACTGCAGGCTGGATCGTGTTGAGGCGCTCAGTTGCTTCGACAAATTCTGCCATAATGCCGAATACGCGCCAGGACTCTTTTGCCGACGAGGATTGTTCTGGAAGGTCGGTACCGAATGCACCAGTCAGTTTATCTTGTGCGCTCATGCGGACACCTTTAAAAGAATTAAATGAAAACACTGCTACTAGTTGACGGATCTTCCTATTTATATCGCGCTTTCCACGCATTACCTGACTTGCGAAATCGCTTTAATGAGCCGACTGGTGCAATTCATGGCGTTCTCAATATGCTGCGGCGTCTGCACAAGGACTACCAAGCCGATTATAGCGCTTGTGTGTTTGATGCAAAAGGTAAGACTTTTCGAAACGAACTATATCCCGAATACAAGGCTCACCGTCCACCCATGCCGGTTAATCTGGTGGCGCAAATCGCGCCGCTGCATGAGTGTATACGCGCCATGGGGTGGCCAATGCTGATAGTCGATGGGGTGGAGGCTGACGACGTAATCGGTACCCTGGCAAAACAAGCCATGCATGAGAATATGCGCTGCATCATCTCCACCGGCGACAAGGATATTGCACAATTAGTCGGCCCGCAGATCACGTTGATCAACACCATGAGTAATGAGATCCTTGATGAGGGCGGCGTGCTTGCCAAGTTCGGCATACCGCCGGTACGTATGCTTGATTACCTTGCATTAGTCGGTGATACGGCAGACAACATTCCCGGAGTAGAAAAGGTCGGTCCCAAAACTGCATTGAAGTGGCTTGCTCAATATGGAACGCTGGACAACATCATTACCCATGCCAGCGAAATCGGCGGAGTGGTTGGGGAGAATTTACGTAAGTCACTCGATTGGCTGAATAAGTCACGCGAGCTACTCGCCATCAAGTGCGATGTCGCATTGCCGGTTGAATTACATAGCCTTGGCTTAAAACCGCAGGATACGGCTAAACTTACCGAATTATACGAAAGATTAGATTTAAAAATCTGGCTGAAAGAGTTGCGACAGTCTCCGGGTTCAGAAAATAATAATGCAACGCCTTCTACAAGCAACCACCCAGGACTCACTCCGCGCCGACAGATATCTGTTGAGTCAGCGCCTATTGACTATCAGACCATACTCACCCAGTCCCAGCTAGATGAATGGATCACACGTATCGATGCCGCACCTATAGTCTCATTAGATACCGAAACCACCGGCCTAAACCCGATGCAAGCAGAACTCGTCGGCATCTCATTTTCCATCGCGCCACACCAAGCCGCTTATTTACCACTTAGTCACTGTTACGCCGGCGCTCCGCCACAATTGGCAACCAATCTCGTACTAGACACACTCAGACAATGGATTGAAAACCCAGAAAAACCCAAACTGGGGCAGAACCTCAAATACGACAAGCACATCTTTGCCAATCATGGCCTGCAATTAAACGGCATCGTCCATGATACTTTGTTGCAGGCCTACGTACTGGAGTCACACCGTCCACATAACATGGACAGCCTTGCACTACACCATCTGGGCGTCAAGACTATTAGCTACGATGAAGTGACTGGCAAGGGTGTCAGCCGAATTAATTTTAACCAGGTGGATATTGAACGGGCCACGCAATATGCGGCTGAGGATGCCGATATCACCATGCAACTGCATCAGCACCTGCACCCGCAAATTGAGGGTGACACTAAGCTGAGTCATATTTATCACATACTCGAAATGCCAGTGCTGGAGGTTCTTTTCGAGATAGAGCGCAATGGCGTTTTGCTGGATATCAAACTTCTAGAAGTACAGAGCCGTGAACTGGGCGAGAAAATGCTACTTCTCGAGCAACAGGCATTTGCCATCGCTGGCCAGCCCTTCAATCTAAACTCGCCCAAGCAAATACAGGAAATTCTATTCAACCAACTCAAACTCCCTATCATAAAAAAAACACCGGGCGGAGTGCCGTCAACCGACGAAGATGCCCTGCAGAAGCTTGCATTGGACTATCCGCTGCCACAAATTCTGCTTAATTATCGTAGCCTTGCAAAACTTAAGTCCACTTATACCGACAAACTACCGCGCATGGTTGACAGTAAAACCGGGCGAGTACATACCAACTACGCACAGGCAGTAGCTGTGACAGGGCGGCTCACTAGCAACGAGCCCAACTTACAAAATATCCCGGTACGCACCGCCGAAGGACGCCGTATTCGTGAAGCATTCATTGCTCCAAGCGGTCATAGCATCATCTCCGCTGACTACTCACAGATCGAGCTGCGTATCATGGCTCACATTGCGCAAGACGCAGGGCTTCTCAGAGCCTTTGCTGCAGGGGAAGATATTCACCGCGCCACCGCTGCGGAAGTGTTTGGCGTGCCATTGGAGGCGGTAGACAATGAACAGCGCCGCTATGCCAAAATCATTAACTTTGGCCTGATCTACGGTATGTCTGAATTCGGTCTAGCCTCACAACTAGGCATTGAACGAGCTGCCGCACGTGCCTACATGGATCGATATTTTGCACGCTACCCTAGTGTGGCAGATTATATGCAGCGTACCCGAGAAGTTGCCAAAAGTAACGGCTACGTTGAAACCGTTTTTGGACGTAGATTATGGTTACCTGAAATCAACAGCCCCAATGGCAATCGCAGGCAAGGTGCAGAGCGAGCGGCAATCAACGCTCCGATGCAAGGTACAGCAGCGGACATCATCAAGCTCGCGATGATTGCAGTGCACAATTGGTTGACGCATGAAAAACTGTCCAGCAAGCTCATCATGCAAGTCCATGACGAACTCGTGCTGGAGGTCCCGGATAACGAAATCGAGTTGGTGAAACGAGAACTGCCAAAACTCATGTGTGGTGTTGCCCATCTTGATGTGCCATTGCTGGTAGAAACAGGTGTAGGGCCAAATTGGGAACAGGCACACTAGCTTGAAACCTCATAGATTAAGACACGCTCCCGCCACTCCAGTCTCCGGGAATCTCTTTATCTCTTGCTAATAGCGGGAAAAGTGCCGTAAAATCACACCCTTTTCGGTTTCGGACCTTCATAAGGTATAGGCACAGATATGGTCATTATTCGACTGGCGCGAGGCGGCGCCAAGAAACGTCCTTTTTATAACTTGGTAGTGGCGGATTCCCGTAATGCACGTGACGGAAAATTCATTGAGCGCGTTGGTTTTTATAACCCAAGGGCAACCGAAGGCGAAGAAGCGTTACGCGTCCAACTGGATCGGGTCAGTCATTGGCGGTCGCAGGGTGCCCAGTTATCCGACACTGTGACAAGGTTGGTCAAGCAGTTTGGCGCAAAACAACAAGCCGCAACAAACAGTTAAGCAGGGCGAAGTAGCGGAGCCCATGGTGGTGATGGGGCGCATTGCCGGTCCTTTTGGCGTACTCGGCTGGATCAAAGTTCTGCCCTTCACTGAATATGTGGATGGCCTACTTGACTACCCAGTGTGGTGGCTGGGCGAGGGTAACGGAAGATGGCGTCAGACAAAAGTTGGCGAGTGCAACGTGCATGGGAAGATGCTGACTGCTGCCATTGATCAGTGCTCTGATCGTACTGCGGCATTGCATCTAAAGGGATTACAAATCGCAGTTCCTCGAAGCCAGTTGCCTACGTTGCCCAAAAACGGCAAGGATGGCTACTACTGGTCGGATCTAATCGGCCTAGAAGTGATCAACCTGCAAGACGAATGTCTTGGAAGGGTGGTCAGTTTGCTAGAGACTGGCGCCAACGATGTGCTACAAGTACAGGATGAGAAAGAGGACTCGACAGAAAGGCTAATTCCCTTTACTGACCAAGTGATCATGAAAGTCGACCTGACGGCCTACCGTTTGACGGTGGACTGGGGCATTGATTACTAATCATGCCCTTCGAATTCGATGTTATCACCCTGTTTCCGGAAATGTTTGATGCTATTGGTAGATATGGAGTAACTGGCAGGGCGAAAGAAAGGGCGATTTACCAGCTGAATACATGGAATCCACGTGATTTCGCCGAAAATGAATACCGCACAGTGGACGACCGACCATATGGCGGCGGCCCAGGCATGGTAATGATGGCACAACCGCTAGAGAAAGCGATTGAAGCTGCCAAAGTGAGACAGGCAACAAGCGGCACCAGCGGGACAAAAGTAATTTACCTCTCCCCTCAAGGTCGGCCCCTCAACCAGGCAACCTTGATGGATTTAGGCAAACTGCAGGGAGTGGTACTGCTGTGTGGTCGTTATGAAGGTGTGGATGAGCGCTTGATAGCACGCCAAGTGGATGAAGAGATATCCATTGGCGATTACGTACTCTCCGGCGGCGAGTTAGCAGCAATGGTTCTGATTGATGGGCTGGTGCGACAAATGCCGGGGGTGCTGGGTGACCCCGAATCGGCCAACCAAGATTCGTTTGCGAATGGGCGCAAGAGTCTACTGGATTGCCCCCACTACACACGGCCAGAATTGTATCAGGGGAGTGCCGTGCCAGAAGCTCTAATGTCTGGCAATCACGCGAGAATTAATCGCTGGCGTTTGCAACAGTCGCTGGGCAGAACCTGGCTAAGACGGCCGGATTTATTGGCGTCAAAAGTAGAAGAGGGTATGACTGAGGAAGAAAATGAATTACTGGAAGAATTCAAACGAGACTACAACTCAAAGCAAGCGTAACAAATTAAGGAGCAAGAAATGAATCTAATCGAACAACTTGAAACTGAAGAAATTAACCGCCTCGGCAAAACGATCCCGGATTTTGCCCCTGGAGACACCATTGTCGTCAACGTGAATGTAGTCGAAGGTGACCGTAAGCGGATTCAGGCCTATGAGGGCGTTGTTATTGCCAAGCGTAACCGTGGTCTCAACTCGGCGTTTACTGTGCGCAAAGTATCCAGCGGCGAGGGTGTGGAACGAACCTTCCAGACTTATTCACCTCTGATTGCCAGTATAGAGATCAAGCGTCGTGGCGCAGTGCGTCGCGCCAAACTCTATTATCTGCGTGATCGTTCCGGCAAATCAGCTCGCATCCGTGAGAAACTTCCTGCACGCTCAACCGCAAAAAAAGTTACTCAGGAAAGTAAGTCAGTCTAAGTTAAGTCTCACACAGGATCATCCATAGGTGATCCTGTGCAGTAAACTACGGCATCGGCAGAGCCCTCAGTAAGCTCAGTCCCGATAGATCAGGTAAATTAGCATCTCCTGATTACTTCTGTTTACCTTCAATTTCCTTGTACCAAATATCGTAAATCTCATCCGGCCAAAGTGTCTTGATCCACACGATCACGTCACCAATCTCCTGATCGGATAATTTTCCGTTCCACGCTGGCATCCCTCCGTCGGGCGAACCCTCCCGGATCATCCTTTCTAGAGTCGCAGTTGAGTGGTGCCAAGCATGTGCACTTCCATCCAATGGCGGCGGCGGATACCTTCCATCTGCTCCCTGCTCCCTCCAATTAGTCATAGCTTCACCATTCGGACCATGACAAGATGCACAATTCTTACCGTAAACGGCCGCGCCGTGCTTGATCTTCTCCGGATCTAGCTTTCGGGCCGCAATACTTTCTGGCGATGGCGCTGGTAGTGCAGCATTCACTGATACAGAAGCTCCGGCAGATGGCGGTGGTGCCGCAACAGATGGTGCCGGCGTTGGGACGGGGGGCACAGCAGGTGTGTCTGATTTACCGCAACCAGCCACCAAACCGGCAACTATACTCAGCACGAGTAAATAACGTGCGCTCATGATTGCACGCTATTCAGATTAGGTACCCTCTGTGTACCTTGTGCAAAATTGCTAAGGTTTTGGCTCTGCCTGCTAACGTAATTCATGATGCCACCCGTTATGGTAGTAGAAACTGAAAAACTACTAGGGACTGTGCTGGTTAGTTGCAATGACTAACTCGTCGAGAATGGAATGAATAAGAATTTCTTATTCAGCACGGCACGGTAGCTGTGGTTAATAAATGCGGTCCATGCTTCTTATTTCAATCGCATTATTGAATCCCGCGGGTCAGCTGGACCGTGACGACTAAACACGGTCGTCCCGCCTTGCTTATCGATCAGTAATACGTTGTAGGGCTCACTACGAGCACCCTCCATGCCAGGAGATCCGTGCGGCATGCCCGGAACAGCCAATCCGGTGGCCCGTGGGCGCTCCTTGAGTAGTCGCTTGATATCCTCCGCTGGCACGTGCCCTTCGATAGCATATCCATCGACCAATGCGGTATGGCATGAACCAAGGGCGGTCGAAATACCTGACCGCTCTCTCACTTCCTTGTTGCCAACATCATTGGTATTTACGGTGAAACCATTGGCTCGCATGTGATCGACCCATTTCGCACAGCACTTGCAGGTCGAACTCTTGTAGACCTCTACTGTTGCGCCGAGAGCAAAGGAGGTCGCGCCAAAAAAAATAGCCGCAGCAAATAATCTGGAGAGAAGTGTATGGACGGATGTGTTCATTTGTTTTCAATTATAACTCTACCACGCATCCCTTTGTAGTGTCCTGGTAAAGGACAGGCGAAATTAACTATATCGCTCCCAGTAAACTCCCAAACCAGCTCCCCAGCCTTTCCCGGGTTGACCCTTATTTCGGCGGGCTTAAAGCGGTTGTCGATCATACTGATCCCGACCATCCGTGACACTTTCTCTGTATCTCCTCCCTTACCAATGGCGATGAGTCCTCTACATTATCCTGATTAGCTTGGGTAATAATACTGGCCGAGATCAAGCCTATTGCCAAGACAGATGTAATGAAAGTTTTATACATTGACCCTCCCATGTATTCAGTGGGGGACACCTCTTTATCGAGTGAGGCATTAGTCGAATGTCAGATAATCGAGCAAAAGTAACAACCTGTACTTGTACCAACACCCACGTCCTCAAACTATTGAGTCGAATAAGATATGGGTATTATTCATACTAGATCAGAGCAGCACAAAATCCATTAATTTTTAATTGGGGAACCTGCAAGCAGATAGAAGTTAGATTTCCTCAACGCCCTATCAGATTACTCTAATCAACCATGCGCCATTCCCCCGGTGCAATGCCCTTTAGCGTGTATACGCCGATGGCGCTGCGGATTAGTCGCAGCGTTGGAAGAGATACTGATGCGGTCATATGTCGCACTTGACGATTCTTGCCTTCGGTGAGAACCAACTCAATCCAAGAAGTGGGCACATTCTTGCGAAAACGGATGGCCGGACTACGTGGCCAAAGCTGATCAGGTTCCTTCATCAGGCGTGACTGAGCAGGTAGCGTCTTGTAGCCCTTTAGCATCACGCCCCGTCGCATTTCTTCCAGCGCAGACTCATCCGGCACACCCTCAACCTGCACCCAATAAGTCTTAGGGAGCTTATGGTGCGGATCGCTGATTTCATGCTGAAACTTGCCATTGTTAGTGAGTAAAACTAGGCCCTCACTATCAGCATCAAGTCGTCCTGCAGGATAAAAATTAGGTAATGAAATAAAATCCTTGAGGGATTTGTGCCCAGCTTCAGGCGTGAACTGGCAGATGACACCATGCGGCTTGTTGAAAAGGATCAAGCTAGGCATATTTTTATTATGAGGATCAGAGCATGTCTGGAGAGATCACTAATCGCAGCACTGTCTCTTCAACTCCCGACTTCTCTTTGCGACTTATCCACCATACCGAACCCTTTTTAATGTTCCATCCAGCCAACTCACCGGACAGCACTAATGCCGCCACCTCTCCCAGAGTCGGCTGGTGACCGACTACCACTACCGTACCATTTGCGGCGGGCCAACCGGTGGCGGCAAGAACATCTCTCGCGGAAGCACCGACCCCAACCTCTCTTACAGTTTCAAACGTATTACAAAATGCACTGGCAGTCTGTTGCGTCCGTTGGGCAGGGCTTACGATAATACGTGCGTCTTTTGGCAGCCTTGGCTCAAGCCATGCGGCCATCGACCGCGCCTGTTTCCAACCCTTACCAGTGAGTTCACGCGCAGAATCAGGCAGGCCATCTTCAGCTTCGGCATGGCGCCACAAAATAAGATCCATCACCCCCCCTAAAAAAGTTACAGCTTATTGTCGATAAAATATGCTTCACTGATCCATAAGCGAATCTGCTACCTGTCGCAACAATATCTCAGGCTTCACGATTGACTGCTGGATTTCAAACACTTTTCGCCTGGATTTAATTCCTTTCTTGAGTGTCCCCTGACGCAAGGACACATCAAAAATCCCAGCAATAAATTGCAGCAGCGTAGCATTAGCCCTGCCCTCAATAGGAGGGGCAGCCAGTTTGGCTTTAAGAGCATCTCCATGTACCCCGCTAGCTTCAGTGCGCTTTGCGCCGGGGTGGATATGTAGGGTGAGGGTAAGCCGCTGGCCATCGTCATGGCTGCGATACCAAGGAAAGAGCATCACATCAAGGCGGGAATTTCTCGCTCCACCCCCGCCACTACCATTAATAATAATTGAATCAGCACCAGAAGGAATAAAGGCGATAGATCAACATTCGCAATGGTCGGGATGCGGCGGCGGAAGATTCCAAGGAATGGTCTGGTAAAGCTGTCGAGTAGTGGCGCCATAGGGTTGTGAGGACTCACCCAAGAGAGGACAGACTGCATGATGACCGCTACTAAAATGATATAGAAGGTCATCTTGACGATCTCTACAAATGCCAGCAACCCCATCCCGCCAATGGCGACACCAGTTACCGAACTGAAATCATATCCTTTCAGCGCGAGCGTTCCCACTAATAGAGAATACTCCACCAGCCATGCCAGTATTAACGTAGAAAGGTCCATGCCCTGCAAACTAGGAATCATTCTACGCGATGGACGAACGATGAAATCAGTGAGTGCGATGAGAAACTGCGCTAATGGGTTGCGGTAAGGTGCACGTAACAACTGCATAAAAAACCGCAACAGCAGTGCCAAGGAAAATAATCCCAGTAGAGTATCAAGTAGAAATATTAGTATCTGGTTAAGCATGGGCGTTCCTTAAACGACATTGCTGATCGAGAATTATTCCTTGCCAAGATCATCACCCATTACACGGGCGCGCTCATGAGCCGCATAGATCGCGCGCACAATAGCGCTACCAATTCCGTCATGTTCCATGCTCTGAACTGCGCTCTCCGTGGTTCCGCCCTTTGAAGTAACCCGTGCACGCAGCGTGGAGACATCCTCCTCACTCTGACTTGCCAACTTAGCCGCACCGAGAAAGGTTTCTATGCCCAGTTGCCTCGCCTGCGCTGCATCCAACCCAAGCTCTACTGCAGCCCGCTGCAAAGCTTCAATAAAATAAAAAACATAAGCCGGCCCGCTGCCAGATACGGCGGTAAGTGCATCCAGTAACTCCTCTCTCTCCAGCCACAGAACGGTACCCACCGCAGCAAGAATGTCCTGAGCATGCTGCTTTTGCTGAGAGCTTACCCCCGGCAATGCATAAAGGCCGGTCACCGCCGCACGCACTAGCGCTGGGGTGTTCGGCATGGCTCGCACCAATTGCGCATACCCCCCCAACCAGCGACATATATCTCGAGTACGAATGCCCGCGGCGATGGAAATGACCAAGTGGTCCGTAAGAAGTGGCGCCAGTTGCTGTGCCACGCCCGCAAGCTGCTGTGGCTTCACTGCCAGCACGATCACATCGACACCCCTGACACCATCAGCAAGATCTGCCATCGAGGCCACCCCAAAATCATGCGTCATTTTCTCGCGCCCTTCCGCCCCAATCTCAACTACACGTATTTGCATGGCGGAATACCCTTGCTGCAACATCCCACCAATCAAAGCAGAGGCCATGTTGCCACCGCCGATGAAAGTGATATTCATAGAAGACCTTAAGCTGTTATAGTTTTGTAAGGTTGAATGATATACCAAGCTTAGGGGGCATTACCCCTGAGCGGGCAACCCTGATTCGAGCGGCCTTCTGCCCGTTCATAACCGATATCCGGTATTACACATTAACATTGTCCTGAAGTTTTATTTATTTCTGACAGTGCGGGCAATAGAAACTTGATCGCTGTCCCTGTTTAATTTGTCGGATAATGGCACCGCATTTTCGGCAGGAATGACCAGTACGGTCATATACCCAATACTGCTGTTGGAAATATCCTGCTTTGCCGTCACTGTTGACATAATCTCGCAAGCTGCTCCCGCCTGCCTTGATCGCGAGCTTGAGTGTCTCCTTTATCGCCTGGGCCAGACTCTCACAACGACCCATGCCGATCCGGCCTGCGGCAGTTTTTGGATTAATGCCCGCGTGAAACAGAGCTTCACTCGCATAGATATTACCGATCCCGACAACGACATGACTATTCATCAGAACCTCCTTGATACTTGAGCCACGACCACGAGTCCTAGCATACAAAACACCCCCATCAAACCCTAAGGTCAGTGGCTCTGGCCCAAGCTGTGCTAATAACGGGTGCTGCAAGATGTCATCACTTGTCCATAAGATTGCGCCAAAACGGCGCGGGTCAGTCAAACGCAATACCGTGCCACTCTCCAGCTCTAAGTCGAAGTGGTCGTGTTTTTGTGGCGGAATGCCAGCAGATAGAATACGCAGACTGCCAGACATGCCCAGATGAAGAATTAGTGTACCCTTGCCGCAATCAAGCAATAGATATTTCGCGCGCCGCGCTACCTGATGAACCTCGAGTCCGACCAGTGTCCTCTCCAGATGACCCGGTACTGGCCAGCGTAGATTTGGGTTGCGCACCGCGATGCCTGCAATGCGTTGCCCCATGAGATAAGGCTCAATGCCACGCCGAGTTACTTCAACTTCAGGGAGCTCTGGCATCAACCACCCACTGCAGTGTAAGGATTAAGTAGTCGTCTACCAGTCTCGCCAGGAAAGCGGTAACGTATCCCCGTATCTACTCTCAGCAGGATCAGCTCAGGTTGCTGCTGCAGAATTGTCAGCTGTATCCCCCCGCCGCCCCGCAAAGTTATCTTGATCCCCTGCTTACCATCACCGATTTGATTCGGTCCCTCTGTATCCATCGAAAGGCCGGCTGCATATGCTTGCTGCCAAGACTGCACCCAGTGAATGAATTCATTCTGGGTCAAGGATGCATTCGGTTTCTCAGGAGCTATACGCCAACCACCATCCAGTTCCATCACTTTGACCTTCTCAAACTCAAACCCAATCGGAATCTCGCCTTGCGAAAACAGTCTGGGACTGAGCAGCTCGATCGGCTGCCGCGCGAGCATCGTTGCATATCGCCGCTCAAGAAGATGGATGCTTCCATTGTTAGCAACATATTGTTCGTTGGTGATGGGCACGAATCCGCCAAAACTGAATAGCTCTTTGTCGATATAGAGCTGCGCTGCCGGCTGCAGCAGATCAAAACGTTCCAAATCTATTGCTGGAAAACGGCGCAGGCTGGTAGCTGTCAGTATCTCCAGAATCTGCCCTACTTTGATCTCATCGGCTCTACCTTGTATTGGCTCCAATAGATCCCAATTCTCGCCTATTTTCTGTAGAACAATTCCCACCCCCTGCCGCTCAATACGAAGACTCTGTACATTCTCCGCCGCCTGCGATGAGACCTTGTATTCCTGGGGATCGTTTTGAGGTTTAGGCTTGAAATAAACCCATACCGCTAGGCTGGCAACAGCAGCCAGCATGGTCAGATTCAGTAGTGAGCGAGATGTCATGGAGGCGGAGTCTCAGCCTCTTCTGCGTCGGTACCACACGGTCGCACCACCAACCAGAAAAACGATTGGCAGCCCGATCATGACAACGATGGAAGTGATCGTCAGAGCGGACTGACTAAAGACTAGACTGCTGTCGAGCGTGGCTCGTGGCTGAATGGCAATGAGCTCCTCATCTTCAGCCAACCAGTTGATGAGATTGACACCAAAATCTAAATTACTACCGTTACCGAGATAGCTATTAGCAAGAAAATGGCCGCTACCGATCACCACGATCCTCTGCTCTCTCTCTTCCAGAGTGCGGCTCAAGGCAACAGCAATCCCAACTGGACCTGCCACGTCATGAGTTTGGTTGAATGTGATGTCACCTTGCAGGTTGCCGTTTTCTACCCAACCACTCTGGGCCACCTCCACCAGCGAAACGGTACGCCACTCCTCATTTTCGTTGGCGATTATCTGTCGCGCAAATGGGAACACCGTAATGTAATCAAAGTTATGCGTGATGGGGTGCTGCCCGTAGTCTGTTCCCAGCGCGAATGTAATCGGCGCTTTCAATTGCTGCGCCTGCGGATCTATCACTATTCCCGACGTAAGCGTTAGATCCAACCTCTCCACCAGTAGTTGCATCCCCCGTAAAGGCTCTTGATCTATCAGCCACAGCAAGTTACCCCCACGATCAATGTACGCGAGGAGCTTATCCATCTCCCCTTCCAGCAGATCTGCTTGTGGCGATGCGATGATCAACATACTCGCGTTGCCGGGTATCTCTTGGGCTGCAGTGAGATTGATCGATCCAGTCTTTAATCCCTTGAGTGCGAGCTGCTTACCGAACTCCCCTAGATCATGATTAGCCGCGCCATCGAGCCTGCGCTCGCCATGACCGGTGAGACTTACCACCAGCCTCTCACTGGATCGTGCTAACCGCATCAACAGGTTGGTGAATGCTTGCTCATTAACTGTACTGAGGCGTTCACTCCTCCCAGAAAACACCACCACCATCTCGCCATTGATCTCGATACCCGCCTCCTGTGCTAGCTTTGGCTGCTCAGCAGGATCGACAAAGGTCAGAGTAAAGTCAGACTTAGCGCGCTGATAGAGCCCAAGGAAGTCACCGATGATTTTACGGATATCCCCCAGTCGCACATCCTGTGGCGTAGCATAAACGGTGACGTGGATCGGGCCACTCATCTTTTGCAGAACTTCCACGCTTGCCTGACTCAGACTGTTCCGCTTATTCTGACTGACATCCCATTGCACCTTAGTCTCCCATGCCAGATAACCTAGGAGGCTGACCAGCGTCAGCAAGAGCGCAACGAATATGCCGTCCTGGACCAACCAATGCAGACGCAGCTTCTTATCTACTGTGATCATTCGTTTGGATTGAATTCAACCGCGCAGACGCTCCCCATCCAGTCGGCGAATGGCCAGCACTAGAAAGGTAAGGATGAACAAGGAAAAATAGGCAAGATCGAAGGTATCGATCAGGCCGCGATTAAAGCTTTCATAATGCTTGAGTAGGGAAAGGGTACGCATGATACTGCCCCCGTCATCTGCGGCAATGTCCATAACCCACAGTCCCAGTAAGATTCCAAGAGTGCCAGCTGCAGCAACTGCTGGCTGGGCAGTGAGGGAAGAGATATACAGTCCAAGCGCAGCAAAGCAGGCACATATCAGCAGCAGACCGACTGCATTGCTCAGCAACAATCCGATATCGAGCGTTCCGCCCATCAGTAGCGATAACGAGAGAACCATAACTAGGAATATCACGCCGCAAAAGAAAATCATCAGACCGAGAAACTTCCCCAAAACGATGTCGGTCATTGAGATCGGCGCGGAGGTGAGTAAGGTCATGGTATGGTTACGGCGCTCTTCGGCAATAAGTCTCATGGTCAAGAGCGGGGTCGCCATCAAGAGTACTGCCGCAGCCATGGCGAATATCGGAGCAACGATGATCTCTGTCACACCCGGCGGATTAGCAATTTGCACGAGCTGTGACTGAACCTCCAGAAAGGCATCGAGACGTCCCATAAAGACCCACCCCAGAACCAGCTGCACCAACGCCAGAAGCGTCCAAGCCAGCGACGAAGCGAACAGAGCCTTTAATTCCTTGAAGGCGATGGTGAAGATCATGAGGCTTGAATATCTCCGGGACTTGCCTCACCCAAGGTGAGCTGTGAGAACACCTCTTCCAGACTAGTCTTTTTTTGTTTCAATCCATCGATAGAATCATTGAAGACCATCCTCCCCCGGTGCATGATCTGAACCCGGTCACACACAGTTTCAACTTCCGACAGGATGTGTGTGGAAAGAATCACGCTGTGCTCTGCACCAAGCTCGCGTATAAGGGAACGGATTTCGCGCATTTGGTTGGGGTCCAGCCCTGCTGTCGGCTCATCAAGAATAACCACATCCGGATTATGTATGATCGCCTGAGCGATACCGACTCGTTGCTGATAACCCTTCGACAATGAACCGATTAACTGCCTCCCTACATCACTCAGCCCACACCGCTGCTTAGTTTTAACCAATGCTGGACGCAGGATAGCACTGGCCACCCGGTGTAACTTGGCAACAAGTAAAAGGTACTCGTCCACTCTCAGTTCGCGATAGAGCGGTGGTACTTCTGGTAGATAACCGATCCGCGCTTTGGCATCTCGCGGCCTACCCAGCATATCTATGCCGCAGATTGTCACGCTACCCGCACTGGGGGAAAGATTGCCAGTGAGCATACGCATCGTAGTCGTCTTACCCGCACCATTGGGCCCAAGGAATCCCAGTACTTCACCACGCCTCAACTCCAGATTGACTTCACATACTGCGGCGCGATTGCCAAAGTCTCGACAAAGACCCTGGGCCAAGATGGTAGTGGAAATCGTTTTTTCATTCATGAGGGCACTTCCATGGATCGCGATTCTTGAACAGCTAGCACGTCATTTGATTATTTACGTCTGCTTTCAGCTATCAAATAGCAGGTCACCCACTCTCTAAATTGATAATGGCGTCTTCGCCGAGCCTAGCGGACTTTTACAATCATTCAGATCCGCTCTCAATGTCCGCTTGTGATAAGCATGAAATATACCTAATATGTGAGGTGTATTGAAACTTGTTCCGCCCTTTATAGTCTTATTTTTGAACCCTGTCTGGATTTTTCCATGAATCTTAAAATTCTTGGCGTGCTGCTGCCGCTCAGCCTTGTCGCCTGTGTGCAGATTCCGTCTAGGACCGGAGGCGAGTCATCAGAGCAGGCTAAGGTTGGGCAATTAAAATTGCCCGTGCAGCGATTGACCGAACCCATGCTGTTCGATTTTTTACTGGGAGAAACAGCGCTGCAACGTGGCGAATCAGAGATCGCTACCGGGATCTATCTCAGACTTGCAAGGAGCACACGTGACCCGCGCATTGCTCAACGCGCAACCGAGGTGGCCCTGCGCTCTCGTCAGCCAGCACCGGCACTTGAAACGGCCGCACTCTGGGTGGAACTTGATCCAAATGCAATGAATGCCCGTCAGGCTAATGCCGCGCTACTCGTTAGTGTAGACAGGCTGGATGAGGCTCGCCCTCATCTGGAGAGGTTACTGGCTTCTGAGGGAAACGGTATTAACGAGGCATTTATGCAACTGAACGGCCTCCTCGCCCGTAGCACCGATAAGCCTGCGATACTTGAACTGGTACAACATCTCTCCAAGCCCTATCCTGATCTGCCGGAGGCCCACTTCGCCATCTCCCAAGCAGCTTGGTTTGCCAACCAGTTCGATATTGCATTGGCAGAAATGAAACAGGCCCTAGCATTGCGTCCGAATTGGGAGACAGCGGCGATCTATCTGGGTCGGATATTACAACGCGCCTCTGGCAGCGCAGCCATTGAATTTTATAAAGAGTATCTCGATAGCTATCCTAAGTACAACGATACGCGCGTTGCCTATGCCCGTTTATTGACGGCGGAAAAACATTATCTCCAGGCGCGAGAACAGTTCCAAAAATTGCTGATGGAGAACCTGGCTAATGCTGACATCATCCTGGCGGTGGGCCTTCTGTCGATGGAGTTGCGTGATTACGATGCAGCGGAAATGAATTTCAAGAGGGTTCTAGAGTTAGATTATAGAGAGCCGGGGGTGGTCCGCTTCTACTTGGCGGGAATTTATGAGAAGACTCAGCAAACTGAAGCAGCGATGAAATGGTATCTCTCTGTAACCAGTGGCGATCAGTATCTTCCATCGCAAATTAGGTATGCCGTGCTGCTGGCCAAGCAGGGCAAGATTACTGAAGCCCGCCAGCACTTGCAACAACTTCCCGCCACGAGTGATCTGCAATCAGCTCGACTGATAATCGCAGAGGCGCAGTTGCTACGCGAGGCAGGTGCTGATCAAGAGGTATTCTCTGTTCTCGGTCGCGGCTTGGAAAAACTACCCGACTATCCTGAGTTACTTTATGACCATGCCCTAGCAGCAGATAAGGTCGGCAAGCCCGAGATACTGGAGCGTGATCTGCGGAAACTGATTCGACTGAAGCCTGATCATGCACACGCTTATAACGCCCTCGGATACAGCTTTGTAGAACATAACCGACGTTTAATAGAGGCCCTGGAACTGATCGAGAGGGCGAGCACACTCTCTCCCAATGACCCCTACATAATGGACAGCTTGGGATGGGTACATTACCGCATGGGCGATCTTAACCAAGGGACTGACTACCTGAGGCGGGCATTCACGATCTATCCAGACCCTGAAATTGGAGCCCATCTGGGCGAGATCTTGTGGGTACAGGATTTAAAAGATGAAGCGCGCGAGATCTGGAATTCCGCGCTTAAAAGCGGGCCTAACAACGAGGTGCTACTTAAGACCATTAAGAAGTTCATACCCCAGTGACGAGTTATTGCGTTGGAGAGAGGACTCGTTGCGTGAGTCCCTCACCTTCTAATAGGTACGGGATGATTCTTTTTCTCTTTCCATTCTTGGTTAGTTGCGCTGCTCTAAACAACAAAAATGCTGTCATCGATACCTCCCTTATTGAATCCTCAGTTATTAAGGATGGCGCAAGGCCCGCTAATTTTGGATTGATCGGCAGGGTCTCAGTGAGAGATGAGAGACAGGGCTTCTCTGGCGGCATCCACTGGCAGCACACCGATACAGGCGACGAGATTCTACTCTTATCCCCCTTAGGTCAGGTGGTGGCGAAGATTCAGTCCGGCGCTGAAGGTGTTAGCCTCACCACCTCCGAGAAAAAGATCTATCACGCTGCCGGTATGGAGCATTTAACCGAACAAGCTTTGGGTTGGTATCTACCACTCGAGGGCTTGCAATACTGGATACAAAGCATGAACTCCCCTACGACGGCCGCCTCACTGGGCCGGGACAGTAATGGACGAGTTGTCACTATCCGGCAGGACGGCTGGGAGATCGCTTACGTGAGTTACTTTCCGTCAGGGCAATTTCAAATTGAACGCCCCAAGGTGCTGATGCTCAACCATGGCGATCTTCGGATAAGGCTGGTCATTGATCAGTGGAAGACCGACTAATCCACCCATTCAATTCTCATAAATATGCTTACTTACCCCGCGCCCGCCAAGATCAATCTTTTTCTACATGTAGTAGGACGTAGGACGGACGGTTATCACCTGCTACAAACCGTTTTTCGATTCCTTGATCTCTCTGATGAGCTGCGTTTTACATTGCAAGAAAGTGGTACGGTAAAGCTACATACACCCACCCCCGACGTACCTGACGAGAGCAACCTGTGCGTCAGGGCTGCTAAGCTATTACAGCAGGAAAGCAATACCTCTTTTGGGGTAGACATCTCTCTGGAGAAGCATATCCCGATGGGCGGAGGGCTGGGCGGCGGAAGCTCGGATGCGGCTACCACTTTACTTGCGCTTAACCGCTTATGGGGACTCGGCTGGACACGAGCCCGCCTGATGGAGCTTGGGCTCCGGTTGGGAGCAGATGTGCCGGTATTCATTTTTGGTGAGAATGCCTTTGCCGAAGGGGTCGGCGAGAAACTCACCCCCATCAAGCTACCATCAGCCTGGTACCTTGTCCTCACCCCACCGGTACAGGTACCAACGGCTAAGGTCTTTGCCAGTAACGAATTGACACGAAACACGATTCCCATCAAAATACCGCCCTTTTCCATCGCTCAAGGACATAACGATCTGGAGTCGGTGGTGTGCCGAGCATATCCTGAAGTAGCGAAGCATCTGCAGTGGCTCAGACAGCTTAAAAACGCTACGATGGCGGCAATGACAGGTTCAGGTGCGTGCGTGTTTGCTGAGTTCGCCAGCGAGGCACAAGCACAAGAGTCATTGACACAGCTTCCCGTCGATATGCGGGGAATTGTAGCTCGGGGACTGGAGCGTCATCCCATATATGATTTTGCGGAATAATAATTTTGGGGAGTCGCCAAGTGGTAAGGCACCGGATTTTGATTCCGGCATTCGTAGGTTCGATCCCTACCTCCCCAGCCAGTTTCAAATGTTAGAGCCCAAGATCGCCACGATCATCTGGCAGATCCGGTTTGATCAGGAGTAAGTTGTGTCCTTTATCCACGTCTCTAGTCTCCATCTCTAGCCATGGCCTACGATAGCTTGATGGTCTTCACTGGCAATGCCAATCCGAAGCTGGCTCAGGATGTTGTGCGGCATCTCAATATCCATCTAGGGCGGGCAACCGTAGGCCGTTTCAGCGACGGCGAAATCATGGTTGAGATTTTGGAGAATGTTCGCGGCAAGGACGTATTTATATTGCAGTCGACCTGCGCTCCCACCAACGACACCCTGATGGAGTTACTGGTACTGGTGGACGCACTGAAACGGGCCTCTGCTGGACGTGTCACTGCTGCAATACCATATTTCGGCTATGCCCGCCAAGACAGAAGGCCACGTTCTGCAAGGGTACCAATCACAGCCAAAGTCGTTGCTAATATGCTGACCACGGTCGGCGTTGACCGTCTACTGACGATGGACTTGCATGCAGATCAGATCCAAGGGTTCTTCGATATCCCTGTGGACAATATCTATAGTATGCCGATACTGCTGGGTGACTTATGGAAAAGTAATTACCAAAACCTGGTCGTGGTCTCTCCCGATGTCGGTGGTGTTGTACGGGCAAGACAAATGGCAAAACGTTTAGAATGTGATCTAGCAATCATTGACAAGCGCCGACCGAAGCCCAATGTGGCTAAGGTGATGAACATCATCGGCGAGGTTAAGGGTCGTAATTGCGTCATCATGGACGACATGGTCGATACCGCCAATACCTTGTGTGAGGCTGCCAGGGCACTGAAAGAACAAGGCGCATCGAGTGTAATGGCCTATTGTACGCATGCAGTTCTGTCAGGTAATGCAGTGGAGCGGATTCAGAGCTCAGCGCTGGATAAGTTAGTGGTCACGGATACCATCCCTCTTCGTGAGGATGCCAAGACCTGTGACCGTATCTTTCAGTTGAGTGTTGCCAGTCTATTGGCAGAGACAGTGTTACGCATCAGTAACGAGGATTCAGTGAGTTCACTATTCATGGAATAGGGTTGGGCGTGTTATGCGCCCTTTTGTAATCGGATCATCTGGTCGCGGATGATCCTTATCTTGGAGAAGTAAAATGCAAATCGAAATTAGCGCCAATAAGCGCGTGTTACAGGGCAAGGGTGCGAGCCGCCGCCTCCGTGGTTCCGGTAAGGTTCCTGGGATCATTTATGGCGGAGAGACTCAAGCGCAATCTATCGAATTAGATCACAATAATCTGTATCACAAACTCAAGCTAGAGGCGTTCCATGCATCCATCCTATCTCTCGATCTGGATGGAAAGAAGGAGCAAGTCTTATTGCGCGACCTGCAAATGCATCCTTTTAGGTTACAGATACAGCATATCGACTTCCAGCGAGTTGATCAGAATAAGAAGATACACATGAAGGTGCCGCTGCACTTCATCAATGCCGATATTGCCCCCGGTGTAAAAGTCTCTGGTGGTATTGTCAGTCACATCCTGTCGGAACTGGAGATCTCCTGCCTGCCAAAAGATCTGCCTGAATTCATCTCGGTGGATCTGAGCAATCTGACCGTTATTAATTCGCTGCACTTGAGCGATCTGGGGCTGCCAAAGGGGGTCGAAATTCCTTCGCTGATTCGAGGTGAGAATCTGCCTGTGGCAACGATCATTATTCCCCGTGCCGTAGCTGCCGAAGAAGCCTCTGCCGTGGTTGCTGCTGCCGACATCCCGACGACCGTTCAGAAGAAAGATGCGGACGTGAAGGAAGCTGACAAGAAAGATAGCGGCAAGAAGAAATAGTATCCGTCGGTTCTAGGGAACCGCTGAGCAGGCCCGCCGGAGTCATCCTGGTCCCGGCGGGTTTTTTAATGGTTAACCGCAACTCTGGTATTCTCGATGAAACTCATCGTCGGTCTTGGTAATCCGGGTAAGGAATATGCTGCCACCCGCCATAATGCTGGGGCCTGGTGGGTAAACCGTCTGGCAGAGGAACTTCACTCAACACTACGGTCAGAGGCCCGGTTTCATGGTCTGTGCGCTCGCATCGGCCAAGGTGAGAGCGAACTGTGGTTGCTAAACCCACAGACCTACATGAACTTGAGCGGTAAAGCAGTCTCTGCAATGTGCCGTTTTTATAAGATCCAGCCTGAACAGATCCTCGTTGCTCACGATGACCTGGACTTGCCCCCCGGAACATCCAAGCTAAAACTTGGGGGTGGACTTGGAGGCCACAATGGGCTGAAAGATATCGCCGCTCACCTCGCGTCCAGGGACTTCTGGCGGCTACGTATCGGAATCGGTCATCCTGGTGATAAGAGTGTCGTGGCTGACTACGTTCTGCAGCCGCCCTATAAGGAAGAATCTCCCCTAATAGATGAATCAATCCGCCGCAGTCTCGAGGTCTGGCCGTTGATTAATCAAGATAACTGCGAAGCCGCTATGCTGAAGCTTCACACTAACCCACCCATTACCCAATAAATCATGAGCCTGAAATGCGGCATTGTCGGCCTACCCAATGTAGGCAAATCTACCCTCTTCAACGCACTTACCAAGGCGGGGATCGCTGCTGAGAATTACCCCTTCTGTACCATCGAGCCTAATATCGGCATCGTTGAAGTGCCTGACCCACGACTGGCTAGACTCACCGAAATCGTCAAACCGCAGAAGGTGCAGCCTGCCATTGTCGAGTTCGTCGATATCGCCGGCCTCGTGGCTGGTGCATCCAAGGGAGAAGGTCTAGGCAATAAATTCCTTGCAACCATCCGCGAGACTGACGGCATCATTAACATGGTCCGCTGCTTCGCCAATGATAACGTGATCCACGTTACTGGCCGGGTGGACCCGATTTCTGACATCGAAACGATACAGACCGAGCTTGCATTGGCTGATCTGGTCACGGTAGAGAAATCGCTTCAGCGAGAAACCAAGCAAGCCAAGTCCGGAGACAAGGAATCGATCAAGCTTGTATCGTTGCTGGAGACCGTACGATCACATCTCGATCAGGGGAAGCCGGCCAGGAGCATGCAACTGGACAAAGACCAGCGACATCTGCTGCAACCACTCTGCCTACTGACTGCGAAACCGGCCATCTATGTCGCCAATGTTGATGAGAAAGGATTTACTAATAACCCGCTATTAAAGTGCGTGGAAGAGTATGCCGCTCAAGAGGGCGCCCCTGTAGTTGCAATCTGTGCTTCACTCGAATCCGAAATTGCTGAGCTCTCCGACGAAGACAAAGAGATATTTCTTGCGGATATCGGCTTGGAGGAGGCTGGACTGAATCGCCTCATTCGAGCAGCTTATGAGTTATTAGGACTGCAGACCTACTTCACTGCCGGCGTTAAAGAGGTCCGTGCCTGGACCATCCACAGGGGCGACACCGCACCACAGGCGGCAGCCGTGATCCATACCGATTTTGAGAAGGGTTTCATCCGTGCTGAAGTCATCAGTTATGATGATTTCAGTACTTGCAAGGGTGAACAAGGTGCTAAGGAAGCGGGGAAGATGAGGTTAGAGGGTAAGGAGTATATCGTCAAGGATGGCGATGTAATGCATTTCAGATTTAACGTCTAAACGAAGCGTCGGATTGGTCTTGCTCAGCCAGAATAGTGGCAAGCTCGTCGACAATTTCTTCGGTCCGCGCTAGTTCTTGCTGCAATTTCTGCCTGCTCATTCTGGGCATG